>Ga0102930_1000076_pt1 | contig 29752 bp, 15 predicted proteins | sample SalPon1_B_H2O_MG_FD_84514 | JGI IMG/M metagenome (GOLD analysis project Ga0102930, IMG submission 84514) | Salt pond water microbial communities from South San Francisco under conditions of wetland restoration - Salt Pond MetaG R1_B_H2O_MG | ecosystem: Environmental > Aquatic > Non-marine Saline... | reverse complement strand
TGCTTTTCTTTGCGGGGAGGCTGTGGTGCGGGCAAAGGTACTTGGGCAGCCTGTTTTACATCGAGTTTCTGCTTTTCTTTGCGGGGCTGGCCACGTGATTTTGGTACAGCACGAGCCTTCTTATCTTTTGTCGGCTGAGTTAGGTTTCCGGTGTCCTGGAGAAGCTGCTTGTATTCTTTCGCAAGATCTTGGATGGATATACGCTCGCTAGGATTGGCGTGTACGGCCTTTACGGTAAGCCGCAATAAACCAGCATATAATTTGGTATTGTCGGTAATGCCTGTGTAATCTCTTTTGCGTACAGAAATCATATCTCGTTCGATGGAATTAAGCAAGGCAATCAAGAATGTGGTACCCAACATGTAGACATCCAACTTGTTTTGCATACCCAATAATTTCGTGGCCAACAAAACATGATCGCCTTTTGCACGAGAAACGGAATGCTTTCGCATGGTTTGATTCCAATCCTCATCGAATTTTTGCATCTGCTCCGTACGACCTCGCCAAGAAAAGCGGTAAAGAATATCGGCAATCTCTTGATCCGTCATTTCCTGATGCAATTTGGCACGCAAGAATTGATAGATACTGTTCTGGTGGATGGGAAGGTCATCCCTTAAAAATCGCTGGACGATGTAACTGTTAAAGGATGAATTAAATTGAGATAAATCGACGGGCTCTCTCTTGCGAATACTACATATGTATTGGAATTCAGGGGGATAAAATATGTAGCGGTAGCAATGCTTGTTGATCTGAAACTTGTTGTACATTTTTTCTTTTGTCGTGGTAAGTCCGAAATCAATGAGTGTGACTTCATTCGTTTGGGGATCAAACAACATATTGGCGGGTTTAATATCGAAATGCACATAATTTTTCTTGTCCATCCCTTGAACACCTTCGATGACGGGAAGCATGTTTTTAAAGAGCGTCGCCGCCTTTTTTCCATACAAAATATCTTCCTTTAGAAAAGTGTTCAATTCTACACCCTTATTTTGCATAATAAGCTGTTTTTTTCCATCGATACTGAAGAAACATTTGAGGTCTTCGAGATGATGCACACTCTGTGCATTAGTGTCACACATTGCAGAAATACCGGGTGTAAATTTATGCTTGGGATCTACCTTTTTCACGATATTGTCGTAAATCATTTTCTCATCCTGGAAAGATTTATCGTTATGAAAAACCTTGGCAATTTGATCATTTCCAAAATTTTTAGTATCGTTTTTGCACTTGGGCGGTGGAGAATACACACACCCAAAGCTCCCTTTACCGAGAAATTGTGGAGGCAATGACATTTATGTAACAAGAGAAATTTGTCGGATCACGTTACAAAAAACGGCTTGCGTGGAATATAACGCATAAATTTTTCTGGAATCTTTTCTTTATGGAAAAATATCTTGTCCTTCTTTTGCACGATGTCGTACCTATAGCATTTGTCTTGTTGGCATTTCCGCTCAACAAAAATGACATAGTAATCACTGCTTTTATTAGCGTATAAGCGTTTGATGTTTTTTTGGTCTGTTTTTTTCGATTTTCGAACGAGCAAGATGGTATTGATACCCACGATCTCACCCATCATCGCCATCTCATACTCACTGGGAAACCCGTTGGCTTCCATCATATATTCCTTGTATTTCTGTGCACTGGTCCCTTTAAAAAGCGAAAGTCCTTCTTTCAAACAATCGGATGTCCTGTCAAAGTCGTGCAAGAGGTTTTGGTACACCTTTTCCACAATAACGTTGCGTAAATTTTCTGCCGACATTTTGGAGCTGCCGTGTTGGATAGTATGCACGACATTGTACAGAGTGCTGAAAATTTCGAAAAGAGTATGCGGTTTGTAATGACGTTCCACGAGTGTAAACTCGGCCAAAAATGCGTTGAATCCGTATGGAATCATCAGGTGCTGCGCAGTATCTTGCGTGCCACGAACCACTTTTTTGACGGATGCACGGTCAAAAAAATTCTTGTCTAGAATTTCGATTTCTAGATCCTTGATACGCGGGCGATATCCGAGCGTGGAGACAAATGCATTGTTGTTCTGCGATGTAATGTTGCGCAGGCGTCCGTCCTCGACTTCTTGTGGCGTGAAAACGAGGACATTATCTTGCATTTTTCCGTTATGGATAAATGGCATATGCTTGAGTTGAAAGTAGGGATTAAGCAAGTTATCCAGACATCTCGCCATGAGGTTCATGTACAATTTCTTCGGCACGCGCAACATACAAGATTGTACACCTGGTGCATTGATGTTTTTCTTGGAACGTTTTTCTGTCCAGACACATTGCGCGCTGCAATCGTTTTCTTTTTGGATGGTAGAACACAGGGAATCCAAGAATAATTTCTTGTACATTTCCTTTTCGTCCTCGTCGACCAAGAGCACGACTTTGCGGCGCACATGTTTGTCCAATAAGCCGAACAAGATGCGTCGCTTGGTGAGCATGGGCATAGGATTGAGGGCATTGCGGAGCAATTCGACTTCATCCGCGAGGGGTGCGTTGCTATGTACATAATGGATAATTTCGTTCAGAAGCGCGATATGCAAGTTATCTATGGCGCGTGTGATATCCACAAGGTCTTTGCGCGGATCCGAGCACTGTATGCGCGTAAAAATCAAACTATCCTTGTACCACATGGTGTCGCGCAAATCGTCTTTTTGTTTTGTAGGCTTCACTTCCATATCCACCATGATATAATGTACGTGATTTTCGGGAAATCGGGGAAAGGATACCTTCAAAATGCCGCCTGCAGGATGACTTGATGTTTCATAATACTTTATACCTAGCCTTTGATTGAGCCCCTCCAAAATTTCTTTCGCAGCGACCTTGGTATTCTCTCCCGGTCGCACGATGTTATACATGGTATCGATGAAAACCGTCCGCTTGTCATGGGACGTCCACTGTTCTGAGAGGAGAGGGAATCCTGTGTGTAAAGGCACAAAAACATCATCTTTAGCCAAGAGGTATCCTACGTGTTTCAAGTTGTAATCCATAACGAATGCCCTTATTTTGTGATGCCATTCATTTTCCAAGATGCTTTTGATCTTGTGCTGCATATTATTTTCATCTCGGTCTTGAATGTCTTTGACAGCCTTGGTTTGGCACGAGAGTCCCAAATTGTAGAGCATTTGCATAACATGGAGATCGTCCTCTGTAAATACGGTCAATTCTACTTTAGATCCTATCATCTTGACGTGATAGATGATTTCGTAGTAATTTTGACGACGGTATAGCATGACGGTGGGCTTTTGGAACGATGCCATATCCACTTGACTCCCCACCGGACAAGAATAGTAGACGCGATTATTTCTCTCTTCGAAAACGATCAAATTAAATCCGAGGGCATGCAGCCATTTTGAGCCACGTGAGAGTAATCCTGTGAAAAAATCATGTGTTTTGGTAATACTGTCGTTTTCCAAATAGCGCATGAAATTCTGATAAGCATTATAAATGTGAAACTCACGCATGACCTCGACATCTTTTGTGTCTAGAGACTTCTTCTTGCTAACTTTCTTGTAAACATGGGCGAGGTGAAACTGCTTGATGTATTTATCTTGTTTGATAAACCATGTCTTGAATGCATTAAAAGCATGTGTGTCTTGCACAATGCTATCCATGTTTTCGGCCTGAAACACGCGAAATACAGCGCCATTTTGCATGAACAAGAAATCTTGCACCGAGAGGTTAAGTAGCAAGAGAGATTTTAGTGTGTGTTCATCCTCGATATCTGGTTTTTGGAGAATTTTGCTCAAACAATGCAAGAAGGATTGTTGCGTCGGCGCGTTACCTCTACGTAAGAACGTTTCGGTGCCTTTGGACACGTGACCGTTTTCTATACCGACCTCGTTGTAATTTTTGCCTGAAATGAATCGCAGTAGTGGTGTGGGAATATACCCAAGACGCCGCGCGGGTAACGGGAAATCTTTAAGAATATATTTTTCTTTTTCGATTTGTTTGGCGTCTTCACGCATTTGTATGATGATGTCATGTACTTCTTCTTCGTCCGTGTTGGAGTGCCTATCACTGGAGACGATCTTTTTCTTGTCTTTCTTCTGTGTGTTACGGTCGACGATAGACACGTTACATTTCTTAATATCTTTGTTTCTCTCTTTAGGGATCTTTTTGCCACAGCACGGCAAGCAAAAGGAGGTGCTTTCATCCTTTTTGAGAAAGCTGACGTATCCTCGTTTGTTTGTATCACTTTTAGGGTCGTTGTAGTACTTGGATTTGTAGTATGCTATAGGGGGTTCATCAGGATCGGGGCATTTACCCTTGTTATCTTCGAATTGAGCGCGTGTCATGGCAACACGACTTTGAGCACACCATACATCCGGACAGAAATACACATTATCTTTGGCGGCTTCGCGCGAACTTCCATACGCGATGTAATTCGGCACGGATCCAGGGTATTTGCGCTGTATTTTTTGTAATTCCTCGGGTCGAACGACCACAGGCTGTCTCGCACTGCTCGTCAAGACCATTTGGCAATCCGTGGAATAATTGTTTTTTTGAAAGAGCTCCGGATCGGCTTTTTGCAGGTTACGCAGTATGTTATCTGTAACGTATTCGCGTGCAGGTGCTTCTTTCTTGTCTTGATAAGCCCGCATGCCTTGATACACCTCGTGTACATCTTCGTTAAAAATAGTGTTGGGTGAGATAGCATGGACGGATCCGGGATCTCCATCAGAAACCGAAGACATCCGCGAAGCTGACGGCCCAGATTCTTTCAAGGGACTCGTGTTTGCTTTCGATTCTTGACGCATTTCCTCCAGGAAAAGGGCATCCGCATCATCGAGGTCGAGATTAAAATCCCCGAGTAAGTCTCCTCCATCAGACAAGCTAAAATGGTCGCTGCCCAAATCGTCGTCCTCACGCGGAGGCGTGCGTGATCCCTCTTCATATCCGGTAATAGTCAGTGGCTGTTTCTTGATGTTGTTTGCAGAATCTGGAATGTTTTGAAAGGCGTTGGCAAAGGCAATCTGAAGTATGTTCATGACCCGATCAAAATACCGAACTCGGGTGATGTCTTCCAAAAACACGCGGAATCCACGTGAAATCGGATATATTTGAATATGCAAGTATTGAAAGGGTTGACGGAAATCGGTCACCGTGCTCAGCCCCGTATCTTCTTTGGCCATGCGCAGAACTTTTTTGGCCTTGCTGGTGGGAAGGTCGAACACGTTAGCCAACAATTGCACTTGAGTCTTTTCTTGACCTTCTCTGGCCCCGCTCTTTAAAAAGCGATGGATAAATGCATACATATTTTGGAGACTGTAAAAGTCATCCGTGCGCTTGTAGGCCAAGTGTATAACATCCTCCTTTTTTGCGGATTCTTTCTGTATGACGACGAAATAAGGACTGAGTTGGTGGAATATGTTCACGAGTTGCTTCATGTTCACCTTGGGCGTTTTGATATTCTTTCGATAAAACCAGCAATGTGCGTTTAATCGAGGCTTATTTTCCAAGATCATGGATCCGTGAATCTCTTGTTTATGGAGAGGGGTAATGATGATGTCCCTTTGGGCAATGGTATCATACGACATGTTTTGCAAAAATACATTTATTTTTTCGATGACTTGGTTTACCGGATGCAACAGTAAATTTTCCAATTGATCGAAAGATAATTGATCGTGGAGGCTGAAATACGCTCGGACATCCAGTTCGCCATTCTCATAAAGAATCAATGTCGCAAAAGATGTCTTGGTGTCTATCTTGAAAATAAGCGCTTCTTTTTGTCCTGTCGTGATATTTTCCCCGTTTTTTTGGCCAAACATGGTCCAAAGATCTAGATTGCGTTGCATGATTCGTCCTCGTGGTGCCAGTGCATTTTTATCGAGTTTGTAAAGTGTGCCCGTACGAGACTTGAAACTCATAAAAGGGACGAGATCGGATTGGAGGGGAAAGTTCTGAAACAAAAACGCAAGAGGAATGGTAAATACATTACTCACAAAGTTTTTTTGGTGGCGGTGATAATTCACTTTGTAAAAAGATGTTTGGGTATCAAAATGGGTATGATTACCATCTATATCAACACGCAAATCGGACATCAACTCCATTCTCTCACGTGTCTTTTTCAGTGACCCTTCATCCATACCCAACATAGTGACATCCCGCGGAAAGTACATGGATGACACATCCTTTTTCAAACAAAACTGAATGATGTTTTCTTGGGGCGCAAAGCTTTCCAACGGACGTTGCAGATGAGGAACGACGGTGATAAAGTCAGATTCGTCCCGGAGATTAAAAAAGGGTGAAGAAGCCTTCTCAGAAAACGGATCGACGGGAAAAATCAAGCTCTGTCCGTCTTCGTTGTTACACTGAAAGTTTAAATTCTGGAGCATTCCCTCGCGCACGCGCACGTGGCTCTCCAACATCTGCCGTGCACGACTTTTATCGAATAGCCTATTTACATCAATTTCAGTCTCTTTTGCGTTGATTTTAAATGTAGGCACGCTTTGTTGGAGAGCCGCAAGGAGATTCCCCCATGTCTTTGGAAGATCCGAATGTGCATAAAATCGGTCGATGACGACATCCTTTATTACCTTTTCATCGAGCGAGTGCGTAGTACACCACGCATAAATGGGTGTAAGAGATGTCTTGTTTTCTTTCGGAGAACTACCCAGAGCAAGATGGATTTTATCATGCAGGTCTTTGACCGTATCGTCAGGAAACACCACAACCGGGACACACGTGATGTCACCTACGTCCTCCGAAACACGGACTAGAGTTTTTCTAGACTCAGATCCGAATGTTTTTTCGATAAATTCGGTGACTTTTGCATCCAGCTTGTTTTTTTCAATTTGGCGAAATTCCTTCGTTTTCTCGGCATTTTCCGAAGATTTATACAGCATCTGTGGGGGTACACACATAAAGGCTTTTTTATTCTCACCATCTTGATGCCTGATCAAAAAATACATGGGATTACACAAACCTCGCTACGGTTTTATATTCGTCAAAGAAAATATATTATTTGCGGATCAAAACACTATAATATAAGAGTCCCATAAAGTAAAACACATGGAATATTTTCTTTGTGAAGTATTTTGTGTTCCGCATTGGAACAAAATAGAAAACCTGGATAATATCATTCAAGATGATTCTCTACATTATCTAGAAATATTTCGACATCCCCGTATTTCTTTCAACATTGGTTTTATTCATGCATATTCATCAATTATGGGATGCGAACCGTCCATCATGGACGTACATGATGCATATGAAACATATGTCAATGGAAATACGACTAAAACAAACGCAGATAGGTCTTCGAGTGATGCGTGTATAGTTTTCCTGAAACAAAACACGTTTTTCCGTCTGTATGATAGTGTTTTACAACAAGTATGGGAAATATTTAAAAAACCGATCACCGACTATGAAAACCTGTTTCGTGAAAAAGAATCACTCGAATTTGTGAAACAAGAAGTCGCAAAACATCTCGATCGCCGACTATTATATCTTTTGCGAAAAATACCCGTGGTATCTAAAGATATATTGGAAAAGAGCGAAAATAATTCATCTCTGTTTCAGCGGTTTCAACTCGCCTTTCAAGCACGTGGTCATACCGCCAAGTCGTTTTACGAAAATGAAAGGCAATCGATGCGAGATAACTCACATGATCTTATGCACGAAAACATCTTTACGCAATTCATATTGTACCCTTTTATCAAACCGAACTGGAAAGAAACGCTCCAAAGTAATTGGATCACCTTGACTAAAATGGATTGTATACGCTTTCAACTCGCGCGAGACGTACATTTCATTCGGGAAAACATGCTCAAACCGTGTATCTATATAGAATGGGATGAACGTGATCCTCTGCGAAAACAAATAAGTGACGAGATTCAATACATCGTTCACACTTTAGAAGATGTGCATGGTACACCTCTGTGTATCTTTCATACGCAAATGGATGTCGCCTTGCTTCAGAGCACATTACCTCGAATTTTTGGTTTATGCGTGCATGTAAAATACGGTGGGGCCGGGGAAAACCCCTACGTGCTTGACAAGACGCTCAACATGAAGAACGTGTTGATGGCCTCGCCCGATGTCATACGCGGGCAAAACATAAATACATCCATACGCACGTGTTTTTACATGGTAGAGAATGATGATTTCACACAGGACCGTCATCTATTTTTTTCGCGTAACACGCTCCTCATTCCTATGATGCGCGAGGGTCTATGTACCCCGAGTCAGAGAGATCTCTACCGTAATTGGTTCGGTTCTTATGTAGAACTCTATCTCAAACCTATTCTCGCCAACATGGGTAAACAAAAGTACTTTATGTATCGTGTCGCCATTGTGTTTTCATATATCTTGAAGATATTGATGAAGCGAAAAAATGAATTAGGAATGATACACCGTATGTATGAGAGCAAAACAGCGCGTCGCCCCAAAAAATGCATCTTGTTCATTCACAACCAACCGTGTTTCTGGGGCATTCATAACTCCCTTATAACGTGGATGCAAATGGACGATCCCACTGATTGGGAGATTGTTTTTTACGGATCAGAATCCTCCATAGGGTATTTCCGAAAGATGATGGGTGACACAAAAGCTGGGTACTTTACGCATCCTTTGTTGGAAAATGCTTTTGACAGGGAAAATTACAACATGCTCATGAAAGATCAATCATTTTGGCGATCGCTGTTGGATAAAGGCTACACAAAGGGACTCATAGTACAAGACGACAGTTTGATTATCAAAAAAGGTTTTGAGAAATATGTGGATACATATGACTACATCGGTGCTGCTTGGAAGCACTGTAGCGAAAATGACCAACTCATTCCTTATGTGGGAGAGAACCTTGTGGGTAACGGAGGATTGTCATTGAGGAGCATCGATGTCATGCTCGCCATCACACAGAAATTAGAGAGCGAAAAGCGGTGGCTTTTCAATAGCATGGTACAACAAGTCCCGGAGGATGTTTATTTTGCCATGGGATGCAACAAGCTCGGAAAGAGCGTGATGAAAGCAGAGCTAGCCGATAGGGTATTTATAGAAGAGAATTTTGATGTGAATGCGTTGGGATTCCACAAATTTTGGGTATATAATGACATGAATCTCGTGGATGAGTATTTTGCCAAGCTGATGATGTAGAAAAAAGCGATTTTACAAAGCATTCATTTTTTTTCTCGAGAATGGATAAACGAGTACATGAGTATAGGACTCGAATTAGATGAAGCGTTCCAAAACACATCTCCCTTTGTGGATGGAAGTATGGCTAGCTCACCTTTTCCCAATTTCGGCAAAAACGTATCTGTTGTTCCCGAATCGACTTATACACCACAAAACGAAATAGAAGATGATCGCGTGATCGAAGAAGACCAAGCTATAGAAACAAAACCGGTAACACATATATCCCCTGTCACCATGATTCCGGAGCCCGTGAAGGAGGCTGCACCTCCTGCTAATCATGTGGTGCGGACGCAATCGGTCATTCCGCAACAACAAAAAAAATATGTGCCAAACGTTGCCCGTCAAGAACAGGTACGAGAAACTTTCAGCAAAGAAGACGAACCTGTCCACAACAAGACCAAGAAATCAAGTAATGATTTTCTCAAATCCATTCTCTTTTCGCTCATGATTCTCCTCGGTATCAGCGCACATGCGTTTGTCGCCTTTTTGTTCGAAAATTATGTCACGTCTACGGGCAATTATAGCATCAAACAAGAAGTCGGAATGCGTCTTTTATATCCCGTGGCTATATTACTCATTATCTACCTCGTGAAAAATTACAGGTGAGAACAAACACAAACTTCTATCACACGAATGTCGTGAATCTTCGCCAGGGCATTTTACTCAACGATGTTGATTCGTTTGCGGGCGGGGGCATGGCTGAAGGTGACGCTGATACGGGCAAATTTCCATCATACACAGGTCTTGCTTGCTCTCGCTGTTGTTCCTTTTTGAGACAGTGCGTAAGAATACCCAAAAGGTCCACCATTTTTTCTTTGGGCAAGGTGATATACGCATCATCATTTTCCGTATCATGCGTTTCGCGCGTAGGGGAAGCCTTTGGAGATTGTATGTTACCGCGTTCTAAGATATCGATTTTCTGTTGTAGAGCTTGTATCTGTTCTTTCAATCCTTTATAGCTCCCTTCAGAGACAGTCTGCTTAGTTCTGGGCATTTTTATTATAAGCGATATAATAAACTTATGATTGATTTCATAGTTATATGCGCATGTTTTGTAGCGGCGACGTTTTTACACAAAAAAATAACGGAAAGCTCGACCTTCATCGGCTATGTATTTTATGGTTGGCTGTCCTTATATCCGACGCTTATTTTGCATTATATCATGCTGTTTCTGTGGAGCCTAGTTATTGTTAAAGTGGTGTTATACCCCGTAGAAAAGGGACAAAAACGAATACCCTTCCTTCCGTCATCTGTTTTCATTATCAAATACATGTCGATCTCTTTTATTCTCGGAACGTTGATTATATCATATGTGGTTGTGCGAAATAAAACATGGGTAGAAAAACAATTCGACCATACGGCGAAGCTATTCAATTTTGAATGGAATGTCGAACCGATGCTAGATGAGGATGAAGAATTCCCTCTTCCTCACAAGACGACTTTGGAACATTTGCATTTTTTCGAAATCTCCGTGATCACCATGATGTCATTGTACTATGCCTTTTCGCGGATGCAGATGTTTTTCTAGTGCAAATTATTTTATAGATTTAGATAAACCGGTATCATAAGCAGGAGCACGTATGAGCAAAACAGATTCACAATTGTTGAGTGTCTTGCGCAAGCAATCTTTCGAGTTGAATCAGGATCTTTCTCGACTTTATGATATTCTTCCCCGGGATTATAACGATTTGATCACGGATTACCGGGAAAGGGCAAAAAGTCTTTTAAAAAAAGTGCAAAATATAGAATTAATTTTGAATGATCGTGACAACAGTCATGACATGACATTTTTACTGGCTATTCAGGAAAAGATTGCGGAACAAGAAGGAAACCGAAATGATTTGGTTCAAGAAATCAAGTCCAAACGCGAAAGAAGCAAGACGCTTGCACGTGTTTGGGAGATGTTTCATCATGACAGGAAAAAGCGTGCGGAAAAAAGCGAAGAAGCACATGAAAAAGAGAGACAAGCACATATCATCAAAAGCAAGACATTGGTTGGAGATGACACGGCAGATTTGAAAAAAGCCGCGGAGGACAAGTCGAAACAACTAAAAGAACGTGAGCAGCAATTACGAGAAAAAGAAAAGGAGTTGGAAAAATTGGCTTCACAAGCCGTCGATTGTCCAAACATAAAGGATCAACTCTTGAAAAAAGCGTCTCTCAAGTTTAACCTGTCTATTGCCGACATGTTTTATGATGTTTTACAAGAATTTCGGGCACAACAAATCGCTTTTTATACAGGACTTGTCGAAAATGTCAATGATAGTTTTGAAAAGGCAGAAAAAAAGTATCAAGATGAACAGGAAAAAAAGAGGCGAGATGCCAAAGAAGAACAAGAAGAAACAGACGAGAGCGATAAGCAACAGCAACAAGGAGAAAGTCGCAAAGGTGGAGAATCAAAGAATTATGACAGTGCTGTGCGGAACTTGGACCGTCAATTCTTGCGTCGCATTATTAACTTTGCCGATAGAATTCGCCAGAACCATTTTGATTTCTTAACTAAAAAGGTGAGGAAAAGTCTGCTGTACATCAACCAATGGAACGATAGTAAAAATCTCTCAGACGAGGAGATGAAAAAGTTGATGCAAGTGGAAAACATTATGAAGGACATTTCACGCGAGGCAAAGGTGGCTTTGGAAAATCTCGCCAATAAAGCTGATAAAAAAGGTAAAATGTTCATTAACCGATTTGTACACGATACTGAATCCAAAGATGATGCACGTATACTATTAAACAACCGATTACAACAAATACCGTACACAATAGATATAATTCAATCCTATTACCAGCGTGGTATCAGTTGGTTAGACCTTTTCCTAGACAGGCAATTCATGTATCTGTATGCCGTCAAAATTGCACATGTTTTCTTATTTGCTCTGTCCGTTTACATCAGCACCGTCATATTTAAGAAAAAGTATCAGCGTGACGTCTTTGAAAAACATAAAGGCCCACCGACGTTGTACTCATTTATGGGCATGATTTTTGCCTTTTTTATTGCCCTCAACGTTTTTGTCTTTCTTCTTCTCATCTTGTTTTCGTACTTGTTTCAAAAGACGAGCTACTTTTCTTTTCTGGATACGGATTTTATATATGCATACGTGGTAGATCTTTGTCTCTCTCTCTTGCTCATGCTTTGTATATTCATGATATTGACCCATTTTGTCTCACGTAAACGCTATTTTAACTACAAATACGATGGATACAAGACCATTTACGGGTTGGGAAGAATGCTCTCTCTGATGACTTTATGGATTGTGCTGACACCCTTTTTCTACTTTTACTGGATAATCGCACAAGAATCTATGTGAGAAAAATACATTTATGAAATAAAATGAAGGTCGTCAACTTTCACTCGTTGTTTTTTGTTCCATTATATTCCCAGATCTTTGATAAATTGTTTGATGGCAAAAAAAGTAATGGAGAAAAGATGATTGATTTCTCGCGAGATGTACTCGCACAATTATCTTTATCGTCCCATTCTTTTGAATGGATCAAGGATATCTTGATAAATAAACTTCTTAAAAAAGTGGCACAGAAACCACTGAGATTGAGCAAGGTCCAAAAAGTAATGAAGGAGGTTTTTTCGGCGATGCGAGGTTATACCATCAAAGTTTCCCCCAATGATTTACGTGCAAAATGGGTGCGCGAGGAAGAGATGGACAAAAGCAGCGCATCTTATATTTTTGATATCGATTTCATCTATGACATAGTGCTTCCCTTTTTGTACGCCAACCTGGATCAAATGATATGGGACGACAAAGACGAAGCGGCACAAATGCTCATGCTGACAGAGATATGGACCAAACAAGGTGGATCATACCCTTATTATTTCAAACCCGTCGCTCCGCGCGAACTACGCAAATACATAGAAAAACATTGGAATCAGGTTTACACCGAATACATAGAGCAATTGATAGATGATAATGCAAAGAAAATAATTCAAGATGCATACATGCAATATGTTCAAGGCGTGGACGCGAGCGCGGTATCAGCAGTCGCCGCGCCGATTTTGGAGAATTCATCGCGGGTGCGATCAATAGGTCGTATTGTACTTGCGGTGTGGTTTGTGCCTGTCAAGACCTTTCAACGTGACGATATGTTTTCGGGAATTCCACGAGATGTCAGATCCATGGTCCAATTTTTCCATGATTTACCATCTTCTTTAACCACAGAAGATGCCTATGGCCTTCCTCCTTTGCCCAAGATACAGCTTACCGGGGACGCCTTTTTGCAGTTCGTTCACGAGTCCGTCACGGGAAGGGACGTTCAGGCTGAATGGGCTCGACTATTCAAAAAAGCCGAACAAGGGACAAAAAACGGCATTGTCTCTGATGCCATTAAGGACCTTTATCGTACATCCGGTCAAGAAAAAGGAAAAGTAGACGTAGATACGCTTTATGACAAGTATGCGCAGCTGAAAAAGATCGTTCGCGATGACGATGAAGGGGCGTTGCAAAATTTCCTGTCCTATGCAGCACGTGTTGTCATACCCGCGGTCATCATCCCTTTTGAGAAAGCAGATATACAGGAGGTGCTTTCTGATGCAAACACGAATGTAAACAAGAAAATACGTAGGGAGCAAGTGGCATCTGTACACACGCTCTTCTTTACGCCTCTATATATCGAGGTGTTTGACCGCATGTTCCCGCGAGAAAAATCCCAGAAGGATGCCATGGTGGCGCTCATGCGCCATGTCATCGATCAGCTTTCGCAAAGCGAGCAGGCATCTTTTGCCTGGATGCATGACATTCTGACAGATCCTATCATCATGCACATCGATGATGATGAACCGATAACATTGACATCCGTCCAAAAGAACATCAAGACCCTTCTCCAAAAACTCGCAGAACGCACTATAAAGATTTCACCATTGGACCTCGTTGTCAATTTGAGGCCACGCGAATCTTCGCCACAGTCGCTAGATGCACTTTTCCAAATCGATTTCTTGTATGATTTGTTATTTCCTTTTATGTATGCACGGCTTTATCAATCTCGTGATACCGAAAAGTATACCAACGAACAGTATTTCGAAATTGTCGAGCAGTGGATCAAAAAGAGCACAGATGAGATGACACTTCCCATACACCCTCGTGAAATCGAGGATTACATAAAAGCGGTTTGGAAAGATATCTATGAGCGCGAGAAAGCCAGACAGATCGGCGGTGATACACGTGAGAAAATTCAACAAGCTTTTGATGCGTACATGAAGGGCACAGAGAACGTAGATATATCCGCCGAAACATGGAACGCATCTTACAGCCTCCGCAACATAGGCCGGACGCTGTTCGGGTCGTGGTTTGTACCCATGGAAATGTTGAAAGACGAGCCGTTTTTCTCCGAAATTCCAAAAGATGCACAGCGACTTGTAGCATTTTTTCATCATTTACCCGAGTCATTGCGGCATTTCTCACAGTACGACTTACCCACCCTTCCGGCTCAGCGGGTCTCACGAAATGAATTTACCGAGCATATTAGTGCTTTTACGACACTAGGCGCCGTCGATGACAAGGCGGTAGCTTTCGAGCAAGACATGGCAGACATCTTACGCGTCTCTCAAGATGATACCCAAATCCGACTTCTTCTGAAAGAAATGAAAAGCCTATTATTCGAGGACAACCGATCGAATGCAGATCTATACCGACTTTCGCAGGTAAGAGATGTGTTTGATAAATTAGATGATACGGCAACACGTCTTCCTTCCGAAAACGCATCCCGATCGATGATAGAAAAAATGCTCGATAACATCGCTCAAATTGCCGTTCCATCCATATTCGTGTTGGAAAAAGACAAGGAAAAAGAAAACAAATCACAAGAAGACATTGCATATTTGCATACACTGTTTTTTGTACCGTTGTACGTGCAGGTGTTTGAACGCCTCTTTCCACGCAAGCAGAGTCACATAGAGAGTATGCGAAAGCTCGTTCAGCGCATCACCAAAGAGGAAAGGTCATTAGCTGGAGTGTGGAATATACTCGAGCCTATCGTGATGCATATCGATGATGATACGCCATTGTATTTAGAAAAAGTGCAAAAAAGTGTGTCCAATCTTTTTGACATTTTGAATGGTGACGTCATCAAAATCTCGCCGCTTGATTTTGGTATCAAACGCGTGTCGCCTCAAAAACAAGAGGAGTTGTTTACCCGGCAAAGCTTTTTTAGCATCGACTTTATATACGATGTCTTACTCCCCTTTTTGTATACGCGTCTATCAAAGATAAGAATAAGCGAATGGGAAAAGAGCAGGCAATTTTTATTCATCGTTCGTGATTGGCTATTCCAGCATCAAAATCAACTACAGGGGCGATCATCTTCTTATATAATACCTGTCGATCATGTAGATCTCACACAATATATGAAACGTGCATTGGAAGATATCTATACAAAAGCGAGAAGCGACATGGTCGACGCGGAAACAGAACAAAAGATTAACCAATTGTATTCTTCTTACGCACGGGACGACACCGAACAAGGCATTACAGAAGACGATAAAGATGCCATAAAAAAGAGTGTTCAGCTTCGTTACATAGGGCGATTGGTATTAGGATTATGGTTCGTTCCAATGAAAATCTTACGGGATCAAGTTATATTCCGTCAGATACCACAAACCATGCGAGACTTGATATCCTTTTATCACGGATTTCCTGAATCGACAAGAGATCCTGGGTCTTATGGGGCTGCTTCTTTTCCTTTACGACGCGTGGACGAGAATGGTATAGAGAACTATATCAAAGAAAATGTGGGTGACATGGATGTTTTATCCGAATGGAAAAAAAACGTGCGAGACCTGCAGCAGAAGATTGATAATGTTGGCAAAAACGATGCTTCCGCAGAGAAAGATGCGATGCAGCAGGCATTGCAATCACTTTATGATAAGACGACGCAAACGTCTGCTGTACTTCCTTCTCTCGATGAGTTGATGAAAGATTATAGAACACTGAACGAGGTGGCGAGTCAATTAGGTTCCGAGGAAGTCACGCGCGCGCTTGATATCACTCTTTCTTTTGCGAGCCAAAAGCTCATCCCCTACATCTATATACTTCGTGATTCGACATCCAGTTTGCAAGAAAAAGATACTACTATTACTCCTGGTTCTGATACGGGAATTTTGGAAGAAGATGAGGATACCGTGTCCATACACACCATGTTCTTCATTCCTTTGTATACCCGCCTGTTTGATCGTGTGTTTCCCAAGAACATGAGCACGCGAGAGAGCATGACGAAATTCACACAGTATGTCATCGATGAAGCGCCGTCTAATGTGCCTTCGCTAGATTGGCTGGGCGAAATAGTGATTCAGAACATAATTTCTCGTGTGGACGAAAGTGGTCCACCTCTATCGCTTCTTATGGTTCAAGACGCGATGCGGCAATTACTACAAAAGCTTGATGGACATGTCATTCGAATTCACCCGGAAGACTTGAGCATAAAATGGCTTTCTAAGGAAGAATCTCAAGCCATGACCGCTGCAGGACTATTCGATATAGATTATGTATATGATATTCTACTTCCTTTCTTATTCACGCGTCTTGGTCTATTCACTTGGAATGATGCGTACGAACGAGAACATATCATGTTTCTGGTAGAGAAGTGGGTAACATACAAAAGGCAGTCGAATGGAGCAGCGTCTTTCGAGTTGCCGGTGCGTAAAACAGATTTTCAAAGCTTTATGGAGCAACAATGGCATGGTGTATATGAGAAGTACAAGGATAATTATATCGATGAAGGAGCAAAGGAGATCGTATCACAAGCCTATTCTGATTACACATCACCACAAAAATCGACCAAGAGCATGCCTAAAAAGGTTATGGAATGGTCATCAGTGGTACGCACGGTGGGTAGATTAATGCTGGGATTTTGGTTCATTCCGTTTGAGGAGCTCCAGCGACAACTAGTGTTTCAGACTCTTCCGCAAGAAGGCAAGATACTCGCGGATTTTTTCCACAACTTCCCTACGTCGAGCAGTGTCAACCTCCCAAAGAACATCAACAAGACGGTTTCTCCCACGGCTTTTCTAACCTTTGTAGATGGTTTAGTTGGAAAATTCAATGTCATGGAAAAATGGAACGAACATTATTTGATGGCATTTCGGTATGTTCATCGGGCGAAAGAAAAAGCCAATGATGAAAGCAAGACTTCTTTTTACACTAGCTTACAAGCTGTATTGAATGAGGTATTTGTTCAAACCACATCACCGGATTTGCCCGAATTCGGAAAAATGAAGGAAAAATACGACATGTTGAAGTATCAAGTAGGCGAGGTCAGTGATCTTGAAACTAAGCGCATTCTAGAGGGTATTCTAGAACTGGTGACAAGATCAGTGATTCCCTTCCTATATGTCCTTATTCCGGAAGGCATTCGTGTTCCTCGCAAAACCGTTGATGTCGGCAAAGATATGTCTAACGAAACGCAAGAAGACAAACTGGAGGAGATCAAAAAGCTGACCGAGGAAATGAAAAAGATCAAAGAAGATTTTGCGTTTGTCTATTACAAGGTGATAAAGCAGTCAAGCAAGAAAAATGGGGGTACCGGCAATTTAGATGAAACATCAATCATGACAGTAAAAAACATCGAGAAGATCAAACTTCAAATCGAAGAAAAGGCAAAACAGGTCAAGAAAAAAAAAGAGGAAAAGGCACATATCGAAGAATACATTTTGAAGAACGCACGGTTTTTGGAAAGGAGGTACGAAAGTGGTATGCGAGGATTTGGACGTTTTGGCAGATTAGATAATAATGATGGTTTGCAAGAAAAAATAAACAAGTCGAATACCAGACTCGACATTTTAAATCAAGAAATCGATGAAGAACGTGATGAAATCGACAAGTTGCGAGAAAAATTGGCGAAATTAGAAAGGGAAGGAAAAGACACCATTTCAAAAAAGGATCTTACCGAGAAAGAAGTCGTCATCGAGCGCATCGATCAATCACTCACACAAAATGAAATAATAGTCCAAGACAATTATGCTTTAGCCAAAGAACATTTACGCGATTTTCAGAAAACGGGAAATCCCATTTTTTTGGAAAAGATTGAATTCTTGTACAGGAAATCACGCAAATTAGTGGATGAAAGTCGAGAAATGGTAAACATGTGGAAAAAGCAAGAGAATATTGACGTGGATCAAAGCAAAAAAAATGAAATGGAACATTTACAAGAAAAATGGGAAAATGAACTGGATCGCAAGGAACGTATGCTCATAAAGAGGGAAAACAAAATAAAGGGTGATAAGGATTGTTTGACATGGCGTGAAAAGGTGGGTCGCCGATTCTCCCCGGAGTTCAATATCGATGCTTTTGAGATCATAAATATCAAGATTGACAATTTCCAACGCAGGCTCAAGCCCTTTGAAGAAAATACAACTGTTGATCTGGAGAGATTCGTAAATGATGCATTTCAATATGTCAAAGGGCCATCCAACACAAAAGACGGTCACATTAATGTCCTTGCTGAAGAAAGCTTTAAGAATGCGTATAAACAAGCCATTGGCTTCGGATACCGCGCATTAGACCGGTATAGGAGGTTCCATTTTGATTTCATCATGAAACGCATACGACGTGAATTGGACTACCTCAAGTTTTGGAGGGAGACTCCGGGATATAAGGAAAGTGTACAGCAGTACTCCAAGTATTTTGATAAAGTAGATGAGCGACTGAAAAACACAGCAGAGATGGCGCAGCGGTTCCTTTTAACGGACTTTGAGAAAACGTTTAGTCGCAATATGGAGCGATTTGATCTCGCAAATATCGTAGATAATACGGAGCGCATGGATTTTTTGATTTATCAACGGCAGGTCATGGCCAAGGCGGCTCAAGTCGCCAAGACGGTTCAAAGCGATTATTTTGATCGCGTAAATATTATTCAAATGCTAGTCGATAGACAATTTTTATTGTCCTTTGTATTGAACGCAGCATCTATAGGACTTTTCTTTTTAGCCTTGCATTGGGGTGAGAAAACGTACAAAGATACGTACAAAAGGAATAATTATGCGCAGAACCCACCGTTATTGTTATTTACAGGATCCGCGTTAGCTTATTATGTTATAATGCAGGCCATCATCATTGCTTGTTTGAGTGGATTATATGTATACAACTTTGATACTTATTATATCGATGCCAAATTCATCTACACTTTTGCCACGGAGCAAGTCTTTCAGACTTTGGTATTTGGCGTCATTGCTATCATTTTGACGGTCGTATGTCAGAATGTCTCTCTGTTCAGATATGATCAAGAAGCGTTGCGTGGATTTAGGGCGCTAAAGCAAATGCTCATCTCTATTTGTATTGTATTGTTTATTGTACCTTTATTTTATCTCCTGTAAGTAAATAAATGATTTCCTATAACCTTTTGATCACGGGTCATGTATATTTCATGTATGTTCTCAAGATTGTACAATATGGTTTTATTTTTGCCTCTATATATTTGAGTGAGCGGCTTTTTACGGATCACTATATGAAAAAAGTATATGCCGAGTCTGACCAACCTCCCAATTTGTTTTGGTTTTTGGGCGTATGTATAGGCTTGCAGGTTGCCATGAATATGGTACTGACGACATTTTTGTTCATGCTCATGATGTTGTTCAAACGCGATGACAACACCTTTATCATCAACGGATACACGATAAAAACATATCTCATGGATTATGCGGCATCTTTTACGTACCTAGCAGTTTTATCCAGCATCATTATCGGCGTGATGCAGCAAAAAAAATATTTTCGTTACCGGACAGAAGGTTTGCGCGCGGTAAGAGGTGTCTCAGAAATAATGACGTACATGGCAATTGTTATTATTGCAATCCCTTTTTTTTATTTGATTGCGTGAGAGATTTTTTTGTGTGTATGAAATATAAAACATTGTGACCACATGAGAGACATAATTATTATATTTCTGGTACTTTTAGCCATTTTGATCATGGTCAGTGCATTTGGTGGCTGCATTCGATTCAAGGAAACATACAATGATAGTATGCCGTCGCAAGTTGATGAATCCGACGCCGCTTTGCTGAGTGAGACATTAAAACCATGGGCTACGAACCCCGTATTTTCTTCGACCGTAGAGGAAGAACAAGAGGCCGACATGGACGAGCCTCATCGCGTGTTGTTTGACCAATCTGAAAGTATAAACGAAGAAACACAAGATATCATCGGCATTTCCTCTACACCTATGTCCATCGGAGGCGGATTAGAATTTGCGGAAATTGAGTAATCTCAAAGTCATTCATCATGATCGTAAACGGAAGCCGTTGAGATGGTCGATGTAATCGCGATCGATGTACCCAGCATCTTCTACGTGTGGTGTGGTGAAATTATTCTGGATTTTGAGTATATCTGTATCTTCACTCTGTGTATCGTCATCTCCGTCTGTGTATTCTTCTTCCTCAGAAGAAGCATTCCAAGCCAAGAGATTATTTTGTGTCGGACGAGACCCGTTCATTTTTTCTTGACGTGCCTTCTTATCACTTTCGCGATTGATATAACGCATGAAATCGGGATCGTAATTGGGATTAAGCATGGACATTTTTGGATCAAAGTTGTGTTTTCGTTTAGGAACATACGTATTGATTTGAAGAATCATAAACATATCCACGCCTTTGAAGTCGTACAATTGTCCATCTTTGAGTTCGAAGCGAAAGGTCAATCGGTCCATTTTTTCGATAGGATGAAAAGGTTTCCGCACGAAATGCACGAAATCGAGGCGCTGTTGCACGGTTTCTTGATTGAGCGCCAACTTAAAAATACCGATTCCACCAGAGGATACATCGTAAGACTGACTGCCGATAAGGGATTCTATTTCTGGGCATCGGAGCACGACGTACCGAACACCAAGAAGATAAACTACGCCCGGGGGAATGATTTGTTCGTCATCGTCTCGCGTCACGCTTGCCAAGAGATTCTTGCGACTTGGGTGTAAAATACGCTCGAAAAGAATGTCTGTTGATGATGTATTTACGGATTTAAATACACTGAAACCAATGTTTTCCGCCATCGTTGTGTTGTCTATATCGATCATGAAAAAAGTGTTGCGCACGCTTTTTATGATAAATTTTATTTTTCCCGTACGTGTGACCGGACCGTTTGCATTGGCTTTTGTCACATTGATCAAAAAAGGCTGCTCGAAAGGATATGAGTAGCGCGCGCCGTTTGTATTCGTGACTTGGACGCTTTCGCTGATTCCTTGTTCCAATGCGATCATGTAGTCAAATATGTTATAGTTGGAGGGTTCGATCTCGACAAAGCCATTGAACATGATTGCCGAACACCAATTAAAGCCCACAGAAGGTAATACCTTTTTTTCGATAATATTTACATACTCGGTGTTATTGAAGTACTTGAAATCATAATGCACCAAGCTTTTCAGCTCGGCATCAAAGTAAGTACGGTTTGAAACACTGAGTGACTTATTATAGTAAAAAATAACATTTTCGTAATTTTTGGATGCATCATACGCAAGGGGGAAATCGACCACCACACCATCATCTATTTGGAGACGGTATATGTGCGTATCGGTATTCACATGAATAACGTTTGCTTCATCGAACATGTGCTTTTGAGAATTGTCTTGGGCGAGTACTTTAATCACGTCTTGTGTAGCATCCGAATAATTTTGCGAATAGGTACTGTCTTGTATGTAAAGAATATCATCGAAGACGTAATATGTATTTTCTTTTTCGGCATTGACTTGTGCACACTTTGTAAATGGAAGCGATGTTTGCAGGTCATCATATAGATTTATATGTTCTAGAATGTAGACGTTTATGGTGTCATTGACCTCGTGAACGACAGGAAGAACCGTTTCAGACCGACCGTAATAAGTGTATGTGGTTTGTGCTGGAGATATATTCAACGTCCGGATACCAGGGATGCTTTTTATGACATCCATGACATCTGTGAGATGAGAAAACAAGGCCAATACGCGATCACGAAATTGTAAGTAGAAGTATCTCCCATCGTCATTGAGTACGTTCACGGTACGTAGCGGTACACATCCTTTAATGCGACGCATGGCAATCATATTGTCACGTGGAGAAGAAGATAAGACTTGATCGAAATATGCGCTACTCTCTTCGTCCGCGAATAAAATGCGATTGTTATCTTTTCGATCAAAGCAACTTGTGAGCTCTGGGAAAAAGCTTGTATCTTGGAAGTGATAGCGGAAAAACATTTCCTTGGTCAAGCTTTCGCGCCCGATGTAATCGGATGCTCTGTTGAGCCAGACCTGATGATATTTGAAGCTATTATTGATGGGTTCTATGTTCCACATAGAAGACGGCATAGAAGCGTCCAATACATCTACTCCATAAACATAGGAGAAGGGCTGTGTAAAGTTGAGAGCAAACATAGAAGGCGTGGGAAAAGCACCCTTATCTCGCATACTCGAATCGGCACGCACAATATATGAATTAGTGTCACTATTATCGATGAGATAGTCCACATCTTCAATCGGCATTTTTACAATGGGATGAATTATGAAATTTTGCTTATATGTTTACACATGCAAAAAGTATATAAAATGTTCGTGACTAAAGATATTACAGTCAAAAATTGGACCTGCTGAGAATAAAAATGACCACGCATGTGCGCAAATTGACATTGAGTCCGCAGTGTATGAACACGCGTCTCGAATTAAATGAAAAAAGCCCACAATATCCTCAACCTGAATGCACAAAGCATAGTGGCATTTCACTTTTCCCTCATCAAAAAGCCGCGTTATATCGTTGTAAGCAGCTCGAAAAAAAGGATATTCAAATCAAGAGTCCGAATATGATGAATATAAAAACGAGCATGGGAATTTTGGCGGACAAACCGGGATCAGGGAAGTCCTACGTGGTCTTGTCACTCATCGCGAGTGATGTTCAAGATCGATCAGACTCGGATCAGGATCATACACAACGGGGCTATCAATACACTTTATGCAACAGCAAGATCAATGTGCAAATAAGAAGGGAATCATTTCAAAAGTATATAGACACAAACTTTATCGTCGTTTCACCTACTACCGTGGATCAATGGAAACAGTACGTACGAGACATTATACCTCCTCAAATCCCTTCTTTTGTGGCAACGAATAAGCGGGAATTTGACAGTTTTTTTACAGACATGGACCGTTACAAACTTGTGGTGTTGACGTGGAACACGTACAAGATGTACATTTCAGAGATGGAGATGTTGTATTCTAGTGAAGACTTTATTGCGCGCCGTGTAGTTTATGATGATATAGACGTGATGCCCGTGCTTCCGAGCCTAAAGAGCTTTTTTTACTGGTATATTTCCAGTACGACAGAAAACATCTACCATCCGTTCGGCAACAACTCGCGATTTATTTCGGGAATTCTTAATTACACCTTTGTGAAACAAGATCTTGTCAACCTCCATCGATATTGCTATGGTGATAATTCTACACACACCTTAGATGCGTCACCCTTTATCGTCAAAAATCATGCACATTTTGTCGATAAAAGTATGCAATTTTTACCCATCGAAGAAAATTATATCGAATGTAGTCAAGCATTGCATCAAGATCATGTCAGGACATACATACAAATGGGAGAAATCGACAAGGCCATGCGCGTATTTGATATAAACAGGCACATGACATTGATCGAGATAAAAAAACAGATGACACGACCCCATGAAGCCTGTTTGCTTTTGAAACAAGAAGAAGAGGATGAATTTTTATCGGATAATCATCACATCATATCTGAATTCGTAGGTCAGACACGATATCAGTTCGAATGTGAAAAAGAAGCCATTTTGCGTAAAATAGATGTGATCAACGAGCGCATAGATGATGACGATATTTGTCAGATATGTTTTGAACCTTTCCACACACGATGCATTTTAAAATGCTGTCAAAAATCCTTTTGTGCCAAATGTCTGTTGCAATGGTTATGTATGCGAAATGCATGTCCCTTGTGTAAAGTCAACATTTTCCCCTCGTCGGATATTTTTGTGGAGAAACCCGATGAAGATAATTGCCATGTATCTTCTGGTGGTACACACGCGCATTCTATTCATCCAGAGAACACCAAAATCGTAAATCTCGAAAACGTTTTGCGTTACTTGAGGCGAAAAGGCGATGCTAAAATCATCGTGGGGTATCCTGTGCCACACCATCATTCCTATTTGATGCCTTTTATCAATGCACAAATGAGTATAGAATATTTAAAAGGAAATAGAAATACGGTCAATAAAACCCTTCAAAATTTCAAAAATAGAAGCGACGTTGCACTCTTTATGAGCAAAAACTTTTTCGGCGCAGGCTTGAATCTCGAATGTGCGACGGATGTTATTTTGTTTCATAAGCTGCATAACGATATCGAAAAACAAATCATCGGCCGCGCGCAGCGCATGGGAAGGCAATCTCCTCTACGCGTGTGGTATATTTTACATGATACAGAGATGAACGCGGTACACAAATCACACTATACGCCTTCCTTGCAAGAGCTCCCTGTGTCCGCGTCCGATAATACACTCACAGATTTGGTAAATCAGGCATCGGTACCTTCCAGAGCCGTCATCGATTACGATAGTGATTCTACGGAAACAAATTCGCTGTCTGGTGATGATATTGATTGATGCGCGCCTGCTCTTTTTGCAAGCGTTTTAGGCGCATTTTTTCTTCGTTCAAGGAAAGCATTGTTTGGGCGTGCAGGGCTTCCTGTTCATGTCGAGAAAGAACAAGCGGTTTCTCCCGCTCTCTTTGGATGTCTGTCAAACCATTGTACTTGGGCATACGGATTTTTTTCAATTCTTCATCTTGGATTATTTTTTGGGATTTTGTGAGGGCAAGTTTGAGATCACAATACGCCAGTCCGTCTTGACAACCGCTGAAATCCGTGTATGAACCACCGAGCTCGTAATAAGGCCCCAAACCATGAGCAACGCACAATGGTTGAGGACCGTTACTTTTATTGGTCGACTCAGGATCCTGTTGTTCATGAATAGCATTCTCGTTTAATTTTTTTAGCCAGTCAGCGTATCCTTTTCCGTCTACAGAATTTTTATAATGGTATTTTCTGAAAATCTCATTAAAGACCTCGGGCGTTACCTTTTCCACGTCTATCGGGGGAGCGAGTGGCATCTCATGTGGCTTTGTTTGCTGGGAATTCACATATCTTTGGGGTGAAGCCCCTGTCGGGAGTTGAATATTATGTTTTTTACAATATTCATGCAAGAGATACTTGTAACATAGATTAAGGATTAAAAAACTATGTGATTGCGTGACATTTTCATGTTGATGAGGGTGGTAAAAGGCCACCATTTTCTTGAATTGAGACTTGAGCTGTTTCAAACTGTAATCTTTGTTCAAATTGAGTAAGCGGTAGGGGTAATCTACATCAGACCCAAAAAAATTCATATTTTTTACATTCTCGTAAGAAAAAGAAAAAGAAAAAAAATATAAAGATGTAGTACGCTAGTCATAAAAGCCATCATCAAAAATGGTAAAATCAGATGCATTATACAAGACGCTCGGTGTTTCTCCAAACGCATCGGAAGAGGATATCAAAAAGGCATACCGCAAGCTCGCACTTCAATATCACCCGGACAAGAATAAGGAAAACAAAGAACATGCAGAAAGTCGCTTCAAGGAAATAACGAATGCCTACAACATCTTATCGAATGCCGACAAGCGAAGGCAATACGACACCACAGGATCTACGAATGCGGAAGATGTCGACATCGACGTGTCAGATATTTTCAAGCAATTCTTTCAAGGAGATTTTGGCGGAGGTGATGGCCCCTCACCTTTCAACTTTATGTTTGGCGGAGGGAATGGGTTCACCTCTTTTTCTTCATTTACATCTTCCCCGAGAAATACAGAGTCCTCTAAACCATGCATTTTGAACATTATCGTGTCCATGGACGATGTATTGCACGGCACCGTAAAAAAAATGGAAAAGGATATCGTGGAATGCTGTCATCAGTGTCACGGATATGGTGTTAATGATCCTAACAAAAGCATCGCCAAATGTCTGGTATGTGATGGGAAAGGAGTACATGCAAGAAGAATGGGGCCCATAATTCTAGAGAGTATGTGCCAATCTTGCGGTGGCATGGGTTTTGCCACAAAAACAAAAGATGTGTGCATCAAGTGTCATGGAAAGAAAACACAAACCAAGAAGAAGGTGTTTGAGATTCGGGTTCCCAAAGGGGTCCGGAACGGAACGCGTCAAATTCTCAAGGAAAAAGGGGATTTCGACAGCAAACGCAAAAGATGTAACGATATACTTATATCTTTTGTATACAACGTTCCTCGTGGTGTAGATAACATTGATGATACCGGTAACATCTATATGCGGCAAGCCATTTCCTTGGAGCAACTTTTGATCGGCTGCAAGATCCCCATTCATCTCTTTGGAAAGCCATTTTTATTGCATACACAAGCTTATTTTGACCCATCGCATGTCACTGTCTTTAAAGAAAAAGGTTTGCCTCAATTCCAAAATCCAGGTAAACGCGGAGATTTAAGAGTCAAATTTGAGATTCAATACCCCAAAGACCTTGTTAAACTCCAAAAATATAATGATGTCTTTCTAAAAATATTTAAAAAAGACCTCGCCGAGGTAAATGGGGAGGAAAAAGAAACGCATGATGTTCTCACTATTTCATAAGCTAGTTTGATCGGCTTACGATGGATATGATCATGAAGTATAAAATTACAGCCAACAAGATTATGGTTGTGCACATGACGATTTTAAGGGCAGTGTTTTGTTCTTTTTGTTTATTTTCTTGCTTGATTTCCACGGTTCTCTTTTCGATCATGGAATGGTAGTAATTTTCCGCGAATTCAAGACTCCATTGTAGTTTGCCCGTTTCTTTATTCACGATATTATGGAGATGAACGGTCCACTTGAACAACTGGTTTCGGTTGTCCAAGAAGAATTGAATGGGAAGCGTATCCAGATGCCGCTTGTAGTTCCGTCTACACTTTGGACATGGTAAAATATGTCCCAAGTTCATATAAAATGTGCGATAGCTGCTCTTTTCTTCTTCTGTAGGTTCATGAGGATACCCCAAAGATGTCAAGTGAATGACGCGCCAAAAATGTTTCCCCCACACTTCGGGATGCATGCTTACATTATGAAGAGAAAAAATAAACAATGTTCATCTTTTCTATAAAAATTGAACAATAAGGAGAATGCAATATAGTAGGTAAATAAATAACCTTGAAAAAATATCTGTTTAAAATATGGAAACAACTTTGCACTATTCACCTGTATTACATGACAATATGAGTGAAAACAGACGAAAAAGCGAAAAATCCGTCAAATGGATGGAATTTGTGACGTGTGCGAATTGTGGGGGCAAAGGACATTATTATAAAAATTGTAACTTCCCTATCACGAGTTATGGTATCATTTGTTACCGCATACGTTGTAATCCCAAGAACAAAAAGACGTTTCTCGAGTTTGTCTTGGTTCAACGCAAAAACTCTTTGAACTATGTGGAATTCCTCAAAGGCAAGTATGACCTCGATAAACGCAGTTACATCATGAAGATGTTTTCCAATATGACGGAAGAGGAAAGGGAAACGATTAAAAACAATGATTTCGTGAGTCTCTGGACACGTATTTGGAAGATGAAACACGTCAATTGGAATGACAAAGATTTCAAAGAATCTCGTAAAAAGTTCGATATGATAAAGAATGGATACATACTGGACACAGAAAACGAAGGACTCGTCTTTTTCAATATCGATTATATTATGCAGAATACCACGAGTACCATAAAAGAATCCGAATGGGGGTTTCCCAAGGGACGCAAAAACCTACATGAGAATAATTTACAATGTGCGTTTCGAGAATTTTGTGAAGAGACCGCGTTGCAACCACAATGCATTCAATTGTGCAATTTCAAGCCATTGGAAGAAGTCTTTACGGGTTCCAACAAAGTACGTTACCGTCATCAGTACTATTTGGCGTATTACGATCACACCATGATAAACGATGCGCCCGAGCAGTGGATACATAAAAAAATAGACACACGTGAAATCAAAGATATACGTTGGGTCACGCTCAAGGAAGGGCTAAGTATGATCCGAGAGCGAAATGTCGAGCGAAAAGAGTTGTTTCAACGTACACACAATATGATTTTGAAAAACATGTTTGTCATGCAATAATTCATTTTTTTTCTCCGAATTGTATACAGTATGCAATCTGATAAGGATAGTTCGATGCGTAATATTCGCCAACGTATCGATCAGTACAATCAGTATATGCTCGCCAACGACCAAGAACGTGCAGATGGCGTACTCCAAGAGCTTCAGGAACAGAAAATGGCCATGATCAAAGAAAAAAAAGAAGATGAAGGCAATACCAATGATGCGTTAATTACATATCCGGAAGTGGAGAATCCCTCCTTTTTCTCCAAAATTGCTCAGAAAAAGGAATTTTACAAAAATGTCTATCCCAAAATCGAATACACGGAAAAAACATACGATGAACTCTACGCCAAAGAATGTCTCCAGGAGCGTTTCACCATGACTCCCAATCAGATCTTTCTCAAAAACTACATTTCTCCACATACACCCTATAAAAGCATTCTCCTCTTTCATGGCGTCGGTGTAGGAAAATGTCACAGAAAAGACACAGAAATCCTCATGTATGACGGATCACGTAAAAAAGTACAAGATATCCAAGAAGGTGAAAGCCTGATGGGCCATGACTTTAGCCCTCGGCGCGTACTCGATACCATTCAAGGAAAAGGACCCATGTTTCGCGTCACGCTGTGTGATAATACTTCATTCGTGGTTAATGATGCACATCTATTACCCATGAAATTCAAGAATGGTTCGATCATCACAGAAATGGAAGAAGGAAAGCCAACCCTCTATAATGTGCTTTATGTTCACAATGAATGCGGTATGTTATGCAAAAAGATGTTCAAACATCAAGATGATGCAAATTTATTTTCACAAAAGGTACGTATGTGGGGAACTGACATTTTAATGTCCGTGAAACAAATGCGAGACGAGGTACCACAAATTTTATATTCGTGTTTCAAATTTATACGCATGAAGTGCCCTAAAGGCTTTAATCATCTGGTGGGTAGCTCCGATGAAGAGGAAGCATTTCATATTGGTCGAAAGTTGATTAATGATTGTGGTTATAAAAGCAGATTTTTTCCAGACATGAGCTTTATTTTGAATGAGAGCATGCCCATCCGTCAGAAGTTTTTGGCCGGCTTTTTTTACCACTGGCTTGTCGAGGGAAACAACACCATTTCCCAATGTGAAATATCTTTTGATCAAACGCTTTGCAATATCGCACGCTCCGTGGGATTCTTCGTAAATGTCGATGCCAACGCCCAAACTTTTAATTGTCGCGTTTTTACCCAAGTACAATACCCTCTCGAATTATTTATCGAACTTTACCGTGGATGTTTCTACGATGCATACGACAGTATAGGTTATAATTTAAGAGACATTCAACAGATATCTAGCGATGAAGATTACTACGGATTCTCGGTCGACAAAGATAGTATGTACTTGATGGGGGACTATTTACTGACCCACAACTCACGTACATCCATCGGTATTGCTGAACAATATCACAAAGTCTTTAAAAAGCCTGTTTTGGTTCTCATGCCCACGAATCTCAAAGACAATTTCAAAAAACAACTACATGA
>Ga0102930_1000074_pt1 | contig 29950 bp, 18 predicted proteins | sample SalPon1_B_H2O_MG_FD_84514 | JGI IMG/M metagenome (GOLD analysis project Ga0102930, IMG submission 84514) | Salt pond water microbial communities from South San Francisco under conditions of wetland restoration - Salt Pond MetaG R1_B_H2O_MG | ecosystem: Environmental > Aquatic > Non-marine Saline... | reverse complement strand
GCACAACGAAAAGCACGGAGATGCAAAGAGCAAGAAAACAAATCTTCGCACTCTAAAAGCTGTTTACCGTCGTGGTGCTGGCGCTTTCTCAACTTCACATCGTCCAGACCAAAACAGAAACTCATGGTCAATGGCTAGAGTAAATGCATTCCTCTACCTACTGCGTAATGGTAACCCAAAAAACAGTAAATACGTTCAAGATAACGACTTGCTGCCAGCAGCACATAAGCGTTCTTCCAAAAAAGATAATGCAATCACAGCAGCGGCAGCAGCCACGCAAGAGACATTTATCGAACTCAAGCCAGCTAAGAATTACGACTCTCACGAGCAAGCGCTCCTCGAGCTAGCAGAATTCTCCGACATGTCGTACGACGTGCTTCCAGCACTTAGGGCGGCTTATTTGCGAGCTGAAAAAGATGGTGGAGACCCTGTCAAGCGAGCAGCTCTTCTAGCAACAGCTCTATATGACAGTCCAGATGCCGACCTACTACCTAAGGAGTCTAGAATTGAGGATGAATAAAGAGCACAGGGAACTATATAAAGACCTAGCTTCTGTAGTTGCCTACGCTAACGAATCGCGTCCAGCAGATGAGCCCATAGAGTTTAGTGGCGTGCAAGAGGTCGCCTATCGTGAACTTCAAATATCTAATGATGAAGAGAAGGCTCTTTCACGTGCAACAGAGTTTGTTTTGGCTCAGGTCGGAGAAAACTTTGGGTACACAAGAGATTTGGACTTGTTCCCAGAAAACTATATTCACAACCAAACATCAGTAGAAGGCAAGCTTGCTTGGCTAAGTAGTAGCTCTAGTTTGGACGAAAATAAAGTCGCTCTTATTGCATCAGCCGTTAACCAAAACCTAGATGACTTTTCTAATATCCACGCATGGAAGCGTCTAGAAATTTTAAAAGAGACTGGTCAAATCTCAACAGACGTGTATAATTTAGTTAAAGACCTTGAGAAGGAAGCCGCAGAGAATGAGCTATAACGAAAGTCGAATGGATTTTATAGGGGCGCTATCTACCCAAACATCGCCTGTTACTGGCGAGGACATGTTTGACCCTAAAGGTGCTATTACCCGCATGGCGGCCCGAGGAGAGACCAAAGAGCGAATTAAAGAAGAGTTAGAAAAAATTTCGGTTTTTAACACATATGTTGAAAAAATGAAAAACCCCGAAACTGATGACCCAATGGAAAAATACATGATTGACGGTTTTTCTGACTTTTATGACACTTTGGAAAATTTGGAAAATCCGGAAAACGAGGCTAGTTTGCGGGAAGAGGTCGCAAAACTGATTCTTTCAAAATATGCAGAAGCCAATAAAGCCGCAGAACTTGCTCTAGCTGACGGTTCTTCTAAAGAGATTTTTGAAGCCTTAGATGATGTACCTGCTTGGGTGAACGACTCTAAAGACTATCTAACTAGGGGTGATGTAGAGATGCCTACGGATAGGCAGAACTTCCGCTGGGCTAAGTTTAGTGAGATAGTCGACAATATAAACGATATTGACCTCTATATTTAAATAACATTATTTAAATACCGATACAATTGATAAAGACCCGCTTAGGGTAAATTTTACTTGAACCTCGAGGATTTCAATGGCTTATACCTCGCTAGAGCGAAGCATAAACGCTCGCAAGCAACCCCGTGATAAAAAAGGACGCTGGGTAACCACTGGTGCCCGCCTGAGAGCAGCTATTGGCGCCTTCTCCGGGAATAGCAAGCAACGCGAGACAGTAAACGTCAATAACTTACGTGCTATCGGCGGTAATGACGATGGAACGAAGATTCGTTCTTATGTGACCAACGACGACTTTGCAGAATATGGCATAAAAAAGGGCGATGTCCTAGAGATTAACTCATCTAACGGTGAGCTACTGACCGCTCAGATTGATAAAGACTTCCTTAGAAGGAAGGGTATTGACCCAGACCTTGCTCACGAGCTGCCAGAAGATGTTGCTGACCAACCTCAAAACATTGAAGACCTGAACATCACAGAAGCCTCCGAGCTCGACCGTGAGATGGCTCTTGGCGAACTAACTGACGAAGAAGACGCTGAGTTCCGCAAAGAGCGCGAGGCAGAGCCGCTGGCTAAACTTCCACCAGCTCTCTCAGAGCAAGCAAAAACCGGTCAAGACGTATCAGACATTGTCGGCGAGCCAGTAAAAAAGAAAAAATCTTTTGCTGGGCTAAGAGACTTAGTAGAGTTCCTGAACCTGCCTAAGGGAACCAAGATTAGGCAAAAGGGACCTACAGGTACAGAGGGGGACTGGAAAAGATTTATAAAAAATGAAGAGGACGGTCAGTGGTATAAAGTTTCTAATAAAACTGGAAAACAGGTTGGTAAGCCTCTAACTCGTAAACAAATTAGAGGGCTAGTGTCTGATACCAGTGGAAGCTCCCCCTTAGAAACAGTTGATGAATTTGATAAAACTCCTTTTAGAGATTTAGATTTTGAAAAAGGAGAAGAAAGAAGAGAAAAAGAAAGAAGAGAAAAAGAAAGAAAACAAGAAGAAAAAGAGGCTCCCAAGCTAGAAGAGGTGGAGGGGTCACCTCTAAATTTGGATGATGATGATGAAATCATTTTTGAAGATGACGAGCCAAAGGTTTACCCTGAGGAACCAGCCCGCCCCCTGCAGCAGCCCACCGAAGAAGATTTAAAAGATAAAGAAAAAGCCGAGCAAGAGTATGAGGAGCCTGAGGAGACCGAGGAGAAGGTTTCACTCTCTGAGATAGAAGCTTTAGGACAGCCTGAAGAATATGTAGAAGATTTTGATGGCTTCACACCAAGTGACGAGCAGACCAATGCCCTTAATGCCGTTGTTAGAGGTGGATACCGTACAGTAGTTAATGCACTTGCAGGTTCAGGAAAGACTACAACTTTAGTAGCAGCTGCCAAGGCAATTAAGCGTGAAAGGCCCAAGTCTCGAGTACTAGCTCTACAGTTTAATAAAAAGAACCAGCTAGAAGCTGAAAGACGTATGCCGAAGGAAAATACAGAGGCACGTACGACAAGTTCTCTAGCATATGCATATCTAACCAAAGACCAAAAAGCAGCCATGAATGGCCGCAAAGGTTATGTTGCTTCAGGAGATAAAGCTATTGCAAAGCTAAAGGGTTACGATGAAATGCCTCTCTTTGGAGAGAACTTTACGTCTCCGCAGGTTGCTAACATAGTAGGCAAGATTGTCGGGCGTTTTTCTAACAGTGACGATAAAGAGATTTCACGCAAGCATGTTCTAGCTGCTGTAGCAAAGTTTAGGCCAGAAGATAAGCCAGACGCCAAGCCCGACGATAAAGTAGTAGCAAAGCTCCTGGACTATGCTAATGACTATTGGGCAGATGTTCAGCGCGGTACCAACCCTAATTACAACAAGTCAGAGGGCAAGTACGAGGGCAAGCGTATTAGGGTGCAAGGAAATCACTCAGTCAAAATGTGGTCCCTAAGTGAACCTGACCTAAGCGAGATGGAAGTCAACGGCGAAAAAGTTGACACAGTATTTTTTGACGAGGCTCAGGACACAAACGCGGCAGTTGCTGCTGTAGTTAAGAATCAGAAGAATGTTCAAATAGTCCACGTTGGAGACCCTAACCAGGCAATCTATGAGTGGAATGGTGCAATTAACGCACTAAAGAAAGCAAGTAAAGACGCCGAGGTTGTTCTACCTCTTACTATGGTTCGTCGCTTTGGTCCAGAACTAGCGGGCCCCGGTAACGCCGCTCTTAACCTAATTGGTAGTGACACAAGAATTAGGGCAGTTGGAGAAGGCGGGGAAATTGTTGACCGGGACGCAATCCCCATGGGTCCTGATGAAGACACTGTAATTATTGTCCGTTCTAATTCAGGTGGATTGAACGAGATTCAGAAGCTATTAGAAGAAGGAAGAAGTGTAGGTGTTCTGCCAGTATTTAAGACTGACCTAGAGAATGCTGTATACACCTTGAAGTGGTTGAAAGACACTGACTTTGATTCAAGAGGTGCTTCTCCAAAAACTCCTGACGGTAGAGATGCTGACAGCGATGACTTCGCGGGACTTCGAACGATGAAGGATGTCAGGGACTTAATTGCAATCGACAAAGAGGCAAGAGCCTCTAAGTGGATAGACCTGTTAACCAAGATTGGAGGCAACGACTGGGAAGCAGGCCTGAAGGAAGTCGAAGACAATATTATTCCAAACTTGAAGGTTTTGAATGATTCGGAGGGCGGAGCATCCAACCTAATTTCTGATGAGATTACGGGAGCTCCAGGCGAGGAAGCCACTCTGCTGGATATTGGCGGACAGCGCCAAAACTATAAAGTTAATGATGAAGGCAATATAGAAATCTCTGGTGACTTTAAAGCTGTCACTGCAAAGATTGATAGCGATACAACGTTTAAGGACTACATAAAGAGCAAAGGCTTTAGGTGGAATGGCGCCAACAAGGTGTGGAGCAAATACATGCCTAATGCTGACGATGAGCAGCGAGCAAGCGTTATTGCTGAAATTTCTAACAAGGTGCCAGAGGGGTTGAAGCCAAAGGCTGACGAAGACCCTGACTATGACGTTAGAGTAACAACTACTCACCGAATGAAGGGTCTGGAGGCAGATAATGTCATTATTGGTGAAGACTTCCCTGAACCAAAAGAAGCCCTAACTAACGCCGAAGACGGTACTCCTACTTCTGAGACTAAGATGCCGTCTATGGAAGAGATGCGTACTATATACGTAGCTGTAACTAGGGCTAGAGAAAAAATGTCACTCGGTAAGCTAGGGTGGCTACGCGACTACCAAGGTAGAGAAGGTGTAGTTCCTGCCAACGAGGCCATGGATAGAGAACCTGATGTCGGTGCAGCTGCCTGGAATATGCCACAGCTGGAAGAAGCTAGCTTCTCCCCTTCAGGCATGCTAGACGACGACGAGTTCGATTTTGACGATGATGTAGATGGTCTGGATGTAGACCCAGATGACACCCCCTCTGATTTTGACAGGCCGGTTAGAACCACAAGAAGAGCTGCGGTTGAGGACCTTGACCCAGATGACGACACTTTCTTTGTTGACCCGGAGACAGGTAAAAATGTCCGCTTGGAAGACAGCGAAGGATTGGAGAACGACGAAGTTCTTCTAATAGGAACAGACGAAGCCGGAGACCCCTACGAAAAAACTTTCCGTAAAGGCAACCGCGTCTCACGCTTGGAGTTTGGCGAGCCTGAACCTCGGGAAGAGCCCGCTCCTAGAGAACCAGAAACTCCAAAGGCTCCTGAGCCAAAGGAAGCTCCTAGCACCAGAACACCCGGTAAGACTGCTGCAGACGTTAAAGTCGGAGACGAGATTTTTGATGACGAGGGCGGACTGCTTGGAAAAGTCACTAATGTTCGTAAAGGACGAACCAAGAGTGGTATTGATGTAGTTAGCGTTGAGCACGACGGGGCAGATGGAAAAATTACTTACGCTAAAGACGAGCCTGTAGATGCCCGTACTCCTGAGAAAAAGGCCACCCCTGAGCAAGCAGAAGTAGATGCAAAGAAGCTTGTCGACGACATGCGTAAGGATAACGTCCCTGAGGATTCGCTACCCACCGAGTTTACAGAGACACCAAGTTTTGTAGAAACATGGACAGAGACCGTAAACGGTACATATAGTAAATATGTAAACGGTGAGCGTTGGAACGTTAAGCAGAACAAAGATGGAACAATCACGCTGCGTCCACGCACTAATCCTCAGATTGGCACAAAGAAATACAACTCATGGGACGAGCTCGAGGCAGACTTCCCAAACAGAATTAAAGACTCAGACGATGCCAACTTAGACAGGCTAGAGAAGTTCTTCGAGAATTACGACAGAGATGGAAGAGTCAAGAGGGCAATAGATAGGTATAGGCAGACAGGAGACCCTGCTGATTTCGAGGAAATCCAAACTGCTGTCTCTAAAGATGATGACTTCCAAGACGACCTTGAGGACGGTAACGTAAGCCCGGCAGCCACGGCAGCTAGGTTGTCTAGGGTTAAGAAGGACGGCACTGACGCCCTCCCTCTAGAACGTAGAAAACCTCGAAGTCGTCCCGTTGAGGACCGAGACCTCACCGATACTATAGACGAATTAAGAAAGGCTAGGGAAGCTCTAGAAGAGACCCGCCGCAAGATAGACGAAAGACGTCGCTTGGAGCTCGAGCGGAGAGCTACCGAGGACGAGGACGACTACGAAGAAGAGATAGAAGATGTAGAAGAGCCTGAAGAGACAGTCGTTGCAGACCCAACTCCTGACGTCGAGGACATCTATACAAACGTTCCTGAAGGCTTCCAGCCTACCCCCGCAGGTCTAATACCTACAGACCTAGAGCGGTATGACAACGGTGTTTCTGAAGTAAATAGAACTCCATTTAGGCCTGAGGATATTCAAGAGGCCAAAGGCTCTGGTACCCCCGAAGATATTAAAGCCAAGCTTTTGGAGTACTACCCAGAAGCAGGAATCGCTTCGGACGGCTCTATTGTCGTTCACCGCAAGACCTATAAAGAAGAGTTTGGCCCCGCAGAGGGACAAGAAGTCAGCGTTCAGATTAAAGTCAAAGAAACTGACGACAATAAGATGATGCTTGTTTTTGATGTTGATGTTGACGGTCGTAAAGAGCAATACATCCACTACAGCCCTCGTAACTCCTTCGCATCTCTCGTGGGTGTGGGTGGCAAGGCTCAGCAGAGTCGCGGTATTGAGAACCTTCTAAATAAATACATCGAGCGTCCAGACGAAGATTTTGATTTGGCATCGAACCCAGACAAAGAGCGTCGTCTATACGGTGGTGCCTATGGTGGTATTAGTAGACTACGCAAAGCCAACGCCGACAACATTGCTGAAACCGGAAAGAATGATACGGACTTGAAGCTGCGCACCCCTGAAGAGCACGCAAAGATTATGCTCAGTGGTCGTAACCAGCAGCTGAATACAGATGACACAGTCTTTTGGACTCAGCGTAGAGGAGAAGTTCCTTCTTTCTATTCAGCCTTTGACAATGGTGACCAAGAAGCAGCTGCGCGTATTTTCGCTAGCTATGTAGGTACCCTACCTAACACACCTGAGCAAAAAGATAAGGCTTATGACTTCCTTGAAAGCTCCATGCGTGAGAAGTTCCCCAATGCTAATGAAGAGCAGCTATCCGCTTTCCTATCGAGCGTTAAATCACGTCTGAACAGCGGCCGAGGAACTGATAAAAGTAGGCCGATAGTTACCCACGTTGACCGTGACAACAAGCAGCTAGCGGTAGGTGATGTTGTTGAGTGGAAGAATAATGAAGGTGTAGTATCTAGGGGTCGCATCGTGGCTCTTAAGGCTGTAGAGAACCCCAACGATGGTAAGTATACCTTCTCTGACTACGCCGAGGTAGAGTTTAAGGGTAAGAGATTGCCTGAGGGACTCAACACGAACAACATGAAGTTGTCTGATGACCAGGATTCAGAAATTGACGAGTACTCACACTGGATTCGCGAGGAGGACCTTGCGCTGAGGCGTCTATCGAAGCGACCAGATGTTGCATATGACCCTGAGCTAAAGGTCTTCTACAGAAAGACAGACAACCAGATTCTGAAAGACTTTGAAGGTCGTACCGAAAAAGAATTGGAAGAACTTCAGACAGACCTTGCTAAGCAGAACAGGAAAGAAGAGCAAGAGGCGCTTGAGACCCCCGATAAAGAAGACATTAAGCAGGAAGTAGAGCCTAGAGATACAGTTCCATTTAAAGATGATGAGCCTGTGTCTGAAGCCGCTAGACTAAAACTTAGAGGGCTTGCCGACCGCCTACGTGAGCTACGTGCTGATGATTTAGATGAAGATACATCTATGTCAGAGGAGTATGAAAAAATATTTAATGCTGTAGACAACCCCGACCTGACTGCAAACGAGTATCAGGAAGTTGCGAAAACGGCTCGGAATCTCCTAAACAAAATAGCCACTAAGCAAGAAATGCCGACTCCTAAAGCAACACCTGCGGGGGAGACGGGAGCGGCTAGCAGTGTTTCAAACTTGGTACCAGGCGTGCAGTTAATCCCGAGGCGCTCAACAGCAGATGCTGCAGAGCAGCTTCGCAAAGGCGAGTTCGGCGAGGCTGTTGCTCCAGTAAAAGGCGACAAGACAAAAGGTGTCTACCGTCCTACTGATGCGGCTCTTAGCAAAGTAGAAGAGTTTAGAGCTGGCGGGGAGGATGTATACAATAAAGCTGTAAAACGTTTTAATGATAACGAAGAGTTCCAGGCTAATGTAAAAAAGTTGGAAAAAGAAATTGAAGTTTTGGATGCTAAAAAAGAATCAGCTAGGTTGGAAGTAGAGACCTCAGTTAGAAGCGGACGTTCCCGCTCCGATACAGAGAAACTTCGAAAAAAGCAAAGAGCCGCGTCTCAGAGAGCCTTAGATAAAAGAGCAGAGGTTTCTAATCTTTTCCGCCGAGCCCTTAAAGAGGAGCTGGAGGAGCAAGGTGTCGAGTTTAATGTTTTAAAATTAGACAAATATCTACATAAGTTTGATAGTTTCGGTTTCGGTCAAGACGAGCCTCTGCCATCTAGTAGTACTTTTAGAAAGTCTATTAACGATGCACTTCAATTCATGCCACGACCTATAATTCAAGGCTTAATTGATGACCTAGAATCCGAAGGTAAAGTAATTCGTGTCAGCAAATCAAATGATAGAAGAGGCTACTTTGGTGTTTATACTGATGGTAGTTATGGTCTTCAGTTAGCTAATGATAAATCTAGCCTTTTCCCCGAGCAAGGAGGGTCAGGCCCTCATGGCAACAACGCTCTGCATGAACTGTGGCACTTTGTTCAAAAAACTAACCCAGACCTAGTTAGCGCTGAGGGAGCATATGTATATAACCGAAGTAAGAAAGTTGACGAAGATGGAAATGAAATTTTCGAGCTATCTACTTTACCCGGATACTCTAAAAAAGAAGTTGGACTAGTCTCAGACGTGTCTGTGCCGTACAGTACAAAAGTATATTTACGAAGGAATGCAAATCTTGCTAACAATCCTGACGAAAATGCAACCGAACTCGGCACTACCTTGTTTGAATCAGTATTTGGTACATACAACAACAGGGCGATAAACGGTCAAGGCTTATTTGCGGTCGCAAAAGGACCTAATGGCAGGCCAGTTATTTATAGAGATGTTAATGCTCGAAACACGGTGGTGCCTGATAACGTGAAGACTGGCTACTACAACTCAGCAGACGGCAAGTGGTATGAGGACTCTGCATTTAGTAATCCAATAGACGTTTCGCACCAGGTGGGACGACCAGTTGACTCATATGACCAAGATGCGGTAAATTATATGCTTGGTACGCTCCTTGCTTTTAAAACAAAAGAGGGAGATACCAAGACAATAGCCGAACGGCTGGAGAGGTCGAGTGATTAGTGGAATATACAGAACCAGTAAGTTTTAACTTAGACGGGCTTTCTTTCGAGTGGACTCCCGAAGAAGGGCTTTTAGCTGATAAGGATGACTTTGAAGCAAATGCTCAGGAGCAAACTATCCAAGCCTTCGTGGACATCCTTGTAAATGAATACGGTGAGAATTTTCCCGCCACACCCGAGGGGCCTTACTTACCAACTACGTTGACAGATTTGCGTACAACAGTGTATTTGCTCAATGTAATGTTCCCTTCAGAGAAAATGAAGATTACTGGCGAGCACCCGACTATGGCTTCTTTAGGCCTAGGTAAAGGTACTCGTTCTCTTGAAGACGGCTCTGAAGTGGTAGACTAGACAAAGCACAAGAGAAGGTATAATTGATGGGCAACAAGTTTTTAAAGAAGTCTGAACCAATCTCTGATAAGACTGATATTGGCGTGGACGTGCTTTTCTATGTTCATCCTACAACTAGGCGAGTGGAAACAGCATGGATGTATTCTCCCTTAGGTGTTGACGAGTGGGACTTTCAGTCAGAAAACTGGGTACCGCTCAACGGTGAAGAGGACAGAGGATACACCAAGTGGCAAAACTATATGGTCTATAAAGTCGACTGGGACAACAAAGATGTAAAAACTTTAGACCTTTATAAAGACAATAAGTTAACAGAAAAGCACCTTATAGAAAATGCCAAGATTGTGCATGATGAGTTTGGTAGGAGCCCTGCAGTAAATGATTAATTTTATTGGTAAAAACAACGAGCATGCTGTATTCGAGAAAGACGGGATGTATGCAGCAGTTAACGTTGCCAGCAATCTAGTTGAAGACTTTTCTCAGCATGAGCTACTTACCATGGCCGCAAAAGCTGACCAAAGAGATGCATCAGTAGGGCCAATCACCGAGGAGCTGGCCGCGGCGGCCCTATCTACAGTAGAAGCTTCAATCACAGCTGCAGGAAGTTCTATGTACACTATTCCTGGCGGTGTCCAAAAGGAAGCTAAAAAAGGTCTTAAGTGGCGTAAAGAGCACGGTCGAGGTGGAACCAGAGTCGGTTACAACACAGCTCGTCGTTTGGCCAAGGGTGGACAAATTGGAATTGAAAAAGTTCGCCACATTGCAAAATATTTTCCTCGTCACGAAGTAGACAAGAAGGCTAAAGGCTACGAGTACGGAGAAGACGGTTTCCCCTCTGCGGGCAGAATCGCATGGGCACTTTGGGGTGGAGACGCTGGTCAGCGTTGGGCATCCGCCATTGTGGAGCGCGAGGATAAGAAAGAAGCAAAGACCGCTTCTGCTTTTGAGGACTACTCAAATGACGAAACGTATGACGCGTACCTAAACGATTTTAAGGTTGCTCACGATTTAGATATGAACGCAGGTCCAGAGTTTATGGCCCGTGTCCGCATGGATGGGTCAGGTATTGACCGCCTATATAAGATTGATATTGATGGTCGCGTATATGTCTGGGATGACTGCTCTTGGGACGACCTAGGTCACGTAGATAGTGATATTTATTTTTACGACCGTGCCTTAGATGAGCCGTACGATACTGTTGAAAAAACCCATGTGATTATCGACCCCTCCTCAGCCATGATTGTTTCGGCCTATTTGCAAGAGCGTCCATTTGAGCCAATCTTGCTAGAAGAGATTGACCCTGAGGAAACATTCCTTATGGAGGCTGGTCTTAACGAAGAAGACTTTGACATGATTGATATGGTGATGCTTGCTGCAGGGGAGCCAGTTACAGACCAAGACGGTAACTATACCGAAGAAGAGCGTTCTCAGAAGGCCTCAAACCAACCTCGCGACGCAGGAGGCAAGTTTGTGTCTGCCGGCGCACGTACTGTAGTTGGCGGGGATAGACAGCGTGGTTCTGGAACAATTACTTCTGTTAATTCAAAAACAGGGAAAGTAAAAGTCAAGCTAGATTCAGGAAAAGAAATAGAGGTCGGCGCTGAGTTTACTGAGGCCGAAGAGGATGCAGAAGGTCCACGTAGAGTTCCTAAAGTTGAATCTCCCCTAGATACTTCCGGCATTCTAGGAGAGCCTAGAACTCCTAAAGGATATCCTAAGGCTCAACTGCCAGGCACTCTACCCCCTATGGAAGCTGGAGACTTCCAGCAACTAATCAACAACTGGGACGCATATGTTCTGGACCAGCGTAAAAAGTTTAAGCCAGCTGTTACAGCTGCTGCTACTCAGACGCCAGAAGAAACTGACATTCCCGCTAAATATCTAGCTCTAGTCTCCCCCGACGACCTTAGTGCAGTTATGGACTTAGTTGCCATTGTCCCCGAAACAAAAGAATCTACAGCTCCTGTTGTGTATGAGCGCAAAGAAGGCGAGTGGGTACGTAACGACCAAATAATGGCAGACCTTAAGTCAGCCACCCCACCGCCTGTAGTGGAGCTAGATGAAAAAGAAGTTTTAAATGATGTTCTAAAGCAAGTTGACGAGAAGAGCGTAACAGCTTCAGGCGTATTGCTTGAGTATTGGAAAAAGAACGTAACCAGTATTGTTGCTGCCGGTGGGTTGGACCGCAACCGCGGTAACGCAGAGAATCTTCGCCGTTATTGGACCCGTGGAATCGGTGGCGCAAAGATTATGTGGAATACCCCTGGAGATTGGACCCGTTGTGTACGCTATCTTTCTAAATACATGGGGCCACGTGCAAAAGGATATTGTCAGCTTCGCCACAAAGAAATGACAGGTGTCTACACTGGCAGTAAATATAACGTTGGAAAAAAGAGCCTCCTTTCGAGCGCTATGTTTAAAAGCGTCGAGCAACTAGACTCCATCATTTTAAAACAGAGCGAACTCCGAGCAAGAGCTGAAGATGCGCGTGAGAAAGTAGCTCTCCGAGCAAGTGCGCGCAGGGAAAAAGAGGGTGCAAAGTTTTACATTCCTCTAGTTATCCCCGAAGAAGCAGACTCTGGAGATGGTCGTAGATTTAAAAAGGGTGCAATTGGTGTAAGAGACCTGCCTGTTCCGCTTCTATGGCAGATTAAAACTGGCTCTGGTCATGACGGTTCTGTAGTAGTTGGTCGAATTGACTATATGGAAAAAACCGATAAAGGTATTGGAAACGCATATGGAGTGTTCGACACCGGCCCCTATGGCCGCGAAGCCGAACGAATGGTTAAGCACGGGTTCCTCCATGGAGTTTCAGCTGACCTAGACCAATTTGAGGCAAAGGAAGAAAAATCTGAAAATGCTGAAGACAGCGAGATGGGCAAGGACAAGCTGATTATCAATAAGGCCAGGGTCATGGCTGCTACAATTGTAGCTAAGCCCGCATTCCAAGAATGCTCTATTTCTATTCAACAATCTGGGTATCAGGAGGACGACGTGACCCCGAAAGATGGACTCTACGAAGAGTCAATGGATGAGTTCACTAATCTAGAGCCACTAGCTGCTTCTGGATACCTAGCTGGAGAAATCCCAGTTACTCCACCACAGGGTTGGTTCGAAAATCCTGGACTGACAAAGCCAACCCCTCTGACTGTTGACCCTAGTGGCCACATCTATGGGCATATTGCTGCATGGCACGTTAGCCACATCGGATTGCCACGTTCAACTAAGCCACCGCGCTCACGGAGCAAGTACGCATATTTCCACACTGGAGTTGTCCACACCGATGCAGGTAAGGATGTTCCAGTCGGACAGCTAACCTTGGCAGGCGGGCACGCCCCCTTAAGTGCAAGTGCAGAAGATGCAGCTAAGCATTACGATGACACAGCTTCGGCAATTGCTGATGTACATGCAGGAGAAGACGAGTTCGGCATTTGGGTATCAGGTTCACTGCGTCCAAACGTTGGGGAGAGTGAAGTGCGGGCACTGCGTGCCTCGGCCCCATCTGGAGACTGGCGACCAATCGGCGGAGCTCTTGAACTTGTTGCTGTTTGTCAGGTAAATGTTCCAGGTTTCCCAGTTGCACGTGCAATGGTCGCATCGGGAGAGGTACTTGCACTAGTTGCCGCTGGCGCTAGCTTCTTTGCCATGATGAAATCTGAAGCAGTCACCACGCTAAGCACCAGAGCGGATAAGCTCTCACAGCTAGCACACTCTACGCCTGATTTGCGCGAAAGAGCAGCTAAGGCAAAAAAGAGGCTTGATTCATACTCAAGGTCAGATATTGCCGAGTTTAAAGTTGCTCAGATGAGGAACAGAATCTCTGAGCTAAGCGCTTCAGAGTTTAAGGACTATACCGAAGAAACTCGCGAAAAATACGCCGAAGAAGGTAAAGCTCTTCCAGATGGCTCATTTCCTATAGCTGATACTGAAGATTTGAAAGATGCTATTCAGGCTCATGGTAGGGCTAAGGACATTGATAAAGCAAAAAGGCACATTGTTAAGCGTGCTCGTGATTTAGACCGCGAAGATATGATTCCAGAAGAGTGGGGCATAACAGCTTCGGCTTCTTCTGAGTTTGCAGAGCCTGACGAGGAAGACAATAGACAGCTCCGCGATGCTAAGAAGGCAGCCGACGAGGAAGAAGAATTAAAAAAAGCTGAAGGCCGGGGAGGAGATTTCGACCCTGAAGAGGGACGCGAAAAGTATATCTCCGGCGTTAACCAACCTCGTGATGCTAAAGGTAAATACCGCAAGGTGTTAGCTAGGCTAAAGCAAGATTTAGGTGTTTCAGGTGCTCAGAAAGCTCTAGAAAAAGCCGAGGAAGCTTACAACCTTGATTTTGCTGGAGACTACGTCCGTTCTGCTGCCGCAGGGTCTGACCTACTAGTTATGTTAGACAGATTAGACACCAAAGCCCTTAACCCGGAAGCTCTAGGAAACGTCAGGGCTACGGCCGCCGAATTAGGTAAAGCAATCTCTAACTTACCCCTACCTTTTGGTAAAGATGCAGAAAAAATTAAGTACAGTGACCTCCCTTCAGGTCTAAAAGACCTAATTGAGGGAATGGTTAACAGGGTTGAAAGCAAGATTGGAAAAGAAGACGCTGCTATAGCTACGGACAAGCTTAAAACATATATGTCAGGTGGAGACCTGTTCTCCCAGGGTGAGGTGCAGTCCGAGATGAGTAAATTACTCCGCCTCCTTAACTAGTGCCCTAAAATATACGGTAAAATTACATTAGGTTTAGTGCCTTGACGTCTTTGCTACGTCTAAGTCCCTGACCTTGATTGTAAATCATAGGGCGTTACGACGTCCATTAACCGAAACTGGCCTAGGAGGTACAGTGTACGACCAAATTAAAACTCAGCTTGACACTATCGCTGAGCTAAGCGACGAACAAGTCGCTGAGCTACAAGACGATATTGTCAGCCAGTTTGAGATGGTTGAGGGTGAAGACCCGTCTCCTGAGACAGTTGATGCTATGACGTCGCTAGCCGACTCTCTTGACATGGTTCGCGCCGAGTTGTCTCGCCGTGAGACATTGGCTGCCGAGCTGGCGGCTAAAGCTGCTGAAGCAACCGCTCGTGTCAAGGGCGAGAGCGAGGCGGCTGGAGAGGAAGAGGCTGCCATGGATAAAATGGAAATGGAGCCCGAGACCGAGGAAATGGAGAAATCTATGGATGAAAATCCAGAAGAGGAAACCAAAGAAGAAATGCCAGAAGACGCCGAAGCAGCTATGGACTCAGAAGAGGACGAGGCTGAAGAGGAAACAGAAGCTGGTATGGATTCAGACGAGGACGAGGACGAGGACGAAATGTCTGAGGCTTCAACCACGGAATTGGGATACGACAAGTCAGAGGACGAGGACGAGGACGAGGACGACAAGTCCGAGGCTGCCTCCGAATCCGAAGAAGCATCGACTGTTCAGGACGAAGGTTCAGAACTATCAACCGAGTCAGAAGAAGTAACTGAAGACTCCACAGAGACTGAGCTAGCTACCGAAGAGGTTGCAGAAGCTGCTGTTGAGACCGAGGTAGAAGCTGAAGCTTCCGCCGAGGAGGAGACCGTAGAAGCTGCCGCTGAGGAAGCAAGCGAGCTCTCAAGCGAAAGTGAACCAGAGGCTGAGCTTTCAGCTGAGGTTGTGGAAGAAGCAGAAGCTTCAACCGAACAAGAAACAACAATTGAACTATCTAACGCTACCGAAGAGGTAGAGGAAGGGCAGGCTACAGTGACTGCATCTGCTGAGGAGAACTTTGAAGCTCCTGCTGACCGCCGTCCCGTTGTTCAGGTAACCGAAGCCCCAGTAGCAATCACTGCTGGTGCTGACATTCCTGGCTACACGGCAGGCACCGAAATGAAGGACATGAGTGAGGTGTCAGCCGCTATGGAAAAGCGTCTGCACGGCCTACGTCGTGTCAACGGAGGAGATGGAGAGCAGCACATCGTTGCATCTTTCTCAACCCAGTACCCAGAGGAGCGTTTCCTCGGTACTGACCCGCTAGAGAACCAGGCTAAAATTGAGGCCGTTGTTGGACAGGAAGCCCTAACCGCTTCCGGTGGACACGCCGCACCTGTCGAGGTTCAGTACGACATCTACAGTGTCGGTTCAACCACCGTTCGCCCGGTTCGTGACATGTTGCCACGTTTCCAGGCTGACCGTGGCGGTATCCGCTTTGTAACACCACCTCAGTTCGCTGACGGTACATATGCTGACGCCGTTGGTGTCTGGACTGCTGCAAACGATGCGGCCGATAGCCCAGACCCAGCAGCAAAAACCAGCTACACCGTAACCGCTGCTGCAGAGAACACAGTGTCAACTGACGCTATTACTCTACAGATGCAGTTCGGTAACCTCATGACTCGTGCATACCCAGAGTTGATTGCTCGTCACAACGAGCTAGGTCTGGTACAGCACGCACGTGAGGCAGAGGCTAACTTGCTAAGCAAGATTGGTGCAGCTTCAACCGCAGTTACCACCTCAAGCCTAATTGGCTTCGGCCGTGACTTCTTGGTACAGCTACGTCGCGCAGCAACCGGTTACCGTTCACGTCACCGCCTAGACCCAAGCACACGCTTGAAGGCAGTTATTCCTGCCTGGGTATATGACGCGATGGCAGCGGACTTGACCTTGTCAATGCCAGGTGACGGAACTTTGGCTGTATCGCAGTCGGAGATTACCGGTTACCTAGCAAATGTTGGTGTAGACCTAGTGCCAACCTTGGACGGAAACCCATTCGGTGCGCAGGGTACTGGAGCTCTTAACGAGTTTGCAGACTCATTCGACTGGTACCTGTTCGCAGAGGGAAGCTTCCTATTCTTGGATGGTGGAACTCTAGACCTAGGTATCATCCGCGACAGCTCACTTGTTGGAACCAACGACTACAAGATGTTCGTTGAGACCTTCGAGAACGTAGCGTTCGTTGGAGTCGAGTCACTGAAGGTGACATCAACCATTAGTGTCAACGGTGTAGCAGCTGCTCTCCGTGACACCACTGGTGGCGCAACCGCAGCCGCTATTGAGCTCTAAAATAAAATAGTGCTCTAGGGGGTGCTCGGGGCTCCGGTCCCGGGCACTCCCTACCCAACAAACTTAGATTTAAGACAGGACCTATAAATGGCTTTCGAAAACGGTGTATTTACAGCACCAGAACTGAACCCGAGCAAGTCGGGCCTATTCAGCATTATCAAGCCCGAGACTTATACCGCTACGGCCAACCAAGAGCGCTGGGTCCGCGGATACGCACAAGAATTTTACGCTGAGCCAACAGCTTTACGAAACATTGATGACACAGACAGTACAATAGAAGATGTCTATGCTGCTACAACCAAACCTGCAAGATTTATTGATGTAAAGCCATTCTTCATCGAGGTAGAAGATACAGATTCTACTTTTGGTCTAGTAGGTCAAGATAGATTCGAAAGAGTCCTTAAGCAGCTAGATGCTGCTACTCAGAAAGCCGTTGAGACTGAGCTATGGTCAGGTGCAGTTACTCAAGGAGAAACTCTTGGTAACCCTTATCTTAGAGATGCAAGCACCGTAACAACTTTAGATTCGGGCAATGCGCTTTCAGCAGAGAGGGCACTTGCTCTAGTAGAACACAAAGCCCGTTCTTTGTCACCTCTCGGGGAGCAACCATATATTCACATGAGCGCGGACGTTGCTTCTATCTTAAAAACTGCTTTGCAGTTTGATAAAAAAGAAAACATGATTGTTACCCGACTTGGTTCTCCTGTTATTATCGGGGCCGGATACAACGGAGACGGTCCTGTTGGAGCATCTGGTGCAGACGCTTCGGACATTAATAAATGGATTTACGCTTCTGGACACTTAGCAATACATCTAGGCGCTTCGGAAGTAGTAAACGACACTCTAGCCCAAGGGTATGACGTGTCAGGTAATCAAAATGACATGCGTATCAAAGCGTTCCGAAGTGCTTCGGTTCACTTTGACACATCCATCCACCTAGCCGCCAGAGTTGATTTGACGGCCTAACCAAAGAAATAAGGAGAATAGCTAAATGGCTACTCAAGAATATGCAGCCAGCATTCAGGGTGTGTCTATCCGTGTCACCCGCCTAGATGCTGCTGGAAACCTACTAACCGGACCTGGAGACAGTTATGTAACAGCCGGTTTTATGAGGGTCTCATTCACCCCTGAATACGAAGAGGGCGACGAGATTACCGAGAAAAACGCAAATGGTGCGGTCTTTGTGACATATAAGTCTCCTGACACACTAAAGCGTATCACCATGGAGCTTGCAATCGCCGAACCAGACCCAGAGCTATCTGCTCTAATCTCTGGCGGGCTACTCTTGCGCAAGGACGTCAACGGCAATGACCAATCAGTTGGTTTTGCCTCGCCAGGTGTTGGTGATGACCCATCAGGTAACGGTGTAGCCGTTGAAGCTTGGTCACACGCAATTAAAGATGGTAAGAAGGCTTCTGTTCTTCCTTACTTCCACTGGGTGTTCCCATACGCAAAGCTTCGCCTATCTGGTGACCGCGTAATTGAGAACGGCATGCTTGCCACCACCTTTGAGGGCTACGGTCTAGGAAACGCTAACTTCTCAACGGGGATTGATAACAGCTGGGAGTATCCAGTTGCAGCAGAGCGTCCTTACTCATACTCACGTGCAGCAAAGGCTCCAATTGGCCTCACCGGATTCTATACTTACGATGAAAACAACACCCCTGTTCAGGTAACTGAGCTAGACCAGGGTGCAGTCTTCAACGTAACTAAGAAGGAAATCTCAAATAACGAGGCAATCCTTACACTTGAGGCCGCTCACGGCTTCACAGTTGGTGAGACAGTAACAGTCTCTGGTGTTGACTTGACCTTCAACGGTACCTACACAATTACCGCAACTACTACCAGAACCATCAAATACGCTAAGACTGCAGCTGATGCTCCAGCCGTAACCGTAACTGATGCAGACGCAGTAGTGTCCTCGAAGCCTTCTGACTCAACCGGCCAGTACAATGTACCAGGCAGTGTTGATTACAACCCAGAGGTTGGATTCGACAACGTAATTAGGTCAAACGAAGACTAAGACCAAAATTAACACGGGCGGTGCATCTCGCGGTATCCTTGATATCAGGTGCATCGCCCGTAATTTTTAGGAAGAGATAATGGCAAGCAATCTATGGATTACAGCTGAAGAGCTAGGTAACTACGGCTTTACCGAGTATGCAGATGAAGCGGTTCAAGTTGCTTCAAACCTACTTTGGGCCATGTCGGGCCGTAAATATACGGGAGTTACTACAGTAACTGAAAGATATATTTGTACTCTGCGGAACAACCGCATGGGGCCTTCCGAAAAAACCAACAGTCCTGTTCTTTTTGGTGGAGATGTTTACAACATCCCGGCCTCTGATTACGATGAGTACTCAGAGCTTACTTCTGACGGCCTTTCACCAGACTCGAGAATTAAACTTCGCGGCGGGCCTGTAACAAAGATTCACTCAATACGCAACCGTGTAGGTAAAATCATTGACCCTAGCAGCTACTACCTTGTAGATAAGTCAACAGTACATGTCAGAGCTGGCACCCCTTGGACCCCCTGCAATACAGAAATTACTTACTCTTACGGGCTACCAGTTCCGGTTGCTGGAAAAATGGCAGCTCGTAAGCTTGCTCTTGAGTTTGCTAGACTCTGGTCAGGGGACGAGGATTGTGAACTTCCTCAGCGTGTAACCTCTGTATCACGTCAAGGCGTTTCCTATACCATCCTTGACAACCAAGAGTTTATTGACGAGCTTCGCACTGGTCTCTATGAGATTGACCTTTTCTTAAAGGTTGTAAACCCAGATAACGCTCGTCGCAAGGCAAAAGTATTTTCTACAGATAGACCAAGAGCTCGTCGCTACTCTCCAAAGACTTTAAAACTTACTCCTAACGAAAATTTTGACTTGACTTCTGTGGTTGGAGGAGATGTCTCTTGGTCCTCTGAAGGCTTGGGTCTAGACCTAAGTAACTTTTTTCCTGATAGCGGGTTCACCCCAAAGATTGAACTAAAGAACTATAGCGGCACTACTACGTATACAGTTCCAGCCGAAGACGTAACGCTTGATACTGCAGCTGAGACAATTAGCTTTACTGCTGATTATGATTCCATCCAGAAAACTATCGGGATGGTGGACCCTGGGACATGGTCACTTTATGCTTCCCAGAATCAAGACGGTGTGGAAAGCATCGTTGAGCTCGCAACTGGGAACCTAAAAACCCAGATGTACAACTAAAGGAAAGTAAATATGGCAGAAGTACAAACTAACTTTACCTCAGCTGACATGCTAGGTAAGGCAAAGACTGTGAAGAAGGCTGCTCCAAAGGCAAAGGCTGCACCTGCACCTAAGCCTGCTCCAGAACCTGTTGTTGAAGAGACAACTATTGTTGAGGAGCCCGTGGTAGAGTCACCAGTAGTAGAGGAATCAGAAGAAGGGACCTCAGAGGAACTCTAAATGGCTATTGACTTCTCAGGTGTATCCGAGGATGCGCTGAATCTTAAGAATATGATGGACGGCATTGTTGACCGCGTGGCAAAAGAATTTGCAGAATACAATGTCGCACTACCTAATCGGCAATACTGGACTATGGGTCAGCCTGCGGTTGATTCCGAGCAGCTTGTTGTGTATATGATTCAGGCATTCCTTGGTACACCTGGAGAAGAAATTCCTCAGCCATACAAAGGTAACAGCGTGCCTCGTAGCGCAACAGTAGGAATCTCTATTGCTAGAGAAGTTCCAACAGTTGGTGTTAACGGACGTGCACCTACAGCTGAGAAAATCCAGGAGTATTCAGCGAGAGCAGCAATTGATGCTTGGGTGTTGATGGAGTCTGCTAAAAGAATCGACATGTGGGATGAGTCCGGAGGATTTGGTCCTGGAGTCGTAGTTGGGTTGGATGCTACACCTCCTGAGGGAGGATTCCAACTAGTTAACATGCAGCTGACTATGATTATCCCGTAAGGAAAATAAATGCCACTTTTTAAGCCCTGGATTCCTGACAACTGGGGAACTTATGTTGTTCGTAAGAGCATAAAGTCCTTACGCCAAACTAGCAGGATAGCCCGCAACGTTGCAAACCCCACAACGTTTGAATTTGAAGTAACTAGGATACGTCTATATCACCACCGACTGAGGGCGTATTTAAACACTCCTGCAGGTCCTCTTTGGAGAAAGCTAGAGCGTCGAGCAGAGCTCGCTCAGAAAATGGCAAAGGCTCAGGTGGGAGTCGACACTGGTCGACTAAAAAGTTCTATATATAAGCGACACCTTGGTAACGCTACTGGTCAATACATAGTTATTGGTTCTGATTTAAATTATGCTTTGATGCACCATGAAGGCACTAGGCCGCACGTAATTATGGCCTCGTCATCAAAGAATTTAAAGTTTGTGAAAAACGGTAAAAAAATTTTTACACCTATGGTTAGACACCCAGGCACTCAGCCGAACCGATATCTGACGCGACAGCTATCTATCTTCAAGCCAAAAATAGTTATCTACTAAGTCCGATACAATAGTATCAGGCGTATTGCGCTTAACTATGAAATAAATGACTAAAGAAAGAAGATACAAAGATGGCTGAAATCAAAGATTTTGGTAGCAAGTTTATCGACGAATCAATTGTAGGAGCTAAATTTAAGCTTCACGACGAGGAGTTCGAGTGTGTTAAAGCTGTTCAGGGTAAGGTTTTGCTAGACATGACTGCTAAAGCTGGCAGCGACAATCCTGCAGACCAAGCAAAGATGATTAGCGAGTTCTTCGGATACGTTCTAACCGAGGAAAGCTACACAAGGTTTAGTGCACTACTTGATAGCAAGGATAAGGTTGTTACGGTAGAAGCTCTCGGAGACATTGTGGCCTGGATTACGGAGCAACTGACTAACCGCCCGGAAAAGCAGCCAGAGGCCTCCTAAGCTGGGCAATTGACCTCTGGCCGTATGTAAATGGAAAAGCCCTAGCAATGAAATTAGACCTTAAAGAAATGGAAGCGTCCGAACTTTGCGATGTAGTCCATTTTTTCTTTGAACAAGATGCTAGGTATGGTTCTGCCGAAGAGGTTCAGAGTGTTTCCGATATGAGAAGCAGACTGTATTCCTTATATGACCAAACTTATAAATATGCGGCTAGGTCCTCTGGTGCCCAGGGTAGGCAATATATAGACCCTTCGCAAGAGTTTGATTTGGACGAACCTAGTCCGACGGCAAAACCTCCTAAAAATTACATTCCGCCCACTGAAGCAAAAGGCGAGTCTTTAGCCCCCTTCGGAGCTCTACTCGACCCACCTATTGGTGGGTAACCAACAAAGAAAGGTAAGTTATGGCAGTGTTAGGTAGTGCAACAATTGTTGTGCGTGCTATAACTACCAATGTTGGTAGCGATATCAAAAAGAGCTTAGAGGGGGCTTCGGCCGCTGCTGGTAATGCAGGTAGCTCCATGGGAAGAAGTTTCACTAAAAACTTTCAAAGCGCCTCTGGAAACCCATTTAGTAGATTAATTCAATCTCTCCAGGGCATGGAGGGGGAGCTACAGGCAGCTAGGCAAAGACTTCTCAGTTTGATTAGGGTTAGCAATTTCTTAGGCCCTGCCTTATCTGGAGTAGTAGCAGCGATTGGTGCTCTTGGCGGTGTCTTAACAACTTTAGTTGGAGTATTAGCCACAGCGTTACCGGCTGTTGCTGCTTTAGGGGGAGCGTTTGTAACCTTAGGTGCGGCAGCTATAGGAGCCAGAATTGGCTTAAGTGGAGTAGGCGCAGCGGTAGCTCAAGCGAACGAGCAGAATCAACAATTTGCTGGAACTCTCCGTGACATAAATGAAGAGATGCAACAGTTAAGGTTTAACGCAGAAGAAGCCGCGCTTAGTGAAGAGAGAGCAGCTTTAAATCTAGAAAAAGCTAGAGAAAACTTAATTAGGGTTCAAGACCTGCCGCCTAACTCTAGAGCTAGGCGCGAAGCACAGTTGGCGTATGAGGAAGCCGAACTAGCCTTCCGAAGAGCAAAAGACCAAAACTCAGACCTCCAAAAGCAGGTAGAAGATGGGATATCTCCTGCAAGCGTTGGAGGCGGGGTCCAAGACCCATTTGCGGGACTTAACGACAGCCAGCGAGCTTTAGCCGAATATCTTGTGAGTCTTCAAGGGCTTTTTGAAGAGTTAGAAGAGAAAATATCAGATGGCTTTGTCCCAGGGCTGATGAAAGGTCTCAAAAAACTTGAAAATGAGGTACTAAGACAAGACGAGTTCGGCGAGGCCGTAGAGGCCTTCGGTGAGTCACTTGGTATGGCAGCTGAAAACTTCTTTAATGCCATCTTGGACAATGGCGGGGCAGAAAGTTTTACAACTTTAATTAATCAATTTTCTGAAGATATCCCGACAATTGGAACAATTCTAGGAAATGTATTTTCCATATTTTTAGAAATTTTAATTGCAGCAGAGCCAATTATCGATAGATTCCTCGGGAGCATGGAGGGTAGCACAAGCAATATTCTTTCTGACCTAAGAGCGGCGAACTCGGAAGAGGGCGGGGGCTTAACTGAATTCTTTGAGACAGCCGCCGACCGCGCCTCTCAGCTTGGCACTATATTAGGAAACATTATAGGTGGAATATTTGGCATTGGTGAAGCAGCCGAAGAAGGCGGGGCAGCTGACACCCTACTAGATTACCTGGAAGAGATAACAGAACGTTTTTCTAATATCGGAGACGACGAACAGTTTGCAGAAAACTTAAACCTAGCTACTGAAAATGGTACAAAACTACTAGACCTAATTGGAAACATCTTAGGCGGTATATTTGAGCTGGGTGCTTCCCCTGAACTAGGTGAGTTTTTGGACGAACTGAATAGTGAGGAATTCCAAGAGAACTTTGGCGAATTCATGGATAAGATGATTGGGGCCTTGCCTGAGCTGGGAGAGTTCTTGACTGAACTAATCACTTTCATGAATAACATTACAGACGAAGGGGGTATGGAAGCCTTTTTCGAGACCTTAACAGGAGCACTATCAGGGGTTAATGAGTTTATTGGTAGTGACACTGGGCAAAAAATCCTGGGGATTGTATCCCCTATATTCCAGACTCTAAATGCTATAGGTTTAATATTTACCTTAATCACAAACTTTGTTCTCTTGCCACTTGGTGGTTTCTTATTATTTATATTTAATCCTTTTGCCAGGGTTCTAGGATTTAAGATTGGACCTAAAGGCGGTTTTACGCCTACTGGCGGTGGTATACGCGGGTTTTTCAAAAAGACTTTCCCTAACCTATTAGGCGATACAAATAAAAAAGCTGGAGTTACTGGAGGCAAGCTAGGCTCTGTATTTAAGACACCCAAAATATCAGGACCTGGATTTATAGGAATTGCCCTTACTGCTGGTGGCCTCCTCTTAGAGATAACAGGAGCAGGCGACCTTCTTGAGACCCAATTTAAAAACTTCTTCAATGACTTATGGGGCAACTTAGAGGAAAGCACTGGCAGGCTTGTTGGCTGGATTGAAGAGGGCGCCCCTGGTCTAGAAGAAAAGTGGAATGGTCTCAAAAACAACTTAAAAAGCGGCTGGGAAGATTTCACGGGCTCGCTTTCCACGAGCTTCGAAAGAGACACAGATATGGTGTTTGGTACAAACGTCATACAAAACGGTTTTATAGATATGATTAACGGACTCCTTGACCTTTGGGAGGGGTTTGTTAACTCCCTTATTACAGGCCTAAATGATGGAATTATTTACTCTTTAAACAGTATATCTATACCTATCCCCAACTGGGTCAGAGATGCTGCTTCGGCAATAAATTTAGACCTACCTAGTGCTGTTGGATTCGATATTTCAAAGATTGCAGCCTACAACATTGGAAGAATCCCTAAGTTAGCAGAGGGCGGCATAGTGGATGCTGTGGATGGAGGTACCCTAGCCATAATTGGAGAGGGGGGCAGAAACGAACGAGTAGAGCCTTTGGGTCCAGATGGGTTATCGGCAAGGGATAGGGCACTTATGAACTCTATAGAGAGCGCTGTTTCCAAGAGAGGTGGTGGCGACATAAATGTCACAGTTAATCCCGCTCCTGGTATGGACGTACGTGAGCTGGCAGAGGAAGTCTCACGCAAGATTGCGTTCCAGGTTAGAAAGGGAACCTTTTAATGGCTGAAGAATATAACCAGTTCTATGACACAGTAGCTGACGCTGCGGCTCAAGCGATAGAAAATGAAAAAGTAGATGGAGGCTTATCTGCCTTACCAGCTCCCTACCTATCTGGCCTTAAGCTGGAAGCGGATGTTGAAATTGGAGACCTTGTACTAAACACTATTGATGAAGATGGTGTTGTTTGGGTAATGACAGATATAGCCAACTGGTGGCGTCAGCCGGACCCAGAGCTACCTTCTCTCCGCAGAGGTTGGGGCGATGGTGACTATGATGCCACTGGTAGGTATAATGCTAGAAATATAACTTTGACCGGAAGTTTTCTTACTCAAAACCCTGACCAAGTTGCTAAAGCTAGAGATAAGCTAATTAAAGCTACAGATTTAGTCAGAAAAGGTAATTGGTTAGTTGTCCGTGAGGCACCTACTCCCAAGGCTGCTTTTGTAAGACTTTCTGGCTCGCCTTCGATTGAGACCGTAACGGCTAGGGGTAGAACTAATTTTTCTATTGGATTTAAAGCTGCTGACCCAGTTAAGTACGAATGGGTAGGTGGTGCCAACAACTATCGTTCAGCTGGTATAACTAGTTCTAGCCCGCCCGTAGTTAATCAGGGTAATACAAAGGTGTCTACTATTTTTCAAATATTTGGTCCCGTATCTGCAAGCCCTGCATCTCCTATAAGCATTGTTAAAAGCAACAGTGAGAATTTTGAGACCGAAACCGTACAAATAGTTGACTCTTTGGAATCGGGTCAAACGTTAGAGATAGATTCTTTGAATAGGGAAGTCTTGTTAGTAGAGGATGAATCTGTCCTGAGCGGCAGATTTAAAACCGACACTTTGCTAGATTGGCTATATTTAGACCCCGGAGAGAACTTTTTCACTTATTCCGGCTCCGGAAGCTGTAGAATTTTATATAGGTCCGGCTGGATAGGCTAAACACATAGGATAAAAGACAAAATATGGTAGAGACAAGAAAACCTGCAGAGGTTGAGTATAGGTACTTTGTTACCGATATCAACACTAATGAACTGCTTGCTGAAATCCCCTTTACAGGAGTAAGTTACGGTCGCTCTCTTCGCGAAGCCGGTCAATTTTTCGGAAGCATACCAGTAGTTGCAGAGACTTTTAATCTAAGTCTTTATGAAAATACTCTCCCGGGTAAACGTGCACTTTTTATAACTAGAAACGGTGTTACAGTATGGGGAGGCATTATATGGTCAAGAACATACGACATAGTCTCAAAGTCCCTTGATGTTTCAGCCTCGGAGTTTACAAGTTATCTGTATAGTCGAGTTCTTTGGCAGACCTTTTCTAATGCTTTTAGTGCTAATGCTACTGTTGAGTCGGGGGTAGCTACTATCAACTTAGACTTTGCAGAATATGCTTTTGAAGTTGGAGAGCCAATTTATTTAGATTGGGGCCCCGACAGGAGTCTATATAGTGACACTTTTAGCGTACTAACTACAAACGGAACAGACCAAATAACTGTAAATGCCGAGTATGTGGATGCTCAGGGTAGAACTGTGACCATTCCTGACCAAATTGTTGAAGAAGGCATTATCACTGTGGAGGTACGTCAGGACACATATGACTACGCCCGATATATTCTCGGCGAGCTAGAAAATGACTTTTTTGACTTGCAGTTTGCAAATGACGCTATCGAACCGGGAATTGATTTATTCAATGTTATTAGCACATACTCACGAAGTTCGAACGTAGCCAGAATCACGTTAAATAGAAATCATGAGCTTGTAAAAGGACAAAGGATAAAGGTAACCGATACGGGGAGGGGGTTTGACACTCAGGACGCAAAAGTTAAAGAAGTTATAGACAGTAAGACTTTTACATATGAGAACACGGGCCAAAACGTGGCTCAAACGGGCGCTGCCCGACAGAGTGCTGACATAACCTTCTGGCAACGCTTAAACAATACCGTCACCATAACTACAAGTGGCCCCCATGGATTTAAAGAGGGGGATATTGTATATATTCAAGACCTTAATCCATCAGTAGACGGGTTCCACACCATTAGAACAGTTGGAGAGCCTCAGGCGAACAACTTTACCTTTGTGGTCCTAGGTTCTCTAGTCGCTTTCAGCCCGGCATCTTCTGAGGCAGTTGCGATAGTTGACCCGGCGGTAACCTTCTCCACATATGGGCCATACAGCAATAATTCTTTCTTGGGTATCGAGTTTTCTACAGACCAGCCTAGCCAAGAGCGTCAGCGAAACGCCATACTCCGCGGTTTCGAGCTGAGGTCTATAGGCGAAATACTGGATGAATATTCAAATGTACCTAACGGCTTTGAATATAGGATTGATTGCGAATTTGACAACTCTACAAATAAGTTTAGAAAGATTTTTACCTTTCTACCTCTAGTTCCGCCCACTTTAAGTACTTATGTAAATAGCTTGCCTGATGGAAAGCTACCATCAGGAGAGTTTGCTCCTGTCAGTGCCTTCGGTGCGGACAAAACTGTATTTGAATATCCTGGAAATATATCAAATGCAAGTTTTGAAGAATCAGCCGAGACGTCAGCTACCCGTTTTTGGGTAAAGGGAAATGACCCCGACTTAAGCGAATCTGCTAGTCAACCGTACTCAGCGGCTGCCGATATAGATTTACTAGATAGAGGCTGGCCTCTAATTGACCAAACTGAAACTTTCGAGTCTCGGAATGAAGTTTTACTGCAAGGCGTTGCAAAAAGGTATCTAGAAGAGAGTAAACCTCCAAGCAGTAACTTTACAATAGATGTAAATGGTTCGATGATACCTGAAATAGGCTCATATAAGCCTGGTGACTGGTGCTCTGTGATAATTAATGATGACTTTGTAAGACTCAGGCTGCAAAGTTATATAGAGCTCCGTGATGGTACTAATAGACAAGTCTTACTGAGAAAAATAGACGCACTTGAAGTCACTGTTCCAGATAATCCTTCTTTCCCGGAAGAAGTATCTTTGGAGCTCGTAACTGAACCGGAGGTTGATAAGATTGGCAATTAGAAGAAGACGCAGGAAGCTCACTAATCTGCTAAGTACGTTAGACCGTAGGGTAAAAACTTTAGAGTTTCGTCCCATTGACTTACTATCTTCTAGCGAGCAAGCTGCTGCCGAAGAGCTGGCAGATTCGGTAGATGTAATTGTTTCTAACTCTGCTCCAAATCAATACCTACCGGTCGAGAAAGCGTATCTTTACGGAAGCGGCGTATCAGGCAGCTCTCCCCGCGTAGAGGTATTTCTTGGTGCTGACCCCGGTTCAAAAGCCGATGGCCGCTTCCAAGTAAGCGGTATAAATGGGTCAGCTGATGCCGACTTTGAAGTCTCTGGAAATAATTTCACTATTGTTTCTGCGAGCTCGGAGCCATGGGACGGCGATGAGCGTAAGAACTATCAATACACACCTACTGACCAAGAACCAGAGCTAATAAATTCAGTTCTGTATGCAACTGATGTTGCTGCACCTGAGGGCACATCTCAGCCAATCGAGCTTATAACTAAAGTGCAAATTGCTAGCTATGAAGGCTCTGACAGCACTATAAGAATCGGCCTTACCGGGCAACACAAGTTTAAAGTTGGAGATGTTGTTTATGTAGAGCTTGGTATTGAAAACCCTATCGTTTTTGGTAGAGACGGTCTCTTTAGACTGTCTAACGTAGATACTGACTTTATCGAGTATGAAATCTCCTCGCCTCTAGCTGAACCAATTAATACCACCCCTGTCACTACTGTAACTAGGCATGTATATGCAGTTGCTCACAACTTTGTTAGAGATGGAGCCACCTGGGTAGACAACAGCGAGGCAACCGACCAGGTTTTTACTTGGAGAGACATTAGGTGGATATCTTTCAACGAATTTGTAGGTGACGACGGTGTGGCTCCAGGGCCAGTGACCAACCTTACTGGTAATTCGGAGAGTAGGGCTGTGGACGGTACTACAGCCGGGGTGGCACGCGTAACTCTTAATTGGTCTAATCCAACTACAAATGCAGAAGGCAACCCTTTGGATGATTTACTTGGTGTGCAGGTATGGCACAGGTACGCGGAATCAGAGCCATTTGAAAAAGGCGATGTCATTTTGGGGGACGACACTCAGTGGACAAAAGATGGCTTTGAGGTAAAACGTAATGGTCAAGCAGTAGCGACTGTGACATTCCGCGTTTATGCTGTTGATAGTGGAGGACTTCTCTCGGAGCCCGCTGAGATAGATGTTGAAATAACCCCTGCTGCAAAGCAAATAAAAACACCTACCGCTCCTCAGGTATCTCAATATTTGGGGACCCCCACTTTCAGCTGGGACGGCCTACAAACAGACGGCACCCTACCCCCTGCTGTAGACGCTTATGAGATAGAGGTTCACCTATCAACGATTAATGGTTTTTCAATACAAGATGGTACCTTCCAAGAAGGCACGGGTACTTTTTATGGTAGCTTTCCCGCTGAACCAGGAGGCTATCTAGTACTAAATGCTAATGACTTAACTGATGGAAACGCGTACTACGTACGATTTGTTTTAAATGATGTTCATGGAAATACGGAAGTATCTGCTCAATCTACTTTTACAGCAGAAGTAGATAAGCCAGTCAAATTTGATGTAATTGATGTCGGTACATTGGACGGTCAGCTAATTACAGGACTTGGGATTCAAACCGGTCCAAATGTAAATGATGGTAGTGGTAGTGACCAAAATGGCATTATTCTAACTAAAAACGGTCTCGAGGCATATGACCAATTCGGAGAACGGACTTTTCGAATCAGGGCTTCAGATGGTGCTGTATTTTCTTCAGGAAATATAAATTTAAACTCTCTGGCTACCACTACTTATGTAAATCAGCAGATTAATAACATACCTGACAACGAACTTAGTGCTGATGACATAATAAGAATTATTAATAACTCCCCAAGTGGTTCTATTAACGAGACAATAGTTAGCCCAGGCGGAATTCTTTCGCCAACAGTAGCGTCCAATACCTTTATTGCTTTTAATAGTGATAGAGATATTAAAGCTCCCGGTACCGTAATTGACGGTGACAAAATTAGAACCGGAACTATCGATGCTTCCCGAGTAACTGTCTCAAACCTAAATGCGGACAATATAAAATCTGG
>Ga0102930_1000072_pt1 | contig 30108 bp, 30 predicted proteins | sample SalPon1_B_H2O_MG_FD_84514 | JGI IMG/M metagenome (GOLD analysis project Ga0102930, IMG submission 84514) | Salt pond water microbial communities from South San Francisco under conditions of wetland restoration - Salt Pond MetaG R1_B_H2O_MG | ecosystem: Environmental > Aquatic > Non-marine Saline... | reverse complement strand
CGCGAGCTCCCACCAGCTCTGCGGCATCACGACGAACACCGGCAGCACCCCGACGATCTCGTCGAAGACGATGCCGCCGTGGTCGTGCACCCCCAGCCGCCGGCTCGCCTGGTCGCAGAGGTAGATACCCACCGCGAACAACACCAGCGTGACGCCCAGCAGCACGGCAATGCCGACCGCGGACCCCAGCGGCGCGGTCAGCATCACCAGCAGCCAACCGAGCAGCAGGCCCGGTACCGTCCCGACGGTGCCCGGGGCGCGTGGCGAGAGTCCCGTGCCAAGGCCGAAGGCCAGCCACATGATCGGACTGCGACCGAGATCGCCGACCCGCACCCGTCGAGCGGCCCGCTTGTCACTCATGTCCCGCCCCCCGGAAATGGTTGTAGCCACGCGGTCCGGACAACGGCCGTCCCGCCCGCTCGCGGATCTCGCCAGGCAAGCCGTCGTCGACCAGCCGTCCGATCACCGTGACGCCCCAGCTCGGATCGAGCGCGACATCCGCCGGCAGGGCCAGCACCAGTTCGTAGTCGTCGCCCCCGCCGACCAGTCGCTCGAGGTCGGCCGGGCGCTCGCTCAACCATCGCCGTGCGGCCGGGGACAGGGGCAGCGCGTCCAGATCGATCTCCGCGGCCAGCTCACTCGCCGCGAGCAGGTGGCCGAGGTCCTGCAGCAGCCCATCGGAGACGTCCAGTCCGGCGCTCGCCGCCTCGCGCAACGCCTGGCCCGCCGACAGCCGCGGCTCGGGCCGGTTCAACCGTTCGAGCAGATAGGCACGGTCATCCGCGGTGAGCGCCGACGGTGCCTCGACCTCGCCGAGGGCGAGCATCAGTCCCAGGGCCGCGTCACCGATCGTGCCGGTCACGGCCACCCGGTCGCCCGCAGCCGCGCCCCCGCGTCGGATCGCCGAACCGGCGGGCAGGAAACCGAAGGCGGCGACGGAAAGCGTCAGGCGCGGCGCGGCGACGGTATCGCCACCGACGAGATCGCAGCCCCAGCGACCGGCCGCCTCGCGCAGGCCCGACGAGAACCGCTCCAGCCATCGCTCGTCCGTCGAGGCCAGACCGATGGAGAGGGTGAACGCCAATGGCGAGGCCCCCATGGCGGCGAGGTCGGACAGGTTCACGGCCAGCGCCTTGTGAGCGACGGCTTCGGGCGGGGTGGATCGGGGAAAGTGACGCTCGGCGATCAGCATGTCGGTACTGACCACCAGTTGGGTGCCGGACGGCGGCTCGATCAGGGCGGCATCGTCACCCACGCCGAGGGCGACGCCCGGCTGACGGGGTGCCCAGTCGAAGTAGCGGCGGATCAGGTCGAACTCGTCGGGCCCGGCTGCCATGCGAGGTCCCGTCGGGTCAGTGCCCGCGCCGCGGCTCCCCGCTGCGAACGCGGTCGGCGAGGCGGTCGAGCACGCCGTTGACGTAGCGGTGGCCGTCGGTCGCACCGAAGCGCTTGGCCAGTTCGACCGCTTCGTTGATCACGATGGCCCGCGGGGTCTCGATCATGTGCGTGAGCTCGAAGGCGCCCAGGCGCAGGATGGCGTGCTCGATCGGATCGAGCTCACGCACCGGCCGGTCGAGATGCGGCTCGATCGCGGCGTCCAGTTCGGCGGCGTGCTGCTCGACGCCGCGCAGGATGCGGCGGAAGAGCTCGAGGTCGATCCGCAGCATGAAGGCATCCTCCATGAACTGCGCCTCGAGCCGATCGACCGGGATCGGGTTCATCAACTGCTGGTAGAGCCCCTGGGCGGCCCGCTCGCGTGCCCAGCGACGCTGCTTGCGCGCCGGGACGTTCTTGCCGCGCGGCGTGGCCTTGTCGGCGTCGTCAGCGCCTTTCGGGCCGTCTCGGCGTGGCGGTTCGTCCTGGGGAAACTGCTTGATCATGAGCGTTTAGGCAATCTGGTCGATCTGGTCGAGAAGGTTGACCATCTCGATGGCGGTGGCGGCGGCTTCCGCGCCCTTGTTGCCGGCCTTGCTGCCGGCGCGTTCCAGCGCCTGGTCGACGGTGTCGGTGGTCAGCACGCCGAAGATGACCGGCATGTCGAAGTCGGTGGCCACACCGGCGATGCCCTTGGCCGCCTCGCCAGCGACGTAGTCGAAATGCGGCGTGGCGCCACGGATGACCGCGCCGAGGCAGATGATGGCGTCGAACTTCTCGCTGGCCGCGACGCGCTGGGCCACCAGGGGGAGCTCGAACGAGCCCGGGGCCATGACCACCGTGATCTGCGACGGATCGACACCGTGGCGGCGCAGGGTGTCGATCGCCCCGTCGCGCAGCCGGTCGACCACCTGGGCGTTCCAGCGCGTTGCCACGATCGCGTAACGTCCCGCGCGGGCCATCAGCCCGCCCTCGATCACCTGAACCTCATTCATGCCTGTCTTGCCCCGTCTGCGGCGGTCATTCCGCCTCGTCGTGAATGTAGTCGACCACTTCCAGGCCGAAGCCGGCCAGGGCGTGGAAACGCTTGGGCGCGCTCATCACGCGCATCTGGCGGACCCCCAAGTCCTTGAGGATCTGGGCACCCACCCCGTAGTTTCGCAGCTCCTCGACCTCGCCGCCGGCCGGCTCGGCCGATTCCTTTTCCCAGCCCTGCAGTTGGCGCAGGAGCTCGTCCTCGTTGGGCGTCGAGCGCAGCACCACCGCGACCCCGGTCTCCATGTCCGCCAGCCGCGAGAGCACGTCCGAAAAGGGCCAGCCGCAGTCACGCCCCTGCGGCTCGAACAGGTCGCAGACCGCATGGTGGACGTGCACCCGCACCGGGGTGGGCGTCTCGGCGTCCGGGGTGCCGCGCACGGCGGCGAACTGCAACTGGCCGCTGGTGAAGTCCTTGTAGGCGTGCAGCGTGAAGCGGCCCTGGCGCGTGTCGATCTCGGTGGCGAACTGGTGCTCGACCGAGCGCTCGTGGCGCATCCGGTAACGGATCAGGTCCTCGATCGAGCCGATCTTGATGTCGTGCTCGGCGGCGAATCGCTCCAGATCCGGGCGGCGGGCCATGGTGCCGTCCTCGTTGAGGATCTCGACGATCACCGCGGCCGGCTCGCGCGCCTCGGCCAGGCGGGCCAGGTCGACGCCCGCCTCGGTGTGCCCGGCGCGCGCCAGCACGCCACCGGGACGCGCCATCAGGGGAAAAACGTGCCCCGGCTGCACCAGATCGGCCGGCTTCGCGTCCGGGGCGACGGCGGTGCGGATGGTGCAGGCGCGATCGGCGGCCGAGATGCCGGTGGTCACCCCGCGCGCGGCCTCGATCGACACCGTGAAGGCCGTCTGGAAGGCCTCGCGGGTGCGGCTGACCATCAGCGGCAACTCGAGCTGCTCGCAGCGCCGCTGGCTCAAGGTCAGGCAGATCAGCCCGCGTCCGTAGCGCGCCATGAAGTTGATGTCCTCGGCACGCGCCTGCTCGGCGAGCATGATCAGGTCGCCCTCGTTTTCGCGATCCTCGTCATCGACGATGATGACCATGCGCCCGGCACGCAGGTCGTCGAGGATCTCGTCAATGGGACTAAAGCTCATAGGGTCTCTCAGCGCGGTGTTAACGCCCGAAGGGCAGCCAGTGATTGTACCACTGCGGACCGGGCCGCAGGCCACGACAGCGACTTCCGATCGTCAGGACAGGTCCTGGTACGGGCTCTGACCGCCGCCACAGGTCGGGGCATCCCCGGCCTGCAGCAGCCGTTCGAGGTAGCGGGCCATCAGGTCGACCTCCAGGTTGACCTGCCGGCCGGGGCGGTACTCGCCCATGATGGTGGCCTCGAGCGTGTGCGGGATGATGGTCAGGCGACAGCGCGTGCCGCTGACCTCGTTGACGGTCAGGCTCACGCCGTCGATGGCGAGCGATCCCTTCTTGGCCACGTAGCGCGCCAGCTCGGGCGGGACACGAAGCCAGAACTCGGTCGCCCTCGCCTCGCTGCGGCGGACATCGACGATCGCCAGCCCGTCGACGTGGCCGCTGACCAGGTGCCCACCGAGCGGTGTGGCCAGTGTCAGCGCCGGCTCCAGGTTGACGCGCGAGCCGGGCGCCAGCTGACCCACCGTGGTCAGCCGCAGGGTCTCGGCCGAGCAGTCGACCGAGAAGCGATCGCCCTCGAGGTCGGTGACCGTCAGGCAGACGCCGTTGACCGCGATGCTGTCACCGATGGCGGTATGGACGAGATCCAGCCCCGGTGCCTCGATGGTCAGGCGGGCATCGCCCCCGGTCGGGGTCTGCTCGACCAGGGTGCCGACGGTCTGGATGATGCCGGTGAACATGCCTATCTCTCCGCGGATTCGGGAAGTGGAAGTGGTCGGCGAACCGCCTAGCGGCTCGGTCGCAGGGTCAGGCGCAGGTCGTCACCCACGCGGGTCTCGTCACGAATCTCCCAGCGACTCGCCTCGGCGAGCCCCGCCGGTTCGGGCAGCGCCAGCGCCGGGCGGGCCTGGTGCCCGAGCAGCACCGGGGCCTGGTAGACGACCAGCTCGTCGCACAGGCCGGCGGCGACAAAGGCCCCGGCGAGCTTGGCACCCGCCTCGACCAGCACCTCGTTGACCTCGCGCGCGGCGAGATCGGCGAGGATGAACTCGAGATCCATGCCCAACCCCGCTGCGGACGGCGCCTCGATCAGGGTCGCCTCGCGCTGGACCAGCGCTTCGTGCTGCACGCCCTCGGTGGCATCCCGGGTATAGATCCATATCGGACCGGGCGCGTCGAATATGGCTGCGAACGGCGGCAGGCGCAGCCCCGAGTCGAGCACCACCCGCACCGGCTGGCGCACCTCGCCCTCGATGCCGAGCTCGTCGGCCGACAGACGTACGTTCAGGCGGGCACTGTCGGTCAGCACCGTGTCGATGCCGCTCAGGACGGCGCACTGGCGGGCGCGCAGGAACTGCACGTCACGTCGCGCCGCCGCGCCCGTGATCCACTGGCTCTCGCCGCTGGCGAGCGCACTGCGCCCGTCGAGCGACTGGGCCAGCTTGACCGTCACCCACGGGCGGCCGCGCTCCATGCGCGAGACGAAGCCCGGATTCAGTGCCCGGGCGGCTGCCGGGGCGATCGCCTCGGACACCTCGACGCCGGCCTCGCGCAGCAAGCGGTGCCCGCGACCGGCAACCAACGGATTCGGGTCGCTCATGGCCGTGACCACGCGCGCCACGCCGGCCTCCGCCAGCTGCGGCGCACAGGCCGGGGTGCGGCCGACGTGGCTGCAGGGCTCGAGCGTGACGTAGGCCGTCGCGCCGCGTGCCCGTTCCCCCGCCTGGCGCAGGGCGTGTACCTCGGCATGCGGGCCACCGGCACGGGCATGAAAGCCCTCGCCGACGATCTGCCCGTCTCGCACCAGGACACAACCGACACGCGGATTGGGCGAGGTGGTGTAGCGACCACGCTCGGCCAGGGACAGCGCATGCGCCATCCAGCCCCGGTCCTCGTGGGACGCGGGCCTATCGGCCGCAGTCGCCTCAGTTGGCATCGCCGATCAGGGGCAGTTGGTGGTCCGGGTCGCTGATCACGTCGTTGGCCAGCGACTCGATCGCCTCGCGGAAGGCCTCGACGCTGTCGAAGCTGAGATACACCGAGGCGAAACGGATGTAGGCGACATGGTCGAGACGACGCAACTGCGCCATCACCATCTCGCCGATCTCGCGGGCGGGGATCTCGCGCTCGCCGCGACTCCTGAGCTGGCGCTCGATCTGCTCGATCGCCTCCTCGACACGGCGCGTCGGCACCGGCCGCTTTTCCAGCGCCCGCATCAGGCCGTCCCTGAGCTTGCGTTCGTCGAAGTTCTGCCGCGCCCCGTTGGACTTCACCACCCGCGGCATCTGCCGATCGGCCCGCTCGTAGGTGGTGAAGCGCTGACCACAGTCGGCGCATTCACGCCGGCGACGGATGCCCTCGCCGGCGTCGATCGACCGCGAGTCGATCACCCGCGTGTCGTCATTGCCGCAGATGGCGCAACGCATACCGTCGCCCCACTCAGGCCTGGTTGGCCTCGTAGACCGGCAGGCGACGGCAGAGCGCGGTGACCTTGTCGCGCACGGCATCGATCACCGAGTCGTTCTCGATGTCGTCGATGATGTCGCACATCCAGCCCGCCAGATCGCGCGATTCCTCGATGCCGAAGCCGCGGGTGGTGATCGCCGCGGTACCCACACGGATGCCTGAGGTGACGAACGGCGATTCGGGGTCGTTGGGCACGGCGTTCTTGTTGACCGTGATGTGCGCGCGACCCAGCGCCTCGTCGACCGCCTTGCCGGTCAGGCCGCGCTTGACGAAGCTGACCAGGAACAGGTGGTTGTCGGTGCCGCCGGAGACCACGTCGATACCGCGCTCGACGAACACCTGCGCCATGGCGCGCGCATTGTCGATCACCTGCTGCTGATAGGCCTTGAATTCCGGCTCCAGCGCCTCCTTGAAGGCCACCGCCTTGCCGGCGATCGCGTGCATCATCGGCCCGCCCTGGGTGCCCGGGAAGATGCGCGACTGGAATTTCTTCGCCAGATCCGGGTGCTCCTTGGCCACGATGATGCCGCCGCGCGGGCCACGCAGGGTCTTGTGCGTGGTGGAGGTGACCACGTGCGCGTGCGGTACCGGGTTCGGGTAGACACCGGCGGCCACCAGGCCCGAGACGTGCGCCATGTCGACCATCAGGAAGGCACCCACCGAGTCGGCGATCTCGCGGAAGCGGGCCCAGTCCATCACGCGCGAGTAGGCGGAGAAGCCGGCGATGATCATCTTCGGCTTGTGCTCCTGGGCCAGGCGCTCGACCTCGTCGTAGTCGACGTAGCCGTCGGCATCGATGCCGTACTGCACCGCGTGATAGATGCGCCCGGAAAAGTTCGGCTTGGCGCCGTGGGTCAGGTGCCCGCCGGCATCCAGGCTCATGCCGAGCACGGTGTCACCCGGCTCGACCAACGCCTGGAACACCGCGGCGTTGGCCTGGGAGCCGGAATGCGGCTGGACGTTGGCGTAGTCGGCGCCGAAGAGCTGCTTGGCCCGCTCGATTGCCAGCTGCTCGGCGACGTCGACGAACTCGCAGCCGCCGTAGTAGCGCTTGCCCGGGTAGCCCTCGGCGTACTTGTTGGTCAGCACGGAACCCTGGGCTTCCATGACGCGCGGGCTGGCGTAGTTCTCCGAGGCGATCAGCTCGACGTGATCCTCCTGGCGACGGACCTCCGCGTCGATTGCATCGGCAAGTTCCGGGTCGTAGCCCGCGATGGTCATGGACTTGGCAAACATGAGTCGGCTCCTGAAAAACGTGACAGCGGATCGGGGCGGCCCCGCGCCGGCAGGACCAGAAATACAAGCGGCCGCCCGATGCAGAGAACCACGGGCGACCGAACAATGGCGGGGATTCTAGCATGTTGCGGCCGATCGCCTCGCCTGGGCCGCCGAGCGGCGGCACCCGTTCTCATTCTCCGATGCCCGGTGGCGAGCGCCAAGCGAGAGCCCTGCAACATCGGCATGAATCCCGGTCATGCCGCGGCGGAGGATCGACAAAACGCGGCCGGCCCGCGACAATGCAAGCTCCTCACCCTTTCGCGCAAACCGGCATGGGAGCACACACGCGATGATGACCGAAAACGACCGCGACGCCCTGGTCGACTTTCTCGCCCGCCACGTCGACACGCAGATCCTGACGCACGCCGAGGTCGGCGCCTTCCTGGATTTCTGCGACTTCGAGATCATCGAGCGCGGCGCGATCATCGCCGACATCGGCGAGGTGGGCGAATCGCTGTACTTTCTGCTCGACGGCACCGCCGAACTGATCGTCGGCCCGACCACCAACGAGGTGCCGGTCGGTCAGATCCATGCCGGCGAGATGCTCGGCGAGATGAGCTTCTTCGACCGCCAGCCGCGCAACGTGCGGATGCGGGCACGCTCGTCGGTCCGCCTGCTGCGTCTGCCCCGCGCCAAGTACAACCGCCTACGCCTCGAGCACCCGGTCTTCTCGGTGCTGCTGCTCGAGTACGCCATCGTCAGCCTCGACCACCTCTACCGGCGTACCAGTACCGACGTGGCCCAGCTCAACCAGTACATCCACAGCATGGGCGGCTAAAACGCAAGACCCGTAGCCGGACGGCGCCGCACGGACTCGGCATTTCCGGCCCCGAGGGCTCCCCTGAAGCCCGGCATCTGCGGCCTCGCCAGGTCCGGCCCGCGTAGTCCGGCTTTGCCCCCTTCCCTCCGGACCGGCGCATGCCGGCCGATTCGGCCTCGCCCCGGGTTACGGGAATCACCCTGTCGCGGCGCACGAGCGCCTTGCCTCCGCCCGGCTCAAGACACAGGGCATCACCGGGTGCGCGCAGGCCTTCCGTGATCTAGCCGCGGCGCAACCTCAATGCATTGCCGATCACGGCGATCGAACTGACCGACATGCCGATCGCCGCGAGCCAGGGCTGCACCAGACCCACCGCGGCGATCGGAATCGCGATCGCGTTGTACCAGACCGACCAGGCGAGGTTCTGGTGGATCACGCCCATGGTGCGTCGGGCGTAATCGACCGCAAAGGCCGTTTCCGCGACGCGGTCGTTGAGGAGCACCATGTCGGCGCTGTGCTTGGCCACGGCCGTACCGCCACCCATCGCCATCGACACGTCGGCACGCGCCAGCACCGGCGCGTCGTTGACGCCGTCGCCGACCATCAGCACACGGGCACCCTCGGCCTGCAACCCGGCCACCCGGTCCATCTTGCCTTCCGGCATCAGGTCGCCCTCGACGTGATCCATGCCCAGGTGCTCGCCGATCAGCCTCGCCCGCTCGGCCTGGTCACCAGACAGCAACCAGACCCGGATACCCTGTTCACGCAGCCGATCGACGGTTAGGCGGGCGTCGTCACGCAGCTCGTCGCCGAGCACCGCCCGGGCGATCAGCCGGTCGCCGCGGGCAATCCAGACCACCAGCTCGTCGACGGCAACCTCGACCTCGGGCAGCGGGATACCGAGCTCGGTCATCAGGCGCGCATTGCCCACCGCGACCCGTTCGCCGTCCACCTCCCCGGTGACGCCACGGCCACTGGCGCTCTCCACCGCGCGCACCGACAGGGTCGCCGGCTCGCCCGCCTCGCCCCAGCCGCGCAGCGCCCGGCCGACCGGGTGGTCGGCGTACCGCTCGAGCGCGGCTACCAGCGCGCACAGGTCGGTCTCGGCCGTCTCGTCGAACCGCTCGACCTCGCGTACCGCGAGCTCGCCGGTTGTCAGGGTGCCGGTCTTGTCGAACACCACGTGGGTGACGGCGGCCAGTCCCTCGAGCGCCCGCCCCCGCGAGACCAGCAACCCCTGCCGCGTCAGCCGGCCGACCGCCACCGCGATCGCCGCCGGCGTGGCCAGCGACAGCGAGCAGGGACAGGTAATCGCCAGGATGGCCACGGCGATCCAGAACGCGCGCGCCGGATCGATCATCAGCCAGGCGATCGAGACGGCGGCGGTGGTGACCAGCAGGCCGATGACGAACTTCCGGGCGAAGCGGTCGGCCACCTCGGCAACCCGGGGTTTCTGCGACTGGGCGCGATCGATCAGCCGCACGATCGAGGAGACCATGGTGTCCTGGCCGACGCGCTCGACCTCGACAGTCAACGGGCTCTCGGTGTTCACGGTGCCGGCGGCGACCGTGTCACCAGCCCGCTTGAGCTCGGGCACGCTCTCGCCGGTGAGCATGGAGGCGTTCACGCCGCTCTCGCCCTCGATCACCCGCCCGTCGGCAGGCACCGGCCCACCGGGTCGGACGACGATCCGATCCCCCGGAACCAGGTCGAATGCCGGCACGACCGCCAACGACCCGTCGGACTCGACCCGGTTGGCCACCTGGGGGACCAGCTTGTTGAGGGACTCGGCCAGTTCACCCGCCTTGTGCCGCGCGCCCTGCTCGAGGAAACGGCCCGCCAGGAGCAGGAAGACGAACATGGTGACAGAGTCGAAGTAGATCTCGCCGCTGTGGCTGAGCACCGCGTAGACGCTCCCGCCGTAGGCGAGCAGGATGCTCAGCGAGACGGGCAGGTCCATGCTCACCCGTCGCTGCCTGAGATCGCGCCAGGCGGGACGGAAGAACGCCTGGCCGGAGTAAAGCACGATGGGGGTCGAGAGCACGAAGCTCACCCACCAGAAGAAGTACCGCATGTCCTCGGACAGATCGAGGAAGTCGCCGAAGTACAGCGACAGCGAGATCATCATCACCTGCAGGTAGACCAGACCGGCCACCGCCAGGCGACGCATCATGTCGTGGCGCTCACGGCGGTAGACCCGGTCCTGGCGATCCGGGTCGTAGGGGTAGGCCCGATAGCCGATCGAGGCGATGGCGCGCAGGATCTCGGAGAGTTGTATCTGCCGGTTGTCCCACACCACCTGGGCCCGGTGGGTGGAGAAGTTCACGGAAAACGACTCGACCCCGGGCAGTTGCCGCACGTGGCGCTCGGAAAGCCAGATGCAGGCGGCACAGACGATGCCTTCTAGGATCAGCGAGGCCTCGCGCCGGTCGCCGTCGCGGTTGGCGACGAACGACTTCTGCATCTCGGCCCGGTCGTAGATCGCCATTTCCTCGAGGACGCGCTCGAGGTCGGCATCCGGGCGGGGGGAGGATTCGGTGCGGTGGCGGTAGTAGTCCTCCATGTCCGCCTCGACGATGGCCTGTGCCACCGCCTGACACCCCGGGCAGCACATCGCCCGCTCCTCGCCCAGCACGCGAGTGCGATAGTCGGCGCCGTCCGGCACCGGCAGACCGCAGTGAAAGCAGCTGTCTTCCACCGCGGCACCGTCGGTCGCGGTCCGCGCCTCGCTCACCGACCGCCCCCGGGCGCTGTTCCGCCGCTCGCGCAGGCCACGGCCGGCCTCACGGCTTGGCGATATCGGTCATGCCGCGCAGCTGGTGGGTCTCGCCGTCGCGACGCACGTTGACGATCACTTCCCAGCGTCCCGGACGGGACGCCGAGATATCGGCCTGGTAGATGCCGGGCTCAATCTCCTCCAGGCGGCGCGTGAAGTCGAGGCTCTCACTGGAGAAGCGCAGGAACTGCGCGCTGACCTCGGCACCCCGGATCGGGGCGCCGTCGCCGTCCGACACCTGGATACGGAACGGGGTGTCCTCGCCGACCACCGGCTCGCCGAGCCAGCCACGCTGCACCTGCCAGCCGCGACGCTGCTGTTCCTCGCGCATCGCGTCGTAGGCCTCGAACTGCGCCACCTTTTCCTGGTAGTCGTGCGCCACCGTGCCGGGGAAGTAGGACGTCGCGACCGGGCCGCTCTGTGGCTCGGGCAGAAGCTGCCGGGCGGCGTTCTCGCTCAGGCCGCGCGAGGCGATAGTCAGGAAGATCGAGTCGAGCAGGATGATCACCGCGAAAAAGGCGATGATCGTCGCCGGACCGGCATGAAAGCCCATCTTGTGCGAGGCAGCGTTTCTCGGCGGGGAAATCAGCCCGAGGATGAACGCGGTCATCACCAGGATCGCGACGACCATCGCCACCACGTCCAGGCCCGGCCAGGCACTGATCGCGTAGGGCGCGTAGGCGGCCAGGGACAGCACGCCGAGGATGAACGCGATTTGACGCCCGGCGGTCGGAAACCGCCACCGCAGCAGGAAGAACAGGGTCGGGATCAGTGTCATGCCGATCCCGGCAGGCAGCAGTACGGCCATTTTCAGAAACCTGGTTGCATTCAGACCACCGCCGGACGGCATGCCCGACGGTGGTCTCGAAGGTGGATGATCAACGGAAGACGAAGGTCGCGTCGTGTTCCAGCGGTTCGATACGCCCGTTTTCCTCGGTGAGGACGAATTCTATATCGCGACGGTCCACGTCTGCACCCCGCGGCGCCCGCACGTGCACCAGATACTTGCGCGACCCGTCGGCCGGCACGGACAGCCCCTCGAAGTCGCCCACGACACTCACTTCGGCCTCCGGCAGCCCTTCTAAGGCAAGCGAAAAGTCGAGAGGTTCCTGAAGCTTGTTGTTGATCTTGACGTTGTAGTTGTTCTGGATGTCGCCGCTGGCGAGCACGGTGAACAACGGCTGGCGCACCTGGTGCACCGACAGATCGGCCGGCGCACGCGCGAAGATCCCGTAGAGAAGCAGTACGGTAGCGGCCAGTGTCGCGATGCCGTAACCGATGGTGCGGAACTTGAGCAGGTTGGGCTTTTCCCCCGTCTCGAGCTCCTGCTCGGAGGCATAGCGGATCAGCCCGGTCGGCCAGCCACGCTTGGTCATGATCTGATCACAGGCATCGATACACAGCCCGCAGGAAATGCACTCGAGCTGCAGGCCGTCGCGGATGTCGATCCCGGTCGGACACACCTGTACGCAGAGCTTGCAGTCGATGCAGTCGCCCACGCCCTGTGCGTGGCGCTCGTCGAGCGTCATCAACCCCTGCTTGAGCGGCTGATGCCCCGCTTCCCCCTCGCCACGCTTGGCGTCGTAGGAGACCAGCAAGGTCTCCTTGTCGAACATCACGCTCTGGAAGCGAGCGTAGGGGCACATGTAGATGCACACCTGCTCCCGGGCGAAACCAGCGGCGATCAGCGTCGTGAGGGTGAGGATGCCCGTGGTGATGTACGCCGCCTTGGCCGCATCGAGGGTAAAGAAGTCGACGAACAGCTGCGGGGCGTCGGCCCAGTAGGCCGTAAAGGTGAAGCCCGTCCAGAAGGCAATCGCGGTCCAGATCGCGACCGTGATCCCCTTCTTGGTGATCTTCTCGGCATTCCAGGGCTGCTTCTCGAGCCGCATGCGCTTGTTGCGATCGCCCTGCACCAGGGCCTCGACCTTCATGAAGGTGTCGGTCCAAAGCGTCTGGAAGCAGAAATAACCGCAGAAGGCACGCCCGACCAGACCCGTGACGAAGAACAGCAGCCAGGCCGCCAGGATCAGGAAGCCGGCCAGCAGGAACATGTCCTGCGGGTGGATCACCAGGTCGAACAGGTAGTAGCGGCGCGACGGGATATCGAACATCACCGCCTGATCTGGGCCGGTACCGCGTTCCCACCGTACCCAGGGCAGCAGGAAGAACACGCCGTAGGCGACCAGCAGCACGATGTCCTTGAAGCGACGGAATCGACCCCGAATCCCTTTCGGGTGAATGGGCTCACGCGCGGCGTACAACTGGTCAGCCGGGTAGCTCGGGTCGTCGTGTTGGGCCATGGAACTCACTCCGCAGGATACTCAGGGGATAACCTTATACCCTATAGGGAAATTGGTTTACAACCGCCTTGCAGCGAAATTTTCGACGCTCGGAAACAAGAACACCGGCCATCGGCCGGTGTTCGCGCGCTCGGCATCGTCGCGGACGATCAGTTGCCGCCGAGTTGGCGTACGTAGATGGCGAGCATGCGCATCTGGGTCTCGGTCAGGCGATCGCCGAATGCCGGCATCTGGCGCTGAATGCCGTTGTTAACCACGTGCTTGATCTCGTCCATCTGACAGGCGGTGTCGCCGCCGCAACCCGGCACGTCGGCCACGCCCCAGATCGCATCGGTCAGGTTCGGCGCGCCCAGGGCCTCGTTGCCCTTGCCGTTCTGACCGTGGCAGCCGGCGCAGGAGGCGTAGGCCTGCTTGCCGCGGCTGGCCGCCTCGCCGCTGATCTCGGCCTTGCCGGAGAGACTCAACACGTACTTGGCCAAGTCGTCGATCTTGTCATCGGCGACGTTCTGCGCCGGCATCATGCCGTTGATGCCGTTCTGGATCTTGTTAACGATCGTGTCGTACGAGTTGCCGTACAACCACGCGTTGTCGGCCAGGTTCGGGAACAGGGCGATCTTGCCCTGACCACCGGCGCCGTGACAGGCCGCGCAATAGTCACCGAAGGTCCCGTGACCGACCGACATGGCGAACTGGAGCGTATCCGGGTCCTGCTCGATGTCCTCGAAGCTCATGTCCTTGACCCGGTTGACCCACTCCTGCTGCGCAAGGGCCGACGGGCTGGATTGCATGTTCTTGGTGAACAGCGCCCGTGTATTCCAATGCTCCGTGACGGTCTTCTCCTCGCCGTCTTCACCCTCGACGGTGTATTCGACCGTATTGATCCCCTTCGTGTACGAATCACCGTACGGCCATGCCGGGTAGAGGATCCAGTAGACCACGGAGAACACGATGGTGACGTAGAAGGCCCACAGCCACCAGCGCGGCAACGGGTTGTTGTATTCACGCAGATCGCCGTCCCAAACGTGCCCGGTGGTCTCGACCTGCCCCTGCTTATTTTTGTCCGGTTGACTCATCGTTATTCACCTGTTGTTTCTTCTGCTGCGTCGGGTCGAGCTCGTCGTCGTCCAGGAAAGGGATGTCCTTGTACGACTCCAGCCGTTGCTTGCGCTTCTTGCCGGTGTACACATACAGGATGATTCCCACGAAGGCGGAGAAGAACAGGATCAGCGCCAGCGGCTTGCTGTTCTCCATGTCGCCCAACCACGCAAAGATATCGCCAATCAAGAGATCACCTCGACGGTGGCGGTTTTATGTATCAGCGGAACTGGTTGAAGTGGCCGTCTTCGTACTTCGAGAAGTCGACCATCGTTCCCAGCATCTGCAGGTAAGCCACGAGGGCATCCATTTCGGTGATCTGGCCCGGCTTGCCGTCCCAGTCCTCGGCCGCCGCCTGGTCTTCCAGCACCTGGGTGGCGTTGGAGACGTGCAGCTTGTCGGCCATTTCCTGCCCGAACTGCTCGACGTTGGCGTCGTACTCTTCCTGACTCTGCGAGTACGGCACCCCGACGCGCTTGAGTGCGATCATGCGGTCCTCGATCTGGCTGTAGTCGAGCTCGTCCTCGAGCAGCCAGGGGTAACCCGGCATGATCGACTCGGGCACCAGCGACTGCGGATCGACCAGGTGCTGCGTCTGCCACTCGTTGGAGTACTTGCCGCCGACGCGCGCCAGGTCCGGACCGGTCCGCTTCGAGCCCCACTGGAACGGGTGGTCGTACTGCGATTCGGCCGCCAGGGAGTAGTGGCCGTAGCGCAGCATCTCGTCACGGAACGGACGGATCATCTGCGAGTGGCAGGTATAGCAGCCCTCGCGGACGTAGATGTCCCGGCCCCGCAGTTCCAGCGGGGTGTAGGGGCGGACGCCGTCGACTTCCTCGACCGTCTCCTCGATGTGGAACAGAGGGACGATCTCGACCAGACCACCGATACTGATGACCGCCAGCGTGAGGACGATCAGCAGGCCGGAGTTGATTTCAATGCTTTCGTGTTTCATTCACCTAACCTCAATCCTTTAGCGTGCGGCAGCGGCCACGGCGTCATGACCCTCAGCGGAGGCCGGCTGACGGGCCCCGGCAATCGTCATGCGGATGTTGTAAGCCATGACCAACATCCCCGTGAGGAAGAACATGCCGCCGATGGCGCGCACGACATACGGGATGTGCATGAACGACACGGTCTCGATGAAGGTGTAGGCGAGGTTGCCGTACTGGTCGAAGGCACGCAGCATCAGGCCCTGGCCGATACCGGCGACCCACATGGACACGATGTAGAGCACCACACCGACCGTGGCCAGCCAGAAGTGGACGAACACCAGCTTGGTCGAGTGCAGGGTCGTGCCCCAGAGCCGCGGGATCAGGTGATAGAAGGAACCGATCGAGATCATCGCGACCCAGCCCAGTGCGCCGGAGTGCACGTGACCGACGGTCCAGTCGGTGTAGTGCGACAGGGCGTTAACCGACTTCAGGGACATCATCGGGCCCTCGAAGGTCGACATGCCGTAGAAGGCCAGCGCGGTGATCAGGAACAGCATGATCGGATCGGTACGCAGCTTCTCCCAGGCACCCGAGAGGGTCATGATGCCGTTGATCATGCCACCCCAGGACGGCAGGAGCAGCAGGATCGAGAAGGTCGCCGCCAGGGTGGAGACCCAGTCCGGCAGGGCAGTCCAGTGCAGGTGGTGTGCACCGACCCACATGTACAGGAAAGACAGCGCCCAGAAGTGCACGATCGACAGCCGGTAGGAGTAGATCGGACGACCGGCCTGCTTGGGCACGAAGTAGTACATCATGCCGAGGAAGGCCGCGGTCAGGAAGAAGCCGACCGCGTTGTGGCCGTACCACCACTGGGTCATCGCGTCCTGGACACCCGCGAAAAGCGCGTAGGACTCGAGGCTGTTCCAGGCGACCGGCACCTGCAGGTTGTTGAAGATGTGCAGCAGGGCGGTGGCGAGGATGAACGCCATGAAGAACCAGTTGGCCACGTAGATGTGCGGCTGGCTGCGCTTGACCAGTGTCATCGCGTACACGGCGAAGTAGGCGACCCACACCACGGTAATCAGCAGATCCACCGGCCAGATGAACTCGGCGTACTCACGGCCCTGGGTGTAGCCGGCCATGTAGAACAGCACCCCGGAGAGGATCGCGAGCTGCCAACCCCAGAAGGTGAACTCCGGCAGCAGCTTGCCGCCCCACAGGCGCGCCTGGCAGGTGCGCTGCACGATGTAGTAGGACGTCGCGAACAGCGCGCTACCACCGAAGCCGAAGATGACCAGCGTCGTGTGCACGGGGCGCAGACGACCGAAGGTGATCTCGGCGATGTTGAAGTTCAAAAACGGCCATGCCAGCTCACTGGCAATATAGACACCGGCAAGCATCCCCAACACGCCCCAAATCATGGCCATGATGGCGAACTTCTTGACGATGCCGTAATTGTACTGCTCGGTTGCTACCGGCACTGCATTGGTGGACATCGTGACCCCTCCAGACTCTTAGGTTCATCCCGGCCGCGAGACGGCCAGACCCTTTTTCTTCGGCCGGCAATGATAATCCAATCACCCACCGACAAAAACCTACCAGTCCACTTGTCTACTTGGCCCTCGGCGGCCACGCCGACAGCATTTCAACACCTTAGCGCCGCCAATGCCGCTGTCATAAGCACACCTGATGCATGCGCGACTAACTTCTATGTGTTGTTTGGCTACGACAGCACACGGACGGCCGGGGCGGATCAGCCTCCGACCACCCCGTGCGCCTCACCGGGAACCGGCGACACCCCGGTTCCCCAGGCCAGTCCGTAGACAATCTCGTAGGTCAGCGGGATCCGGCCATCGACGGCCTGGTCGGCGAGCGCGTCGCGAAAGCGGCGCCAGGCCCTCGCCCCGGTCATGCCGCGCGAGCGGCCGGCCTGGGTGTTCCCGACGCCCACGCCTCGCAGGTCGGCGAGCAAGGCATCGACGCCGGGATAGGTGACGGTGACCGTCTCCCGGTCCATGACCGGATCGGCCAGCATGGCACCGACGAGTGCGTCCCCCAGATCGTGCATGTCGAGGAACTGATGGACATGCGGCGAAGGGTCCACGGCCGACCACGCGCGGCGCACCTCGCCCAGGCTGTCAGGCCCCAGCGTCGTGAAGGCAAACGGGGCACCCGAGGCCATGACCCGGGCGACCTCGGCAAACAGCACTGACGGCCGATCGCTCCATTGCACGGCGAAGTTCGAGACCACCGCATCCATGCAGCCGCCGGCGAAGGGCAAGGCATGCATGTCGGCCGCCACCCCCGAGCGGTGACGCGACCACCATCGCCGCTTCGGCAGGCGCCGCAACATGGCCTCGGCCAGGTCGAGCCCGACCACCTCCGCCCGCGGGTAACGCTCGCGCATGGCATGCAGCATCTGGCCGGTGCCGGCACCGAGATCCAGTATCCGTTCCGGCTCGAGCTTCAGCCAGCCGAACCGCTCGTCGAGCCGGCGGCCGATCTCGTGCTGGACCGCCGCGTGCTGGTCGTAACTCGCCGCCGCACGGTTGAATCGTTCGCGCACACGACGCTGGTCAAAAGGGGGCAAGGCAGACATGCAAAGGGGTACTCATTTATATGGGCAGCGGTAAACGAAGGACACAACGGCAGGCCAAGGACCGGTCTTGCCGTCGATCGGCCCGATCAGCATTTGCGTAATCGCGCCAGGAGCTCGCCGGGGTCATGCCACCAGGGCGCGTGCCCCTCCCCCGCGAGTCGATGACAGGCGACCTGCGACGACAGGGACAGATGCAGCGGCCAATCCGACGAAACGAGCGGGTCCCCTGCCGCGAGCCAGCACTCGACCGGAGTCGAAACGTCGGCCATGAAGGCGCGCAGGTCCAGCCCGGCCAGCCAGTCGAGACCCTCCACAGCCGCCGCGCGGCCGGGCGAACCGACAACGCCGGGCAGGGAGAATCGGCGACGGAACGCCGCCACCGCCGCCCGGGGCTGACGTGCGGCGGCGCGCCGCAGCCCCTGCCACTCGCCTGCCGCGACACCGGGCCACCCGGGCGCCTCCAGGAAGCGCGGCGTGGCGTTCAGCAGGAACAGTCGCCTCGGGGCAATACGCCCGCGCCGCAGCGCCTCGAGCAACAGCACCCCGCCCAGCGACCACCCCACCCATATGGCCGCCGGCGGGCCACAGCGGGCCGGATCGGGCGCGTCGTCGGCGAGCCAGGTGTCGGCGAACGACGGCCAGTCCCAGCTCGACACCGGCCGCCCAGCCAACCCCGCCGCTAGGGACTCGAACACCGTCGCCGGGTAGGACCAGCCGGCCACCAGACCGACACCACCGGCGCGTGATGCCTCGCACCCGCTTGCAGGCAACCGGCTCACGCCCGGTGCCAACCCTGGCCACCGACCGCCGGTCGGCCGGTTTGCCGGCGACCGCTTCGACCGGGATAATGATCGCCCCACTCAAATGCCGGGATCACCACTTGACTGCCCTCGACTGGCCCATACTCCTCGTCGTCGCCATCGTCGCCTACCTGGTCGGCTCACTCTCGACCGCCGTCATCACCGCGCGCCTGCTCGGTCTACCCGACCCGCGTTCGGCCGGCTCGGGCAACCCGGGCGCGACCAACGTCCTCCGACTGGGCGGCAAAAAGGCTGCCATTGTCACGCTAGCCGGCGACGTGCTCAAGGGCCTGCTCCCGGTGGTGCTGACCGGCGTTCTCGTCAGCGACCCGAACCGGATGGCAGCCATCGGCGCCGCGGGCCTGTTCGCCTTTCTCGGCCACCTGTTCCCCGTCTTCTTCGGCTTCAAGGGCGGCAAGGGCGTGGCGACCGCCGCCGGCGCGATCCTCGGCATGGCCCCGGTGGTCGGCCTGGTCGCGATCGTGGGCTGGCTGAGCACGGCGTGGGCGACCCGGTACTCGTCACTCTCGGCGCTGTTCGCCTCGGTGGTCGCGGCAACACTGGCCACGCTGCTCTCGCCGCCACTAATCGCACTGGCCGTGTCCATCATGGCCCTGCTCCTCATCCTGCGGCACCACGGCAATATCCGACGCCTGGTCCGCGGCGAGGAGCCCCGCATCGGCGAGAAGGCCTCCGCACCGAAGGCAACGGAGTAGCGAGCGGGATCAGGCGGCCCGACCCGGCGTCCGCATCGATTCCAGCGGCCAGCGCGGGCGGACGGAGAATCCGGCCGACTCGTCACGCTCGCCCGCCATCAGGCGCAGGCAACCGGCCAGGGCGATCATCGCCGCGTTGTCGGTACACAGCGTGATGTCGGGAAAGTGCACCTCGCCTCCGCGCGCGGCCATCATCTCGGTCAGACGCCTGCGTAACGGTCGGTTGGCCGCCACCCCGCCCGCGACCACCAGTCGGTCGAGACCGGTCTGGTCCAGCGCCCGACCCAGCTTGATCTCGAGCGTGTCGATCACGGTGCGCTCGAAGGACGCCGCCACGTCCGCGTGAGGACTGCCGGCGGCAATGGCGTTCGCCACCGCCGTCTTGAGCCCGCTGAAACTCAGATCCAGTCCCGGCCGGTTCACCATCGGCCGGGTGAAGGCGAGCGCGTGGGCATCACCCCCCTCGGCCAGCCTCGAGAGGGCCGCCCCGCCGGGGTAACCCAGTCCCATCAGCTTGGCCGACTTGTCGAACGCCTCGCCGATGGCATCGTCGATGCTCTCGCCCAGCAGTCGATAGCAGCCGATCTCCCGGACCTCTATCAACTGGCTGTGACCACCGGAGACCAGCAGTGCGAGGAAGGGAAAGGACGGCGGATCCTCGCCCAAGAGCGGCGCGAGGATGTGCCCCTCGAGGTGATTGACACCCAACGCGGGGAATCGGCGCGCTGCCGCCAGACCCTTGGCGAAGGCCGCACCGGTCATCAGCGCCCCGGCGAGCCCCGGGCCGGCCGTGTACGCCACCGCGTTCAGGGACTCGTAACCCAGACCCGCCTCGGCCATCGTCTCCCGCGCCAGGCCCGGAAGACGGCGCATGTGATCCCGAGCCGCGAGTTCCGGCACCACGCCACCGTAGGCCGCGTGTACCTCGGTCTGCGAATGGACGTGATGGGCAAGCAGCTGCCCCGTCCCACCGTCGTAGACGGCCAGCGCCGTCTCGTCACAGGAACTCTCGACCGCCAGTACGCGCACGCGCCCTACTCCTTATACATATCAGGGAACCGCCGGGGAATACGGAGGCAGCGGCGGGAAGATCACTCGCCACTTGCACACCTCCGGCAACGCTTTATACTACAACACCTTTTATTTTGGGCCGCACAGGTCCGAAGCCAAACATTTCAGTTTCAATTCAACGAGGTGGAACGCATTCATGCCTTCTGTACGTGTTCGGGAAAATGAGCCCTTCGAGGTTGCAGTTCGTCGTTTCAAGCGCTCCTGCGAGAAAGCCGGCATCATCAGCGAGATGCGCGATCGCGAGTACTACGAGAAGCCGACGGCGGCGCGCAAGCGCAAGGCCGCTGCTGCCGTGAAGCGCAACCAGAAGCGCCTCTCGAAAGAGCAGGCACGGCGCGTGCGCCTGTACTGATCGGCTGCTCAACGGACTCCGCATGAGCACCATCAAGGCGCGCTTGACCGCCGACATGAAGACGGCCATGAAGGGCGGCGAGAAGTCGCGCCTGGCCACGATCCGCATGCTGATCTCCGCGATCAAGCAGCGTGAGATCGACGAGCGCCGCGACGTCTCCGACGACGAGGCCATGGCGATCCTGACCAAGCAGGCCAAGCAGCGCCGCGAATCGATCGCCCAGTACGAATCGGCAGGCCGCGACGACCTCAAGGCCGTCGAGGAAGCCGAATTGGCGATCATCGAGACCTACCTACCTCAGCCGCTTTCCGACGAGGAAATCGAGGCTACGGTTGCCGACATCATCGCCGCGGAGCAGGCCAGCGACCTGAGTCAGATGGGCGCCGTCATGAAGGCGGCCCGCGAGCGGCTGGCCGGCCGCGCCGACATGGCGGTCGTCAGCCAGGCCGTACGCAACCGCCTTTCAGCCTGACGTGTCGCCGGCGCGGTCGCGTCCTTTCGGGGTGCCCGTGTCCGGCCACCGCACCGATCCGAACCATCAACTCGAGAACGAGCCATGGGCGAGACTTTCCAGTTTCTGAACGTTCCGCGACGCGACCCGGAGACCACTCCGGCCGAAGAGCGCGTACATCAGTTCAACGAAATCTACGGGCAATTCACGCCGGATCAAGCGGCGGAGCAGTCCGATCGCTGCCTGGAATGCGGCAATCCTTACTGCGAATGGAAATGTCCGGTCCACAACTACATCCCTAATTGGCTCAAGCTGATTGAAGAGGGCAATCTGCTCGAGGCCGCGGAGATGGCGCACAAGACCAACTCCTTGCCGGAAGTTTGCGGCCGCGTCTGTCCACAGGACCGCCTCTGCGAGGGAGCGTGTACGCTCAATGACGGCTTCGGCGCTGTCGCTATCGGCTCGGTTGAAAAGTACATCGCGGACGAAGCCTTCAAGATGGGGTGGCGCCCAGACATGTCGAACGTGGTGCCCACCGACAAGCGCGTCGCCGTCATCGGCGGCGGGCCGGCCGGACTCGGCTGCGCAGACATCCTGGCCCGCCATGGCGTGAAGCCCGTGGTGTTCGACCGCCACCCGCAGATCGGCGGTCTGATCACCTTCGGCATTCCCTCGTTCAAGCTCGAAAAGCACGTGATGCAGACCCGCCGCGAGATCTTCGAGGACATGGGCATCGAGTTCCGCCTCAACACCGAGGTCGGCAAAGACATCACCATCGATGACATCCTCGAGGAATTCGACGCGGTTTTCATGGGCATGGGCGCTTACAACGCCATGCAGGGCGGTTTCCCCGGCGAGGATCTCGAGGGCGTACATGCTTCGCTGCCCTTCCTGATAGGGAATACCAACCACCTGCTCGAATACGGTGGCAACTACCCTTACATCAGCGTCAAAGGCAAGCGCGTGGTGGTACTTGGCGGCGGGGACACCGCGATGGACTGCACCCGCACCTCGCTGCGTCAGGGCGCGGCCAGGGTGACGGCCGTCTACCGTCGTGACGAGGACAACATGCCGGGATCGCGCCGCGAGGTGAAAAATGCCCGCGAGGAAGGCGCGCACTTCAAGTTCAACCTGCAGCCGGTGGAGATCCTCGGCGAGGGTGGCGAGGTCACGGGCGTGAAGTTCGTCGAGACCCGTCTGGGCGAGCCGGACGAGCGCGGGCGACGTCGTCCGGTGGCGGTCGAAGGCTCCGAACAGGTGATCGAGGCCGATGCGGTGCTGATCGCGTTCGGCTTCCGCCCCTCCCCGGCCGACTGGTTCGAGGACCAGAAGATCGAACTGGACCCGAGCGGTCGTGTCGTGGTCCACAAGGACCAGCACGCGCCGGAATTCCAGACCAGCAACCCCAAGATCTTCGCCGGCGGCGACATGGTGCGCGGCGCCGATCTCGTGGTGACCGCCGTCTTCGAGGGCCGCAACGCCGCCTTCGGCATTCTCGACTACCTGGACGTGTGATTCGATGACCGCTCCGCTGCAGAACGATCGCCTGCTGCGCGCCCTGGCGCGCCAACCCGTCGACCGGACGCCGATCTGGATCATGCGCCAGGCCGGGCGCTATCTGCCGGAGTATCGCGCCACCCGCGAGCGGGCGGGCAGCTTCATGGACCTGTGCCGCTCGGCGGAACTTGCCTGCGAGGTCACGCTCCAGCCGCTGGAGCGCTACGACCTCGACGCGGCGATCCTGTTCTCCGACATCCTCACCATCCCCGACGCGATGGGTTTGGGGCTGAAGTTCGTCAAGGGCGAAGGGCCGGTATTCGAGCGTCCCGTGCGTTCGGCCGCCGATATCGCCCGTCTGCCGAAGCCGGACATGGGCTCCGATCTGGGCTACGTGACGAATGCGGTCTCCACGATCCGCAAGGCGCTCGACGGCCGGGTGCCGCTGATCGGCTTTACCGGCAGCCCGTGGACGCTGGCGACCTACATGGTCGAGGGCGGCGGGACCAAGGACTTCGCCAAGGTCAAGGGGCTGGTCTACAGCGACCCGAAGGCCGCGCACGACCTACTCGGCCGACTGGCCGACGCGGTGACCGACTATCTCAACGCGCAGATCGAGGCAGGCGCCCAGGCGCTGATGGTGTTCGATACCTGGGGCGGCGTCCTCGCACCGCACGACTACCGCGACTTCTCGCTACAGTACATGCAGCGGATCGTCGACGGCCTGAACCGCGAACGCCCGGACGGCAGCTACGTGCCGGTCACGCTGTTCACCAAGGGCGGCGGCCAGTGGGCCGAACGAATCGCGGACACCGGTGCCGACGGGATTGGCTTGGATTGGACCGTGACCCTCGATGCCGTCCGCGAGCGCGTTGGTGATCGCGTCGCCCTGCAGGGGAACCTCGACCCGAGCGTGCTCTACGCGCCGGACGAGGTGATCGAACGGGAGGTCGCGCGCATCCTCGAGGAATTCGGCCCTCACCCCGGCCACGTCTTCAACCTGGGCCACGGCATCCATCAGCACGTGAACCCGGACAAGGTGAAGGTACTGGTCGATGCGGTCCACCGCCTCAGCGCTCGCGACTGACGGCCGCCCGCACCGACAAAGCACCAACGGTCAATGCCCCCGCTCCGGGGGCATTTTTGCGGCTCAGGCGGGGGCTTCGCCCTCGATCAGGGCCTGCAACTGGCGGCGCGAGCCCCGGCGCAGCTTCGCGCCCCCGGGGCCGACCGGCGTTTCCCGGATGCGCTCTTCCGGGAAGACCTCCAGCACCACCAGGTCATCCCCGGCACCGAAGGAGAACACCGATACCCGCTCCCTGCGTCCGTCGCCGTACTCGTAGCTCGTCTCGGACTCCTCGAAGGGGATATCGCGGCCGAGCAGCCGTTCCATGACCGCCTCGGGCGTGGGGGCGAACAGGTGGAGCACGATGGCCGAGTAACGGTCGGCCGTGCCGGACAGGACCTCGCCGACCAGCCTGGGGCGAAACTCGGCAAAGAAGTCCATCGCCTCGAGCGCCGCTCGACGCAGTTCGAGCAGGCGCTCGCCCTGTTCGGGGCGGAATGTCGCCCGGTAACGTGTCAGCTCCAGCTCGAGACGCTCGAGGTCGGCCGACAGGAACCGGCCGTCCAGCGACTCGCCCAACGAGCGCGCTGCCGCCTCGAGCGACGCGCGCAACGGCTGGCCCGGCGAATCCGCCGCCCGTTGGGCGGCCGTGCGCAACACCTCCAGCGACGCGGGTCCCATGCGCTCCTCCTGCGGTCTGACCGGCCGGGGCATGCCGGCCGTTTCACTCAGAATAGACTGTCGATTACCTCACGCGAGGTGCCCGAGGCCGCCGCCGGGTCCTCCTTGGGCAGCTCGGCTTCCGGGTTGCTGGCATCGAAGTACTCGCGCATCGCGCCCGGATGGCCTTCCGGCACACGCTTGCCGGTCTCCGGGTCGATCCAGGCGGTGACGATGCCGTCGGGCGGCGCCTCGTCCGCGACCTGCGCCGGGAGGACGTCGCGCATGAAGTCGATCCACACCGGCAGGGCCGCCCGCCCGCCGGTCTCACGTCGACCCAGTTCGCTGTTGTCAGCAAAACCGACCCAGGCGACGCCCACCCAGCCGGGCCCGAACCCGGAAAACCACGCATCGCGCTGATCGTTGGTGGTCCCGGTCTTGCCACCGATGTCGTCGCGCTCCAGGGCACGCCACGCCCGTCGGCCGGTACCCTCGCGCACCACGCTCCGAAGCCCGCTTCGCATCAAGAAGGCATTTTCCGCGCTGATCACGCGCGGGGCCAAGCTCGGATCGACGGTTTCCGGAGCGCAATCGTCACAGAGGCTCACCGCCGGGTGCGAGTACACCACGCCCTCGTCGGGGTTCCCCACTTCCGTGACCAGGTAGGGCGAGACGCGGTAACCGCCATTGGCGAATACGGCGAAACCGGCCACCTGGTCGAGCGGCGTGAGGGTGTAGCTGCCCAGCGCCATCGACAGTGTCGGCTTCCAGGCATCCACCGGCAGCCCGAAACGCCCCGCGTACTCCAGGACGTTCTCGGGCCCCACCGAGCGCGCCAGCCGGATCGACACCAGATTGACCGAATGGGTCAGGGCATCACGCATGCGCCGCATGCCGCCGAAACTGCGCCCGTAGTTGCTGGGACGCCAGTCGATGCCCTCGCGCACGCCGTCTTCGACCACCACGGGCGAGTCGTTGATCAGGCTGGCCCAGGTGAAGCCGCGATCGAGCGCGGCGGAATAGAGGTAGGGCTTGAACCCCGACCCGGGCTGTCGCTCGGCCTGCGTGACGTTGTTGAACTGGCTGCCGTGGAAGAAATCGAAGCCCCCGACCATAGCCCGGACGGCGCCGGTCGCCGGCTCGACCGCGACGAACGCCCCCGTCACCTCCGGGATCTGCGCGAGCCGATAGCCCGTGTCCTCACCATCATCGATCACCTCGAGGCGCACCATGTCCCCCGGCGACAACACCGCGTCGACCGACGTCGGCTCGGGACCGCAACGATCGACGTCGCGGTATTCGCAAGCCCATTCGACCGCCTCAAGATCGAGACCCACCTCACCTTCCTCGTCCGTCAGCAAAAGCGCCTTGTCGTTGGCTGTCTCGAGCACGACGGCCGCCAGCAGGCCGCCGACCGGATCCGTTTCCGCCAGGCGCGTCAGCAGGGCCTCGCGGTCGCCGAGCAGATCGCGCCAGTCGGCTTCCGCCCCCCGGTAGCCATGGCGGCGGTCGTAGGCGATCAGGGCCGCGCGCAGCGCCCGTCGCGCCGACGCCTGCGCATCCGGATCGATGCTGGTATGCACGTCGAGGCCCATCTGGTAGGCGTCCTCGCCAAACCGTTCCACCTGGTCGTGGCGGGCCATTTCCGCGGCGTAGGGGGCCTGGGTGACGATCTCGGCGGAAGTGAACAGCTCGCCGGGGAGCGGCTCCTGCATGGCGCGATCGAAGACCGTCTGGTCGATCATCCCCAGCTTGAGCATGCGACCGAGGACATACGCGCGTCGCGCCAGGGCCCGATCCGGATTGGTGACCGGGTTGGTCGTCGACGGGGCCTTGGGCAGGGCGGCCAGCATGGCCGCTTCGGCCACGGTCAGCTCCGGCAGCGGCTTGTCGAAGTAGACCTGCGCCGCCGCCTTCACGCCGTAGGCGCGATGCCCCATGAAGATCTTGTTCAGGTACAGCGAGAGGATCTCTTCCTTGCTGAAGGCGCGATCGATCTTGATCGCCAGCAGGATCTCGAACAGCTTGCGGGTGTAGGTCTTTTCCCGGCCGAGGTAGAAGTTGCGAGCCACCTGCATCGTGATGGTCGACCCGCCCTGCGACTTCTCGCCGGTGCGGATCAGCTCGACCGCGGCGCGCGCCAGGCCGATGAAATCCACCCCGACATGCTCGAAGAAGCGATCGTCCTCCGCGGCGACGAACGCGTCCACCACCACCGGTGGGATCTCGTCGAAGGAAACCGGGAAGCGCCGCTGGTTGCCGTATTCGGCGATCAGCCCGCCTTCCCGGTCGTGGATCCGCATCGGCATCTGGTAGCGGACCTCGCCCAGCTCGTCGACGCTCGGCAACTGGGTGTTGTAGATATGATACAGAACCCCGAGGCCAGCCAGGCCTAGAATCAGTCCAAGACCAGCCAGATAGAAAAGTATCTTGATAAGCTTCATGCGAATTGCGAGAACTCAGAGCCCCAGTGATCGATATCAGGCGTGCGCTCGGGCGCCATTGTCGACAAGCGCGGCGGTTATGCCATAGGATGCGTTTCTGGGAGACAAGGTGCGTGTGTGCGAAACCTTAACGCACGCTCAAAAGGAAGGGAATGACCGTGCCACTATTCAGCGCTAAACCCGCTCGCCTCGGGGTCGACATCAGCTCGACCGCCGTGAAGTTGATCCAACTGGAGAAACGTCGAGGCGGCTACCGAACCACCGCATTCGCCATCGAGCCCCTTCCGCACGGGGCCGTCCAGGGCAAATCCATCACCGACACCGAGGCCGTGGCCTCGGCCCTGACGCGCGCCGTCGAGCGCGCCCGGGTGAAGAATCGGCATCTCTGCATGGCAGTGCCGACCTCCTCGGCCGTCAGCCGCGTGTTGCATATCGACAACCCCGGTGACGAGTTCGAACTCGAGGAGCAGGTCCGGCTCGAGGCCGATCAGTACATCCCCTTCCCCATCGACGAGGTCAACTTCGACTTCGAACCGATCCAGACCGACATCCTCGGCAAGCAGAAGAAACGACGCAGCGGCGAGGCTGGCGGCGCTGACGTGCTCATGGCGGCCACCCGGACCGACAACGTCGACAGCCGTGTCGCCGTGGCGGAGGCGGCGAACATGACGGTGGACGTGGTCGACATCGAGTCCTTCGCCCTGCAGAACGCCTTCACGGAGATCCTCGCCCCGACGCTGGCACCGGAAGAACGGTCGCAGCCGGTGGCACTGTTCGATCTGGGCGACACCACCACGACGCTGAGCATCTTCGTCGACGACGACATCGTCTATACCCGCGAGCACGAGGGCGGTGGCCAGCAGCTCACCAGCGAGATCGCCGCCCAGTACGGGCTCTCCCTCGAGGAGGCAGAGCAGCGCAAGCGTGACGACAGTCTGCCCGAAGACTACCAGCGCAAGGTGCTGCAACCCTACCTCGACTCGCTCGCGATGAACGTCGAGCGCTTCATCCAGTACTACTACTCCGAGTCGAGCGGCAGCACTGTGAGCCTCATCCTGCTCGGCGGGGGCGCGGCCAACACCGCCGGCGCCGTCGAGCGCATCAACAACGAGACCGGGGTCGCCACCCGGCTGGCGAACCCGTTCGCCGCACTCGCCAAGGGACCTGGCGTGTCGACCGAGCAGATGGCACGGCACGGCACCGCAATGCTGATCGCCTGCGGGCTTGCGTTAAGGAGCTTCGACTGATGAGACGGATCAACCTTCTTCCCTGGCGCGAGGAACGGCGCCAGAAGCGGCAACGCGATTTCGTCGTCCACCTGGTGCTCACCGCACTGGTCGCCGTGGCGGTCGCCTTCGGTATCCACAGCTACATGCAGGCCCAGATCGAGCATCAACAGGAGCGCAACGCCTATCTCGAGGACGTGATCAAGGATCTCGACCGGCAGATCCAGGCGATCAACGACCTCAAGAAACGCAAGGCCGAACTGACAGCCCGCATGGAGGTGATCGAGAAGCTGCAGTCGAGCCGACCCACGATCGTCCACCTGATGGAGGCCTTCGTCAGCACGCTGCCTGACGGCGTGCAACTGACGTCGGCCACGGTCAGCAACGACCAGAAGATCAGCCTCCAGGGCAAGGCCGACGCGCAGGCCAGGGTCGCCGCCTACCTGCGCCGACTCAACAGCGCCGAGTACATCGGCAAGGCCAATCTGGTGGGGTCCGGCATCCTCGCCCAGGGCGCCGGCGGCGAGACGACCGCAGGACAGTACGTGTTCTCGATCGAGGCCAAGATCACGCCGCCCAAGGAAGGCGAAGCGGACAAGGAGAACTAAGCGATGGACCTCAACGAACTGAGAAACCTCGATTTTCAGACGGTAGGGCTGACCTCGCTGGGTACCCGCCTCGTGATCTTCGTCTTCGTCTTTGCGCTGATCGTGGGCGCGGTGATCTACTTCGACACCCTCCCGCAGAAGGAGGAACTCGAGCAGGCGCAGCGCGAGGAACAATCGCTGCTCGACAAAGTGGACCAGAAACAGCGCCTGGCGGCCAACCTCGACAAGTACAAGGCGCAGATCAAGGAAATGGAGACGCGCTTCGGCGAGTTGCTGCGACAACTGCCCAACAAGCGCGAAGCCGAGAACCTGATCGACAACGTCGCGCAGACGTCGCTCTCCAACGGACTGAAGAACGAGCAGATCCGGCCCGGCAGCGAGGTCAAGCACGACTTCTACGCCGAGATGACCTACCACCTCTCGCTGCGTGGCACCTACCGTGAACTGACCCAGTTCATCAGTGACACGGCCAACCTGCCGCGGATCGTCACGCTGCACAATCCGGGGATGAAGCCACGCGCGCCCGAGGTCGAGGACGACGACATCCCTCGCGAGCTGAGCATGGACATCCAGGCCAAGACCTACCGGTACCTCGAGAGCGGCGAGCAAGGAGGCGGCCAATGAACACAGCAAGCAAACGCAACGCGACGATCCGGCTGGGCCTGCTGGGTGCCGGCGTGATCCTCGCCGGTACGCTCTCGGGTTGTGCGCAGGACATGCACGATCTCGAGCAGAAGGTCGAAAAGCTTCAGGCGCGTCCCGGGGGCAAGATCGAGCCCATCCCCGAGATGAAGCCGCTGCCGAAATACGCGTACAGCGTCCCGGAAGAATTGCGCACGCCGTTCATGCCGCCGGAAGACGACCAGGTGGACGACGGCAACGGCCTCAAGCCGGACATCGACCGACCCAAGGAGCCGCTGGAACATTTCCCGCTCGACGCCTTGGCCATGCGCGGGATCATCCATCGTCAGAACACGACCTACGCCCTGATCCGCGACGGCAATGGCGTGATCCACGAGGTCATGCTCGGCGATCACATGGGTCGCAACTACGGCGAGGTCATGGAAATTGGCGAAAACAGCGTGACGCTGGAAGAAATCGTGCCCGATGGACGGGGTGGCTGGAAGAAACAGACAACGGTCGTCAAGACTCAGAGCGGCCGGAGCTAAATGATGGGAAGCAGCGATATGGACAACCTCAAGAAACCTTCACGCCTGGGCACCGGACTGCGTCGAGGGCTTGGACTACCTGCCATCACCATGGCCGCGGCCCTGGCCCCGTCCCTGACACTGGCCGGCGACCTCACCGGAATCACCTACGACCGCAGCAGTGAAGGCAAGGTGATGGTGAACTTCGACCTGTCAGAGCCGCTTTCCGGCGAACCGGGCAGCTTCAAGATCGACAACCCGGCCCGCGTCGCCATCGATCTTCCCGAGGTCGCGAACAAGACCGGCAGCCGGCAGACCTCGATCGGGCTCGGCCCGGTCGACTCGGTGATGCTGG
>Ga0102930_1000071_pt1 | contig 30336 bp, 24 predicted proteins | sample SalPon1_B_H2O_MG_FD_84514 | JGI IMG/M metagenome (GOLD analysis project Ga0102930, IMG submission 84514) | Salt pond water microbial communities from South San Francisco under conditions of wetland restoration - Salt Pond MetaG R1_B_H2O_MG | ecosystem: Environmental > Aquatic > Non-marine Saline... | reverse complement strand
CAAAGCTAAAAAGCTTTAATTATTCATTACAGTATGTCAAGTGCTCTAATCACGAAAAATAAAAATCTAGGATTTGTTAATTTTTCGTGGACGCTCGATAAAAGATAAAAATCAAAATGATTTTATTTTATCGGCGCCAACTGAGCTATGGGTCCAAACTTACGTTAGAAAATACTTATTTCAACAGTAAGGTTTGCAAAATTAAATATATATTCTTTATAGAGCAAATAATTTTTAAATTTTATCCATTGTTGTCCGATTAAAATTTATAAAATCCATGCTATTTATGATGATTGATTTGAGAGCTGTTTAAATTTAATCTCATATCCCATTTCTCATATCTTCTATCTTAGTCGGACACGACTAATTTTTATCCTGACATAATTCTATTAACACACCGTGACCGCTTTTAGGATGCAAAAAAGCGATCAGCTTATCATCTGCACCGTCTTTAGGTTTTTTATTAAGCAGCTGGTAGCCTTTTTCTTGTAAGCGTTTGATTTCAAATTCAATATCATCTACATCAAATGCAATATGGTGCATGCCTTCTCCTTTTTTAGCAATATAATTTGCTATTGGGCTATCTTCTCGTGTAGCAGATAGAAGCTCTATTTTGCTTTCTCCGGTTTTAAAAAAAACCGTATCCACTCCTTCAGAGCTGACGCTTTCAAGCTTATAAGCTTCATCATCTAATAAGTCTTCATAGGTTTTTTTGGCTTTTTCCATGTCTTTTACGGCAATTCCGATATGTTCAATTTTTCGAATCATATTATTATTTTGTTTATACTTAATGATAATCTTTTCGGTCTAGGTCATGAGTAGTTGCAGGGTTTAGTACTTAATTTTACAAGTACGCACCAAACTGAAAATCCGCGAGAATTTTCAGAAGTAGGCGAGAACAAGCAATTACTAATAGTCATTGTTGTGGTGTCGGTTTTTTAGGTTGATATTGGTTTCAGGCTGATTTGTCCGCCAATGGCTTTTAGGACTTTCATTATTGTACCGAATTGCGGTTTTGCTCCGTCAGACAAAGCTTTGTAAAGACTTGGTCTGCTCATTCCAGTTTTCTCCGCAATTTTAGTCATTCCGATTGATTTTGCAATATGTCCGATTGCAACAATCAAATCAGAGCTGTCGCCCTCTTCGAGTACTGTATTCAGATATTCAGTAATCATTTCTTCGCTATCTAAATAGTCCGCTATGTCAAATTTTGAGGCTTCCACACTAAATATCTTTTATTTTGTTCCAATTTTTTTGCTTTTTCGATATCCTTTTGTTTTGTCGGTTTATCTCGGCCCATTAGAAGAATAACAATTTTGTTGTCTTTTTACTTTAAATAAACTTAGCAACCCTTAGTGTAATTTATTCTCCTTTCGGTAATTCCATCTCCCACAGGTTTAAAATCTCCGAAATGTTCATCTGTTTCAAGTTTTTGGACTCGGAAAAGTATTTTAGATTTTGCTCGAATGTCTTTCAGCTTTCTAATTCACTTGTTAAATTCAGATGATTTTTTCAGTAATTATCATTTAAATGTATCTGGTTAGATACAAACATAATAAATATTTTGGACTTGATAAGTAATTTTTATTTGTTCTAAAAGTTCGTCTTATGTGCACCACAACTATCTAATAAAAGTCAAAATTAGCTAAAAAGAACATTAAATTATTAGCTTAACTGGTTTAACTTTTTTAAAATCATTGTTGTCCGATTAAAATCTATGCATTGTCATTATGATGAGCGATTTGAGATGCTTCATTTTATAATAACTTGCTAAAGTAAGTGAATGATAGAAGGCTATAAAATGGCTTTGATAAGATTTATTTAGTTCATATAGAGTTATTTGAGTCTTGATTATTGAGTCTCATATCTTAATCGGAAACGAGTGTTTATAAAACAAGTAATTATAAAATTAGAAAAAGCAAAAAAATGTATCCAGTTAAATAAATTACGAAATTAAACGGAATTCATTAGATTTGTTGGTATGGAATCACAAAGACAAAAAAAGATAGCCGGTCTCATTCAGAAAGATTTAAGTGAGATCATTTTAAAAAGTTTAAGGGAATCCGGGAGAAATAACATCATCATATCAGTAACTAAGGTTAAGGTTACAGCTGACTTGATGCAATGCAGAGCGCATTTAAGTATTTATCCGGATCAATATACTAAAGCAGTAATGAGTGAAATACAAAGTCATAAGTCTCAAATCAAACACGAAGTTGCGCAATTAGCTCGTCATCAACTCAGAAGAATGCCGGAGATTGACTTCTTCTTAGACGAAAGCCTATCAAGAATAGATGATGTAGAGCAAGCGCTTAAAGGACGAAACAACCCGATTAAAAACCCGGATCTATTAGATTCTCGTAAGAAAAAGTGAAATTTACCCATTACATTGCCCAACGCTACCTTTTTACTAAAAGCAAAAAAAGTGCGATAAATTGGTTAACTTATATCGCCATTGCGGGTGTTATAGCCAGTTCTTTAGCGCTTTTTGTGGTGTTATCTGCCTTTTCTGGTTTAAAAGAGTTTAGCTTACAATTTTCAGGAAAACTTGATCCGGACTTAAAGATTTTTCCAGAAAATGGTAAGCGTATAAGCTTATCAAATTCAAAATTAGTAAAGATCAAAAATTTAACAGATGTTGACTTAGCTTCACAAATCATAGAAGAAAAAGTTTTGCTGCGCTATGAAGAAAAAAACAGACCGGCTTTATTAAAAGGTGTAGATAACAGCTTTGTAAAAATCAACGATATCAAACCCAATATTGTTTTTGGAAATTGGTTAGAAGCTAATAATTATCAAGTGGTTATAGGGAGTGATATTGCCCGTAAACTATCCGTTGGTGTAATGAATACTACCGGTGGCATCCAATTTTTAGTTCCTAAGCCCGGAAAAGGACAAATCAAAAACCTGGAAAATGCTTTTTATTCAGCTAGAGCTAACGTAAAAGGAGTTTTTAGAGCCGGGGAATCTTTAGACAAAAAATATGTTTTTTCTACGCTGGAATTTGCTAAAAATCTTTTAAACTTTAAAGATAATCAGATAAGTAGTATTGAGCTTCAATTAGCTGATAATGCAGATGAAGCAATGCTTAAGCAGCAAATCTCTGAAATAATAGATCAACCGCTTATTTTTAAAAACCGCTTACAACTCAATGATCAGTTATACAAGATGCTCAATACGGAAAATCTAGCCATTTATCTTGTGTTTACATTGGTTATTATTATTGCCCTTTTTAATGTCGTGGGCGCTCTAATTATGGCAATATTAGAAAAGAGACCTGCTATTAAAACCTTAGATTATTTAGGTGCCACCGGAAAGCAGATTCAAATGATTTTCTTTAAATTGGGTTTTAATATGACTTTCTTTGGTGGTTGTATTGGTTTAGTTTTAGGAATATTGTTAGTCTTAAGTCAATATTATTTTGAATGGATGATGATTACCGTTAATTTAGCTTATCCGGTTGAAATAACTTTGGGCAATATGTTAATTGTCCTTATAACAATTACCCTGTTAGGGATTTTGGCTTCTTATGTGGCATCAAGTAGAGTGAAAAAGATTGTTAATAGTTAAACTTTGTCATATCTTATTAAAAGTATACCAATTCAGATTTTTAAGCTATAGTGTCAGTTTAAATTAAAGATAATCACGTAATCTCTAAAATAGGCTGCTGTAAGAATCTATAACAAAACAACTTACTTTTTGTAAGACTTAAAGATTTAAAATCTTTGTAATCCATATAAAATTTATAATATCCCTACATGGTAATAACAAGCAACGTGGCTTGTTTATTTTGACAACTTTCTCGTTAATAGTTTTAATATATTAGATGTGATAGATTCCAACTGTAATCACTATTAAATTGATCATATTATTTTTGAATATTATCTCAAAAAAAAAACACCTTTATATAACTTGTAATGGCTCTGTGTTTATAGACTATTTTTTTGTATAAAATAAGGAAATGTATAGCCTAACTTATTTTTCCGTTTTAAGGCTAAGCTTTTGTAAAAAAATACCCCTTGGATATTTTGATTAACTTCGCAAATTAGTAAAATTTTTACATGTTCTCATTAGAAGCGATCAAAAGCCTGAAAAAATCCGGTACCATTGCACCAAGTTCAAGGTTTTTAGTAGATAAAATGACAAAGAACATTTGTAAACAAGATAATGTGATTATCGAATTTGGCACAGGAGATGGAAAGATAACCAAAACCATACTAAATAAGGCTTCATCAGGCTCTAAGGTATTATCTTTTGAACTTAATAAAGTTATGTTTCAGAAAGCGAAAGCTGAATTGCCTGAAGATATTCGACTTAGCGTTTTTAATGATAGTGCTCAAAACTTTGATTCAGTTTTAGAAAACTATAATATTGATCAAGTAAATTACTTTATTTCCAGCTTACCTCTTTCTCTGCTTAACAAAAAAGATGTTTTATCCCTTTTAGAGAAAGTAACCCGGTATTTACATCCGGATGGTATGTTTATTCAGTATCAATATAGCTTAGATAAACTTGACATGCTAAAGAGTCATTTTACTGATGTAAAAACACGTTTTACACCGCTTAATATACCACCCGCTTTTATTTATTATTGTAAATCTTGATGTAATACTTATTTTAAGTTAGTCGTGTCCGACTAAGATATGAGATTTTAGATAAAATTTTAACATCTCATTATCAATTATATAAATATCAAAAAAGTAATTTAGTAGCGTTCTATCGATCTTGTACTATAGCAAGGTATTATAAAATTAAGATCTCAAATCGTTCATTATAAGTACAAAGCATGAGTTTTATGAATTTTAAATCGGACAACAATGATTTTAAGTAGATAAAATCATTTTGTCAATTCAACAGGTAATTTACCATTGGCTTTGAGTTGACCCAAAAAATGTAGTCTAGCAACCTCATGAAATTCTTCAAAATCTTGATAAGCAATAACAGTAGCTTTTGTGTTATTTATATCAAAATAATTAAGAATATATGGGTTTCCAAAGAGATATAAAACTGTTTCTTTGGTAGTTATCAATTCGTTTATAAAATCAATTTCCTCCTTTAAAAAGCCAAAATTTTGTTTAGGTTTCATTTGAGGTGGGCTTAGGTTTAAAAGAATATTCTCTTTGTTTAGTATTTCTTGTTTAATATTATTAATCAGACATAAGATTTCTGATTCTGAAAGCCCTGGTTTACGATTTAGAGATATTGTACAGTAGTCTGTTTTACTAAAATCAGCTATTACAGAAGTATCGCCGTAAAGTAAGGTAATTGCATCTTCTGCGATACGCTTGTTTAAATCGCTTGGATTACTTAAGGTATTTTCCGGTTGTAAAAACCTTGGTTTTAAATTTATAAATGCGCGTTGTTTGAGTTGCCATATTCTCTTTAAGCTTGTATTAATTTGGTCTTCGTTGGCATTTTTTAGTATAGCTTGTATTCCGGCATCTACATGTTCTGCAAAGCATAATATATCATTACCAGCATCAAAAGCCTTCCACTCCAGTTGACCAGGCGTATCAAAATATTTAGATACAGCTTGCATATTTAAGGCATCAGAAACTACAACTCCCTGATACCCCATTTCATTTCGAAGTAATCCTTTAATAATATCTTTATTGATACTTGAAGGAAGCGTTTTGTCTTTTGATAAAGATGGTATGGATAGATGTCCTGCCATAATAGAATCGACCCCTTCATCAATTAATTTTTGAAAAGGATATAATTCATTTTCTAATAATTCTTTTTTTGACTTGTTGATAATAGGCAAGCCTAAATGTGAATCAATCTCAGTATCGCCATGCCCTGGGAAATGCTTAATACTTGTCAAAACTCCTTCGCTATGGGCGCCTTTGATAAATTCATGTGCTAATGTATAAACATCATGTTGATCATCACCAAAAGAACGGTAGCCGATTACCGGATTCCTAGGGTTTGTATTGATATCTATTACAGGAGAAAGATTCCAATTAACACCTACTGCTTTACAATCTTTTGCTATTTGCTTACCTACTTGATAAGCAAATTCTAATTTTTTTTGAGTAGCTCCTAAAGTAAGTGCATAAGGATATTGCGGTGTGTTTTCTACTCTCATGGCTAAGCCCCATTCCGCATCAATAGAAATCAGCAAAGGGTATTTTGCTGCGCTTTGATATCTTTCTATAAGTAGCTTAAGTGTATTTAAGCTATCATTATTGGTGTTTTTTTCAATAGATTTAGATTGCCTGTTTTTTTCAAAATTGGCAGCTGCACTTTCTCTGGAGTGAAAAAAACAAAGCCCACCAATATTATGATTTACAATTAGGTTTTCAAGTTTATTAATTTCTTCATCTGAATCATTTATAAATGCAGGAGCCATAAAGAATTGCCCCACCTTTTCTTTTAAAGTAAGCGTTGAAATAATTTTATCAACTGTACAGATTTTATTTTTCATATAAATTTAGCTTTTCTTACCAAAATCGGGTGGATATTTAATAAACCTTAATAAAATAAGTGATGGTAATGCAGCAATAATTACCCATATAAAAAAACCCTCATAACCTAACCACTGTTGTATATACCCACTTATCATCCCGGGGAGCATCATGCCTAATGCCATAAAACCTGTTGCAATAGCATAATGAGAGGTTTTTGACTTACCATCAGATACATAGATGAGATAGACTAAGAATGCAGCAAAACCAAAACCATAACCAAATTTTTCAAAAACAACTGTAGCGGTTACGGCATATATATTTGTAGTATTTGATAAAGCTAAAAACGCATATAACAAATTTGGTAAGTTAAGAGATAGGACCATGGGAAACATCCATTTTTTAAGACCATGTTTAGAGATTAATATACCACCAAGTATTCCACCTATTGAAAGAAAAACAACACCGGCAGTACCAAATATAAAACCAAGTTGTTCAGTTGAATAGCCTAAACCACCTTCATCTGGAGTATCTAACAGAAAGGGGGATACCATTTTAACTAATTGAGATTCTCCTAAACGATAAGTCAAGATAAAGGCAATGGCAACTCCTATTCCGGGTTTTTTAAAAAAGGATGAAAAAACTTCTAAAAAGCTTTTGGGTTTTTGAAGTATAACTTTTTCATCTGTTTCATATTTAGGTGTTATAAAAAAATTGATTGTTGTAAGAATGATCATTAAAAATGCCGCAATAATCATCGTAAAGCTCCAAGCTTTAGAAGTATCTCCAAATTCGTGCTCGAGATAACCAGCAAATATTACTATTAAGCCTTCGCCGGTAACCATGGCTAATCTATAGAATGTACTGCGTATGCCAATAAAAAATGACTGTTCCTTTTCCGGAAGTCCTATCATATAATAGCCATCTGAAGCGATGTCATTAGTGGCAGAAGCAAAAGCAGCCATCCAAAAACAAGCCAAAGAGGTGATAAAAAACATATTGGTAGGTATAGATAAACCCACGCCAAAAAGTGCAATAGAAATAATAAGTTGCATATACAAAAACCACTTACGCTTTGTACTTTTTAAATCAACATAAGGACTCCACAAGGGTTTGAGTACCCACGGTAAATATAACAGACTAGTATATAAACCAATATCTTCATTGCTAAGACCTAATCTTTTGTACATAATGACGGAAACGGTAACCACAATTACGTAAGGTAATCCCTGAGTGAAGTATAAAGTGGAGACCCAAGCCCATGTTTTCTTTTTTGCAGTCATTTTATTTGTGTTTTAATAGGTTTTGATAAATACTTTCACCGGAGTTTAATATAATTTCTGCATCAATCGTTTTTTTATAAAATGATTGCGGGCCAACTCCACCTATAATGGCATAATTATATCCTTTTTCTTTTAACGCATTTAAGCTTTTAATCAAGAGCAACTTACCGATTTGTCTGCCCCTGAATTCTTCTATTACCCCAGTAGGTCCAAAATAATTTTTAGAAGTACATTCATAACAAGCAAATCCAACAATTCTTTGATCCTTTTGAGCGATAAAGCAATTGACAGGCATCGTATTGAAAGCTACAGAAACTTCATCTGCCCAGTTTTTGCTAAAACGTTTTCGCGTCCAATCAATAAGAATACTTTTTTCCGGAGCTATAGGACGTTTTATGATAATTCCTTCATTTTGTAATGATTGTTCTATATCATCTACTTGAGGTAATCCTTTTAATCTTGTCAGCATATCTTTCATATAAACTCTTTAAGATTTTATTTTTAATTGTACAGCTTTACTTTTCTTGCGGTATTTATCTAGGTAATGAAAGTAAAACTTATTATTTTCATTAAAATTTGCCCTTTTTAATACGACTTCATAAGATTTAGAATTATTGAAGAAAACTTTCTTTTTTAAAACTTTCTTTTTGTGTGCATCTTCTTGATAGATAAGCAGATATCTTACAAGTGGATTTATATCTTTAAATGTTATGTGTATAGAATCTTTAGAAACTCTATAAGTTTCTATTTTAGGTTTATTGATTCTTTTTGATGAAGTATCTAATGGAGAAACTGGCGTAAGCACTTGACGTCTGAATAAATCAGATTTTATCATTTGAGCTATGTCCGTATTATTACCCCTAAGTGATTTAGCACTAAAAAAAACATTTCCCGAAACTGCTGATGTGTTTCTAGCAAGCTTCAATTGTTTGAGCATTTCATTCTTATCAAACCAAGCACTATCGCTATTATTTCTTATTTTATAACTGCCATTTCCTATATACAAGTTTGTATTATAAGAATTAATACTCCACCATTTAAGCAACTTTCTATGCGAAGCTTTTTCAAAATCCATACTCCAATAGATTTGAGGGACTAGGTAGTCTATCCATTTGTTTTCTATCCAAGATAATGGATCTGCATATAGGTCTTCATAAGAAGTTTGACCGGCATGAGTGTCAGATCCTTTAGGATCATTTTCTTTGTTCTTCCAGACACCAAATGGGCTGATACCAAATTGAACCCAAGGCTTTATATCTTGAATACTTTTATAAGTTTTGGATACCAGAGAATCGATATTACTTCTTCGCCAATCATCAATAGATTGCTTAGGGCGTTTGTACTTATGATAAGTGATTAAATCATCAAAAGTTTCATCTTTAATTTTGTATGGATAAAAATAATCATCAAAATGTATAGCATCAATATCATAATTGATAACAATTTCTTTTATCACATCAGCAATATGACTTATCACTTCAGGATTACCCGGATTATAGTAGTACTTTTTGCCATATTTTATCATCCATTCTGAATGCGTAAATACGTCATGTTGTTTGCTTAGCTTATTTAAATCGTCATCTATAGTTGCTCTGTAGGGGTTGACCCAAGCATGAAATTCAAGTCCTCTACTATGAGCTTGATTGATCATCCATTCTAAGAAGTTGTTATAAGGAGGCTCAGCATGGCCTTCTTGGCCTGTCAAAAATCTAGACCATGGCGCTTTTGTTGATGGATAGAAAGCATCTCCAGCAGTTCTGATTTGAACAATAACAGCATTAAAGTTTAATTGTTTATAAAAATCAAGTATCTCTATATAATCCTGTTTCTTTTTATCAACATCATCCTTACTCTGCTTAGGCCAGTCTATGTTAGCAACAGTTGCAATCCATACCCCTCTTAATTCTCTTTCCTGATAATGTTCATAATTCTTTAAACTTCCACAGGAATAAAAAAAAATAAGAGCTATAAAAAGAAGGCTATATTTTGTCATGATTATTACAAATTTCTTGTAGATTCTATGAAAGTTAAAAGGCAGTCTATTTAAATTTATATCTTACAAAAGCTTCCATAGCCGCATAAGATGATAAGCCTAAATTTTTATATCTTTCAGCTGTATCTCGGTTTCTTTGCTCTACCCTCATCCAGAACTCTCGAGCATCATCACCTTGAAACATAGCCCCGTCTTTTTGTGATTGGTGACAAAAGATTGCATGCCGCTTTTTTAAAACTTGATCAGGACTCATAGGTACTGCCATTTCTATTTCATTGATATCCCACTCGTGCCATGCTCCTCTGTACAACCATACCCAGCAATCTTTCATAAAGGATTCATTTTTCAATTTCTCACAAGCGGCAAAAACAGCATCTAAGCAGGTCTTATGAGTGCCGTGTGGATCTGCTAGATCACCAGCCGCATAAATTTGATGTGGTTTTATCTTTGTGATATGCTCAACCATGATATTGATATCATCATCAGACAGGTTTTTCTTCTTAACAGTACCTGTTTCATAAAAAGGTAAGTCTAAAAAGTGAACATTTTCATCTTTTAAGCCTAGATATCTAGTAGCGGCAAATGATTCTACACGTCTTATTTTACCTTTTAATGCTCTGACGTCTGGTGAATCTATTTTAGTTTCATTTCTATTGATTATTGAAGTTATTATTTCATCTACTTTTTTTGATGGATTTATATGCTTGGCTGTTTCGGCGTATTTTCTTGCATCTGTATCAGATACAGCGATATTTCCGGAAGTTTGGTACATTACGTGCACCTCATGACCTTGTTGTATTAACCTATCAAAAGTTCCGCCCATGGATATGACATCATCATCAGGATGTGGACTAAAAATTATAACGCGTTTTTGGGACGGCGATTTTCTTTCCGGTCTATTGGTGTCATCTGCATTAGGCTTTCCACCTGGCCATCCTGTAATGGTGTGCTGCAGTTTGTTGAACATTTTGATGTTTAAGTCATAAGAATTTTCCAATGCTAAAAGATCTGCCATGCCATGATCATTGTAGTCTTTGTCAGTTAAACTTAAAATGGTTTTTCCTGTAGTTTCACACAACCAAACAATAGCTTTACTTTTTAACTCATCTGTCCATTTACAAGCATCTACAAGCCATGGGGTTTTATTTCGAGTTAACTGACTGCCGGCATCAGTATCTAAAACAAAAGTACAATTAGGATGATATTGAAGGTAGCTAGCCGGCACTTGAGAAGTTACTTCACCTTCAATAGTTTTCTTTATAATGCTTGCCTTATTTTCTCCCCAACCTAATAAAATAATACGTTTTGCGTTTCTTACAGTAGAAATCCCCATTGTAATTGCTTTTCTGGGCACATTATCTATGCCTAAAAATGAAGATGCAGCATCTACGCGAGTGATATGGTCTAATGTTATAACCCTGGTGCCGGAATTATAATGAGAACCGGGCTCATTAAAACCTATATGGCCGGTTCTCCCTATACCTAAGAGCTGAAAATCTAAACCTCCATATTCTTTGATTTTTCTTTCATAAGATAAACAATATTCTTTTGTTTCTTCTATTTCTAAGGTACCATCGGGTATATGAATATGTTCTTCAGGAATGTCAACATGGTTAAATAAATGTTCATGCATAAAGTAAAAGTAACTTTGCAGATTTGTAGGGTCCATGGGTAAGTATTCATCTAAATTAAATGTAACTACATTTTTGAAACTTAAACCCTCCTCTTTATGCATCCTTACCAATTCCTCATAGACACGAATAGGTGAAGAACCAGTGGCTAAACCCAGAACACATTTTCTGTTTTGAACTTGTCTTTTCTTGATTAAACCGGCAATCTCATGTGCAACTTGTTGGGAAGCATGATCAGAATCTTTGAAAATAACATTATGGATTTTCTCAAACCTTGTTTCCTCAAACTGACCTACAGGTTGATAGCCTATCTCTGATTTGGCATTTTTTAAATTAGATTCCATAAGACTTTAATAAAAAATTAATATTCAAATATAAATTTATTTTTTTTAAAAAATGCTTTTTTATGCATTTTTTTGCTGTAATAAATTAAAAAATCAACTTTTATAAGGTGTTGTGCAGTTTTATATTGCATTTAAACTTATATCGTTTATATTTGCCTTGGGTATGTAGATTTTTTGATATTTAAAATATAAAATGTAGATAACATATCTTTATAAGATGTTTGAGATACATTTAGATGTTTAATCTTGCATTTATCTTTATACTATCATTGCTAACTTGTCTTATATAAACCGATTAAAACTTGAGAAATGAACTATAAGAAAATAACAGAAGCACCATCAATATATGATAATCTGGAATCGATGTCTACTAACATTATTCTGACAAAAATTAATGATGAAGACAAAAAAGTAGCTTTTGCTGTTGAAGAAAAAATTCCAGAAATAACAAAGCTTGTAGATATTTTGGTCAAAAAAACCAAATTGGGCGGGAGGCTTTTTTACATTGGAGCAGGAACAAGCGGTAGATTAGGCATTCTAGATGCTTCAGAAATACCACCCACCTTTGGCGTAAGTAGCAATCATATTATAGGTAAAATTGCCGGAGGAGATGATGCCGTTAAAAACGCTGTAGAGAATGCAGAGGACGATACCAAACAAGCTTGGATAGATTTAAAAGAACATGACATAAATCCTAATGATGCAGTATTAGGAATTGCAGCTTCCGGAAGCACACCTTATGTGATGGGCGGAATAAAAGATGCTAAAGCGAATGGAATATTTACAGCCGCATTAACTAACAACCCCGGCTCGCCAATTTCTAAAGAGGCTGATTTAGCTATCGAAATAATTGTAGGGCCGGAATTTTTAACAGGAAGTACAAGAATGAAAAGTGGAACCTCCCAAAAGCTTGTTTTAAATATGATCTCTACCGCTTTGATGATTAAGTCAGGCAAAGTTAAAGGTAATAAAATGGTGAATATGCAACTTAGCAACAATAAGCTTATTGATCGAGGAATACGATATTTGATGGAAAGCTTAAATGTTGACTATGATAAAGCCAAAACTATACTATCTAAGTATGGGTCTGTAAACAAAGCTTTAGAAAATTATGAAAGTTGAAAGACATTACATGTACTCTAAAAAAAATTTGAATTTGATGTTAGAATAAACAGAGGTCAAAAGAACAACTTTCTTTTAAAAATTGATAATAAAGGTTGAACGCAAGATGAAAAAAGCATAAAACTTAAATCAAATCTACACCGGATTCTCGTATCGAATCTAAAGCTTCATCATCAGGATTTAACTCGGTAATCATTGTAGAAATATCACTTAAATTGCAAGTTTTATACCTGTTAGAAGAGTTGAGTTTTTCAGAGATTGTCAGAAGAACCCTTTTTTTAGAGCTATTAAGTACCGCAATTTTTACCTGAACACTTTCCCAGTCAAATTCAGTAAGCCCATATTCAGCATCAACATACCCCGTACCAACAAATCCAAAATCCGCTCTTATTTTAGAAAGGTTATGAATTGCCTGACCTCCTGATGCTATTTGAGATTCTTTAGCCATAGTACCTCCAATAAATATGACATCTATTTTTGGTTTTTTACATAGCTCCATAGCAATAGGAAGACTTAAAGTAAAGCAAGTAAGGTTTAATTTTGGAGGAATATTCCTGGCTAGTTCAAGGCAAGTAGTGCCTCCATGTATGATAATTATATTACCATTTCTCAGCTGTTGAATTGCTTTATGAGCAATTGTTCTCTTTTTTTCTATGGCATAAACCTCTTCTGGTTGCTTATTGCTGTTTGCATAGCCTAGTGCGATTGCACCTCCGTGAACCTTTTTTAGCTTATTCTCAGCATCCAACTTTGTCACATCTCTTCTTATAGTATCTATAGAAACATTTAAGGCTTCTGATATATCGGTTAATAAAATCCTATTATGCAAAGCAATTTCATTAAGAATCATTTGATGTCTTTCTTCTTTTAACATAACTTAATATTAAATTTAAACCAAATTTATGACAAAAAATTCATAATACACTAAAAAGAAAAGAAAGTGTTTTTGCAAAAAAAAACTGCATAAAACTGCTTCCAATAAATTTTTTTTTTAATTTTACAACATATTAATATTAACTTTTATTTAAAATCTTATGCAAAAAGAATACGTAATTAAAAGGGGAAAAATTAAAATTTGCTTTTTTGTGTTCATTGTTTTATCAATGAGTAGCCTTGCTATGGGGCAAACAAAAGAGTTTACCCTGACCGGAAACGTAGCAGAAAGCGCTCAAGGAACTCCAATTGTTGGAGCATCAGTATTTTTAAAAAATACTAACTTTGGAAGTGTAACCGATTTTGACGGCAACTACAAGTTTACAGTTGACCTAGAGCCAGGCACCTACAAACTTGTAACTAAATTTATGGGGTTCTCGACAAAAACTACTAAAATAAGTTTAAACGAAAACGATTTAGTTGAGACTAACATTAAACTCGAAGAAGACTTATTAAGCTTAGATGAAGTTATAATTACAGGCTCTTCAGAGCACACTAGTAGACGACAACTAGGTAACTCTATTGCAACTATAGAATCTAAAGAAATAGCGGATACTGGTTCAGGCAATCCGCTTTCTGCTATATCCGGAAAAGCACTAGGTGCTCAGGTTGTACAAAACCAAGGGGATCCATCAGGTGGTTTTTCTGTTTCACTAAGAGGAACAAGTACAGTTTTTGGTTCTGCTGAACCATTGTATATAGTTGATGGTGTTATTGTAGATAACAGCTCACAAAATGTGATCAACCTTAATGCAGATGCACAGGGAACGGGTTTTAAATCTGGGCAAAACCGTTTAGTAGATATTAACCCTAATGATATTGATAGAATTGAAGTCTTAAACGGTAGTTCTGCAGCTGCAATTTATGGATCCTTGGCCTCTAATGGGGTTGTGCAAATTTTCACAAAAAAAGGAAAAAGAGGAGAACCTAGAATCAACTTTTCTACTTCTACAAACCTTAATTATTTAAGAAAAAGAATTGAGGTGAATCAATATAATCGAAGGTTTGGTTTCAGAGGAAATGAAAGATTATCTACTACCGGCGATAGATTAACAATGATAGCTGATTTAAGAAGCGCTGATGATAGATTAGAAAATCCAGGTACAGGTCCTGCTGCATTAGCTGGAAGACCATTAGTAGAGGAAACTTACGCTGTTCAAAGATATGATTATCAAGACCAAATTTTCACAGATGCATTTGGTACTGAAAATTATTTTTCAATAAGTGGAGCTTCAGATAAAACATCATACTATTTGTCTACAAATTATTCTAGAAATGAAGGTATCATTAAAAACACCCATTTTCAACGCTATGGTATCAAGTTTAAACTTGATCAAGAATTATTTGAGGATTTAAAATTGACTGTAGGTGGTACTTATACAAATAGCTCTAGTGAAGATAAACCAAATGGCAATAACTTTTTTAGCCCCATTAGTACGATGTTTATTACTGATAATGTTTATGACATAGAAGAAAGAGATGAGTTAGGTAATTTAAAAGGCGTAGAACGACAAAGACTTAATCCATTATCAGTAATAGAAAAATTTAAAATTACTCAAGAAACAAATAGATTTATTGGAAACTCGAGGTTTGAATACACTCCATTAGATGGCTTAAACTTATCCTATACATTTGGCTTAGATACTTATTCTTTAATAGGTAATACTTTTCAACCTAGGGTTCCTTATGGACCGGTAGCAGCTCCTTTCTTCCCAGATGGATATGTTTCTGTAGCCACTTCAAAAGTATATCAAACAAATAATGATTTTACTGCTAGTTATACAAAAGATTTTGGCAAATTTAGTTCAATTACAACTGCTGGAGCACAATACCTTTACAAAGAGAACAATTTCTCCAGTGCAGAAGGTAGAGATTTATTGGATTTTATAGAAACTATAGGAGCAGCACAAAACTTCTTTTCTAATCCTAGAGAAACAAGATCAGAGCGATCAACCTGGGGATATTTTCTTCAAGAAACTATTGGATATGATAATATGGCTTACCTAACTCTAGCCGGTAGAATAGATGGCTCATCTGTATTTGGTAAAAATGAAAGAAATCAATTTTACCCTAAGATAAGTACTAGTATAATTTTGTCTTCTTTTGATTTTTGGGATGATTCATTTTTAGGCGATACTTTTAGTACTTTTAAATTAAGAAGTTCTTATGGAGAAGCCGGTAATTTAACTGCAATTGGTCCTTTTGATAGGTTTACAAATGCTAGTCCAATTATTTTAGCTGGTAACGGCGGATTTGTTCCTAGCACTCGATTAGGTGTAGAGAATATAAAACCTGAACAAAATAATGAAATTGAGGTTGGTACAGATTTTTCATTTCTTAACAATAAAGTAGCTGTAGAATTTTCATATTATGAACAAGATGTTAAAGATTTGATTTTACCAGTAACCTTATCACCATCATCAGGAGGATCTTCTACTATAGCAAATTTAGGGTCATTATCAAACAAAGGAATTGAAATGAAAATTTCTGCTAAGGTCTTAAATAATGATGATTTCAGGTGGAACACTACTGGACTTTTAAGTACATATAATAACGAATTGAATGATATTGGAGGAGGAAGATCTGGTATTTCATTAAGAGGCGGTGGTGGTGTGCAAAGCGCTATAGACGGCAAACCTTTAGGTACATTCTTCGGTACTTATTTTGCTAGAAATGATGACGGTTCATTACTTTTAACTCCAGATGGTTTACCACAAGTTGAAAGAGGTGATGATACTACCGGAACTCCGCAAAGAGATGCTAATGGCCAGCCTACTGGCACCCCCATCCGTAAAGACTTGGGAGACCCTAATCCGGATTATACTTTGTCTTGGGTCAATGAATTTAATTACAAAAATTTAAGTGTTAGATTTCAGTTTGATGCCGTTCAGGGGAAGGAAATTTATAATTGGAATAAGGTGACCGGGAATAATGTAGGTATGGGAAAATTAGCAGAGGCTGAACTAAGAGGTGAAGTACCTAGAGGTTGGGTTGCTGCCATTGGCGGATTTATTGGGCCAAGAATACAGGAATACCATGTAGAAGATGCATCTTTCATCAAATTAAGAGAACTTGCTATAAGTTATGATTTCGGAGAGTGGTTATGGTTTGATAATTTTAACGCAAGTTTAGTTGGTAGAAATCTATTTTCAATAGATGACTATTCTGGATTTGACCCGGAAACAAATTCTGCTGGACAAAGTTCTACAGTACGTGGCGATGATTTTGGTAATGTGCCTATTCCAAGTACAATTCAAATGAAATTAAACTTTTCACTTTAAAAATTTATAATTATGAAAAATATAAAATACATATTAATACTATCACTGGCTCTATTTTCATGCGAAACTGAATTTAGTAACGATAATAGCCCCACAGTAGACCAGGTGCTGAGTACTCCAAGAGGTTTAACAGGTCTTATTGTTGGCATACAGGCGCAATACACCTTAGGTGGTGCAAGTGGACTTTATAACTCTATTACAGCATCTGGATTGACTACTGGAGAACTACAGGTCTTAAATGCGGGTAATGTAGATATAGCGCAAGTTGCAAATGGCTTTGATAATATTACACCCAATAATGGTGTCATTACAAGTCTTTGGACTAATACTGTTTTAATGAGAAATAATGCTGATAAATTAATTGCAGGATCAGCCAATATTCAAGATGAAGCATTTTCTAATGGTATTGAAATCTATGGGTTATTTTATAGAGCCTTGGCAATAAGTGTTACCGCTCAATACTGGGAACAGCTACCTACAGAAACCGGACAAAATCAAGAGTTTGTATCCAGAACTCAAGCATTAGAGGAAGCAAGTGATGATTTAGATCTTGCTCTATCTCTTTTAAATGATACCCCAATACCTGAATCTCTTACAAGTTCAGTGGGAGATAACATTGATATGCCAAATGCTTTGAGGGCAATATCTGCTAGAATTAATTTAATGCTTGGTAATTATGACAAAGCTTACTCAATTGCAAACGAAATTGACTTAACAAGCCAATCTGTATTTAGGTTTGATGAAGTTACTCAAAACCCGATTTTCAGAAGCTCACTTACAACTAACAACGTGTATGACGTTAAAGAGAATTTTGGCTTAGAAGGTGAATTAGCACCAAACCCAAATGATGAAAGAATATCATTTTACTTAAATCCTAATCAGAACAACGGTAAAGGATTTTTCTTATCTGATCAGACAAGTATTCCGCTATATTTACCAGGTGAAATTATACTTATTAAGGCAGAAGCGCTTGCAAGAACCAATCAGCTAGATCAAGCAGTTATAGAGCTAAACAAGGTACTTACTAAGACTTCATCAGATGATGTTTTTGGGGTAGGAGCTAATTTGCCAGCTTATTCCGGTGAAAATACGCAGGAGGCTATTTTGTTTGAAATCTATAGAAACAGAGCTATAGAACTATATATGTCAGGTTTAAAACTTGAGGATAGTCGAAGGTTTAATAGGCCTGGCCCAAATGATGAAAATCCTGAAAGAACCAGAAATTTTTATCCTTATCCGAATTCTGAGAGAGATACAAACCCTAATACTCCCAGCGATCCAAGTATTTAAAATTAAATTTTGTTTTTTTAATTAGCTGTTTTAAGCCTATATTTTCTGATATAGGCTTAATTTTTGTCTTTATTTGATACTACCCTTTATTTTTTAAGTTACATGTTTAATAATATCAAATTTTTATTTTGTCTTAGTCTAAAAGGGTGTTAATTTGTGTAAAAAAAGTCTTTTTGATTTTCATTGTGCGTAAATCACAAATACTGTTTGCTAAGGTTGAATTTTGTTGTGCTTTCACACCTCAAACATTAAACTTATAAGTCTATAATACAATACTTTAAGCTTATATATTTTGATTTTTATATGATTTACCTTGCAAAGGTCTTAACTTTATATCTCAATCGTTTAAATAGAAAACACCATGGTAGTATAGAACAGCATAAATACTGAGATTTTAACCTACTCTATATAGACTTTTTTACAATTGATTATAAGTCTGCATTATGTTTAAGTCCTGAATTTTCTAGTTTACAATGAAATTAAAAAAATCAAATCGTCCCTCTACTGTTCTGCTCGAGTTCTATAGCTTCAAAAAGGGCTTTGAAATTGCCTTTACCAAAAGATTTAGCTCCTTTGCGCTGAATGATCTCAAAAAACATAGTAGGTCGTTGTAATACGGGTTTAGTAAATATCTGAAGCAAATAGCCTTCATCATCTCTATCTACTAAAATGCCTAACTTTTTTAAGGGTTCCAAATCTTCATCGATTTCACCTACGCGATCAAGAAGGGTTTCATAGTAAGTTTCCGGAATATTAAGAAAATCAATACCTCTGCGTTGGAGTTCAGAAACCGTTTCGATAATGTTATCAGTTGCGACGGCAATGTGCTGAACACCGGCGCCGTTATAAAAGTCGATGTATTCTTCTATTTGTGATTTCTTCTTGCCTTCCGCCGGTTCATTGATCGGAAACTTGATGCGTCCATTTCCATTGCTCATCACCTTGCTCATCAAAGCGGTGTACTCTGTAGAAATATCTTTATCATCAAAGGAAACTAACTGTGCAAAACCCATGACATTTGCATAGAACTGGCACCATTTATTCATTTCGTTCCAACCTACATTGCCAACCATATGATCTATAAACTTTAAACCGACATCTTTTGTTTGGTATTCAGGGCTCCATGGTTTATATCCCGGTAAAAAAGCACCTTTGTATTCATTTCTCTCTACAAAAAGATGAATGGTTTCTCCATAGGTATGAATGCCGGAAATTACTGCTTTACCGTTTTCATCCTCAAAAGTTTGAGGCTTTTGATAACTTTTAGCGCCACGGTTTACGGTTTCTTCATAGCTTTTTCTAGCATCATCAACCCATAAGGCAATAAATTTTACACCATCACCATGTTTATTAATATGCGCATTGATTTCACCACCTTCATCCATTGGACTGGTTAAAACCAGACGGATTTTTCCTTGTTGTAAAACATAAGAAGTGCTGTCTTTTTTCCCGGTTTCTAATCCGGCATATGCTACCGGTTGAAAACCCCAGGCGGTTTGATAGTAATAAGCCGCTTGCTTGGCATTGCCTACAAAGAGCTCTACGAAATCAGTTCCTAATATCGGTAGGAAATCCTCTGCTTCCGGATTTTCTTTTGTTAATTGTTGACTTGTGGTATCTGTATTCATAACTTTTTTTTGTTGATTTTATATGCTTAATATTGGTACTTTATTTTAGGCTCCATAAATTATTTACTCTAACCAGGATCTGTAATAACTTTCATCAGCTATTTGCATGGCGGTCTTGGTCACTTGCAAAGGCTTGAAAGTGTCAACCATAACTGCAAGTTCTTCTGTTTCTTTCTTACCAATGCTTCGTTCAGCGGCTCCGGGATGAGGTCCATGCGGAATGCCGGCCGGATGTAAAGATATGTAACCTTTCTCTACATGATTTCTACTCATAAAATCACCATCTACGTAATAAAGCACCTCGTCGCTATCAATATTACTATGATTATAGGGCGCCGGAATGCTTTCCGGATGATAATCATATAACCGCGGACAAAAAGAGCAAACCACAAAAGCACTGGTTTCAAAGGTTTGATGAACCGGTGGTGGTTGATGCACTCTTCCGGTAATCGGTTCAAAATCATGAATCGAAAAAGCATAAGGATAATTGTAACCATCATAGCCTACAACATCAAATGGATGCGTCGCATATGTGATATCAAATAAAGCATCTTGTTTTTTAACCTTCATCAGAAATTCGCCTTTTTCATCATTGGTTTCCAGGTTTTGCGGTCTTCTAATATCTCGCTCGCAATAAGGGGAATGTTCTAATAATTGACCAAAATGATTGCGATAGCGCTTAGGTGTATATATAGGATGACGTGATTCTACGATAAATAGTCTGTTATCAAATGTATCAAAATCTATTTTATAAATAATTCCCCTGGGAATCATCAAATAATCCCCGTATTCAAATGGAATATTGCCTAAGAAAGTTCGTAGAGTCCCTTTACCCTGATGTACAAACAGCAACTCATCCGCATCCGCATTTTTATAAAAATAATCATCCATAGATTTTTTAGGGGATGCTAACTCTATGGTTACATCACTATTGTGAAGCACCGCTTTTCTACTATTTAAATAATCGTCCTCAGGCTTTACCTCAAAACCTTTGAATATATAGGATTTTAGATTATTAGCTTCCGCAATTTCCGGTGTTAGCTGATCTTGTTTTTTTACTGACTTTACTTGCGTAGGTCTATGTTCATGATATATTAAGGAAGACATCCCATCAAAACCAATTGTGCCAAATAACTGCTCGTAGTAAAGGCTACCATTCGGTTTTTTAAAAACCGTATGTCGTTTATGAGGAATTTTACCAAGTTGATGATAAAAAGGCATAAAATATATAGTTTATTCAAATATCGGTAAATCAAGCTAAACTCAAAAATTTAATCAACACTTGTTATGCAAATTTGGCTTGATGAAATCTTTATTGATATGTCTATTGTATAATAAGATGTGTATATAAGGTTGCTTATATTGTAAAATAATTTTGTATCAGGCATCAGGTTTTAAACAAACCATCCGTATTAAAAACGATAACCTAAGGAAAAATAAAGCAAGCCATCTTTCACTTCTGGTGAGTAAGTGTATTTTATATTTACCGGACCTAAAACGGTATCACAACTATAACCTATAGCATAGCCGGTAAAATCAGGTGTACTAAACCACTCTCCATCTGTGTATATATCTTCATCTACATTAGCATAATTTGCGCTTAGAATAATGTGGTTTTTTTTATAAAAATTAAGGTCAACCTCAGCTAATCCTTTGATATAACTGTCTGCTGATAATGAAAAAAAATCATATCCATAAAAAGGCTTAAAGTTATTTATGGTTTTATTACCATACCCCCCTAAGAAAAAGTTTAAACCGCTAAGCTTTTCATTTCCTATTCTAAAACCGGTTCCGGAATGAATATGCATTATTATTTTATCATAAAGTTTAAAGTAAGTTCCGATATCACCTTTAGCTATAGAAAAATTTTCAACGCTTATCTCATTATTTAAACTAGCAAAATAATAGTTAAACATTCCATTAAAATAGAATCCCTTTGTAGGAAAGTGCGAATCATCTAAAGAATCAAATTTCAACTTACCAAAGACACTCAATAGATTATCATCTTCTATAATGGTCTCCGGATCTTCATTTTCAGGGTCAATATCTGCTAAAATTGTTTTTGTTGATGCTTCAATGCTTTTATGCTCAATGCCTCCTTTTAAGTTGATGGTCTTATTATAATAGGTTTCCAGATAGAATTGATTTGTAAAATCTGAAAAATCTAATCGAACTTCATTTATATCAAATTCGCTAATATTTGAATTTTGTTCTAAAAATTCAAAATCTACATTATCTTCAAATTTATTAAGTCTTGACCTAAGCCCCAGACTCCAGTAACTTCCATTATCTATATAATAATTAAAATTATAGCGTAAATTTTGACCTAATATGAAGTCTAATGAAGTTATATCATTCTCGAAAATCACACTTTTTCGGGTTAAGTTTACTAAAACACCACCTTTGTATAAATCATCATAGTGAGCAGCAAATTTTAAAAATTTATTTTTTTGATCTTGTTGCAGTTTAAAAATAAGGTCTTTTTTGTTAGATCGGGATACAATTTGATATCTGATGGATTTAAAATTATCAGTTGAACTTAGATTATTGATTCCTTCATTTATATCTTCATAAGTTACTTCTTGTTTTTTTCTAAGGTCTAACTTGCCCATGATATAATTCCTGGGATAATCAAAATCACCTTTAAGTATGATATTTCTTACTTTAAATTTCTCCCTTATTTTAACTGCGTTTCTTTGATTAGATGAAGTTGTTTTGGGTAAAGATTTGAGTTTATTAATTTTCTTTAAAGCTGCTTCTTCCCCGGCTTTTATAATACTTTTCCCTTTATCAAAAGATAAAACATTGAAATCACGAATATCCGGCCGAATATAGATGTCTGTTTGAGGCCTTTTTTTACGCATATCTTTAACCGTTCTAAAATTGTTAATCTGCGTAATAACCTCTATGCCGGTTTCTAATTGGTCTCTTTTAACTAAACTATCCTGAACATTGACACCAATAATCTTGTCCATTCCTTTAGCTTTTAATCTTTCAATAGGATAATTATCTGTAATGCCTCCGTCTGAAAGTAGTCTCCCCTGTAAGTTTACTGGTTTAAATATAGAAGGAATAGAACCACTGGCAATCATAGAAATAGCCAGCGGACCTTTTTCTAATTGTAGGTCTTGAGCGGTTTCTAAATCAGTAGCCATGCAAAAAAATGGAATCTTCGTATTTTTAAAACGATCATTATTAGCTATGAGCGTTAGCTTTTTTAAAAGATTATAAAGGTTTTGACCTTTTGAAAGACCGCTAGGAATTTTAATTTTAAAGTTCTCAAAAGGTAAGGAAGCCACGTATTTATTCCCAAACTCTCTAGAAAAAAAAGACCTGGATCTATAAGTGATTTTATCTTGAATAATGGAGTTAAAGTCGGTTTTTCTAAATATAGAATCCAGCTGTTTCGTGCTGTAACCAGATGCATATAAACCACCTATAATCGCACCCATACTGGTCCCGGCAATATAATCTATTTTGATGTTTTCTCTTTCTATAACCTTTAATGCTCCTATATGGGCTAATCCTTTAGCTCCACCTCCGCTTAAAACTAATCCTACTTTGGGCTGTTCTTGTCCTAAAACAGCATAAGTAATAAATAAAAAGAATACTATGCTAAGTCTTAGTTTTTTCATTTTGTTGATAATGTTGATAAATCAATTGCGCTTTTGATGAACCTATAATATTCGCTAATTCTTTTTGACTTGCTTTTTTGATTCGGTTCAATGATCTAAATTCTTTTAAAAGATCAATCGCTGTCTGCTGGCCTATACCTTTTATACTTTCCAGATCAGTTTCTAAAGCTTGTTTACTTCTTTTCTTACGATGAAAAGTGATCCCAAATCTATGTGCTTCATCTCTTAACTTTTGGATAACTTTTAGCGTTTCAGACTTTTTATCTAAATAAAGCGGGTAAGTATCGCCTGGATAATAAAGCTCCTCCAGTCGCTTAGCTATTCCTATTATAGCTATCTTACCGCGCAAACCTAGTCTATCTAAAGCTTTTACGCCGGAAGAAAGCTGCCCTTTTCCACCATCTACTATAATAAGTTGGGGCAAAGACTCATCTTCTTCTAGCAATCGCTTATATCTTCTGTGTACAACTTCTTCCATAGATGCAAAATCGTCTGGTCCGGTAACGCTTTTGATATTAAACTTTCTATAATCTTTCTTGCTGGCTTTACCATTTTTAAAAACCACACAAGCCGCCACAGGATTGCTCCCCTGAATATTGGAATTGTCAAAGCATTCTATATGTCGCGGTTCTTCATGGAGTCTAAGGTCTTCTTTCATTTGCGCCATCAGTCTATTGGTATGCTGATCCGGATCTACCATTTTAATTTGCTTAAATCGCTCTATCCTATAATACTTAGCATTGCGTTCTGAAAGCGCTATCAACTTTTTCTTATCGCCTACTTGTGGAACAACTACTTTAATTTCTTCACCTAAATTTACTTCAAAAGGAACATAAACTGTATTAGAAACAGATGAAAATCGCTGCCGGATCTCCGTGATGCCTAATTTTAGTAACTCTTCATCGCTCTCATCCAGTTTTTTCTTGAGCTCTATAGTGTTAGATCGGATAATGGCGCCATGCTTAAGCTGTAAAAAATTTATATAACCAAATTCAGGATCGCTTACTATAGAAAACACATCCACATCTGTAATTTTAGAATTGACCACTGTAGATTTAGCCTGATATTTTTCTAAGCGGTTAATTTTTTCCTTTATTGCCTGAGCTTCCTCAAATTTTTCTTGTTCTGCCAAATCTTTCATTTGCTTTTTAAAATCTTGCAGGGAATCGCTAAAATTACCTTTTACAATTTTTTTAATCGCTATTATTGATTTATTGTAGTCTTCTTCGCTTTGGTAAGCTTCACACGGACCTAAACAATTTCCTAAATGGTATTCTAAACATACCTTATACTTTCCTTTTTTTATTTTTTCATCACTTAAGTCATAATTGCAGGTACGCAGCGGATACAGGCCTCGAATCAATTCCAGCAATATTTTAACCGTTCTCACACTGGGATAAGGACCAAAATATTCACTGCCATCTTTAATCACATTTCGGGTTAAAAAAATACGAGGAAATCGCTCTTTTTTGATACAAAGCCAGGGATAGGTTTTATCATCTCTTAACATCACATTAAACCTCGGCTGATGATTTTTAATAAGGTTGTTTTCCAGCAGTAAGGCATCGGTTTCTGAATTGACAACAATATGCTTAATGTTCTTTATTTTCTTGACCATCACCGCAATACGATGACTGTCATGCTGTTTGGTAAAATAAGATGTAACCCGTTTTTTAAGATTTTTAGCCTTTCCTACATAAAGCAAGCGGTCGTCTTTATCATAATATTGATATACGCCGGGACTTTCAGGTAGTGTTTTTAGTTGAAGTTCTAGTTCAGTCGCCATAATTTACAAAGATAAAAGATATTCTCTGTATCCCTATTTTTTTACAATTCTGGGAACGCGCGAGCTAACACATGTAATTAATTCATATTCAATGCTTTGATGATACGCATCAAAATCAGTTGCCGGATGATCCTTCCCAAAAATTTGAACCATATCACCTTCATCACATTTGATGCCGCTTACATTGATCATAGTGGTGTCCATACAAATATTCCCACAAGTTGGGGCACTTGTATCATTTACTTTAACAATTGCCTTACCATTACCATAAATCCGGCTGATACCATCTGCATAACCTATGGCTAATGTAGCTATCTTACAGGTTTTTTTAGCCACATAAGACCTATCATAACCTACGCTTTCACCGGCTTGTATCTCTCTTATCTGAATAATAGGAGCGTACAATGAAGCCACTGGCTCTAATTGTCTGTTTTCCTGCGGATGATTACCATAACCATATAATGCAATGCCGGGTCTTACGGCAGGATAACCGGCATCAGAATAATTTAAAATACCACTGGAATTACTGATATGAAATAGGATATTTGAAGAAAATTTTGATTTAAAAAAATCAACAGCTTGCTGAAATTGACGGATTTGATATTGCGTAAAATCCAATTGATTTGGTGATCCAGCTGCAGCAAAATGAGAAAAAACACCATCTACTTGTAGCACTTTGCTTTTCAGCCGATCATAAAGTAGCTCTAATTCACCGGTTTCAAATCCTAAGCGATTCATACCGGTATTGATTTTAATATGTACGGGATAAGCGAATTTTTGCTCTATCTTAAGGTTTTTTTCAAAATAATCTAAGGCAGAAAAACTGTAAATACTGGGCGTAAGTTGATAACCTATCAGTTGCTTAAAATTCTCAATTTGTGGATAAAAAACCAGTATCGGCAAATTGATATTGGCCTTTCTTAGCAACACGCCTTCACTTGTATAGGCTACAGCAAGATATTTTACTCCTAAATCTATTAGTTTTCTTGCCACTACAACAGCATCAGTTCCGTAAGCATTTGCTTTTACCACACCTATCACTTGAGTATGCCTATTAATTTTAGACCTAATCAGCTGATAATTTGCCTCAAGCGCAAGAAGATTAATAGACAGGTGCGTTTTGTTCATGTTTTAAACTTAATTATTTAAGGCCAGATGAGTTTTTATCTTTTTCAATTTTCCTATTATTTTCTTGATGCTGAATAGCCTTATGATAAGCAGCTCTACTCAGCGGTTCATATTCTTCGGTTTCCCCCAGAAAAACCAAATTTTGTTGATCGGATTTCCTAAAGCTAAATTGCGCTAAATACCCGGTTCTGGTGCAAACGGCGTGCACTTTTGTAACATATTCAGCGGTAGCCATTAGGTTAGGCATGGGGCCAAAAGGATTTCCTTTAAAGTCCATATCCAGGCCGGCAACAATGACACGAGTACCGCTGTTGGCCAATTGATTGCATACGCTAACAATTTCATCATCAAAAAATTGAGCCTCATCTATCCCTACAACATGACAATTATTTGCTAATAAGGGAATATTTGCAGCTGCCGGGACAGCTGTAGATTGAATTTCATTTTCATCATGAGAAACTACATTCTCATCATCATAGCGGCGGTCTACTTCCGGCTTAAATATTTCCACTTTCTGTTTTGCAAATTGAGCCCGTTTGAGTCTTCTGATCAGCTCTTCAGTTTTTCCGGAAAACATACTACCACAGATTACTTCAATCCACCCAAAATCTGCATCTTTGTTCACTAAATTTTCAAGAAACATTTGTATATTAGTATAACGAAATTAACAATTCATTTAAAACTTAAATGTAGTAATTTTCGTTTGTTTAAATAAAGTAAGTTAAAAAAAGTTATGAAAAAGGTTTTAGAAAATGATTTAATAAGCTTAGCTCATCGAATTCTTAAAATGCGCGGAAAAGCTAATGTAGAACAGCTTAAGGAAGAAGCCGGTTTTCTCTATGAAAAATTAGTATTGTTAGACTTTGCTGACAAACATTTTGATGGTTTACAACCTACTATAGGAAAAGAAAAATTCAAACAAAGCATCGCTGATCAATTTGAGGTGGAACGCGAGCATGATAGATACCCGGATGGTACAGAATATAACCCGGAAGCCATTTCTGAACCCAATACGGAAAAAATTAAAGATATCGTTTCCCAAATGCCGCCAGAAACTGAGGAAGTTGACGGATTAGTAGATAGGATTAACCATCATAAACATCAAGAAAACCATCATAATAGGGATAATATTTCAGGCATTTCTTATGATGACTTACCGGATTTTGAACCTGCAGATAACACACAAAATCATCAAACTGAGAAGGAAGATATAAGGCCGGAGGAACAAAAGGAACAGGATTATAAACCTAAGGCTAAAATTAAAAAACAAGAACCAAAGTCGGCTCCTGAATCTCAGAAAAAAATAAAATTTCAACTTACAAAATCACCCGATAACAAAAAGCCTAAGGAGGCTGAAACCAGAAAAAAATCGCTGAACAATAAACTTGTAAATGACCTGAAATTAGGACTGAATAATCAAATTGCTTTTACTAAACATTTATTTGACGGAAATAAAGATGCCTTAAAACAGTGCATTCAAAACATCAATAAGTGCGATAGTTTTCCGCAAGCAAAACACTATATTGATCAAGTTGTTAAACCCCATTATAATAGCTGGAAAGGCAAAGAAGAATATGAAGATCGGTTTATTAATCTGGTAGAAAACAAATTTTCTGAATAGCTTCTAAATCGGTAAAAATTAATTTCATTTTTCATAGCCCACGAATTTATTCTGGGCCAATATAGCATTCATTATGAAAAGAGTTTTTTTAGATCCCTTGCTAACGCATTCTACTTATAATGAGCAATTTAAAATTTAACTAACATAGCATATTTGAAATCTCATATCTTTGTCAGACACCTCAGATTAGTTTCAGCAAATCTTTACAAAGCTTAAACTTGTCTATTGATGACATTTATTGTTTTTTTGGTGAATAATTCAGCTTAACTTTTTATGAATTTAATAGATACGCATACTCATCTTTACGTGGAACAGTTTGATAAGGATCAGAATCAGGTAGTTGCTGATGCTATTAAACAAGGAATCAATCGCTTTTATATACCTTCAATAGACAGCCAGTACACAAAGCGTATGCACGACTTACAATCTGCATTTCCGGAAAGAATTCACTTAATGGCCGGTTTGCATCCTACATCTGTTGACGAAAACTACGAAAGTGAATTGGAGCATATAAAAGATCGGCTGGAAAAAGAAATGCCATGTGCAGTCGGTGAAATCGGAATAGACCTTTATTGGGAACAAAAATATCATTCACAGCAGGAAGAAGCTTTTCGGCAACAAATCAAATTAGCTAAAGAATATAAACTGCCTATTGTCATCCATTGCAGAGCTGCTTTTGATGAGGTTTTTGAGGTTTTAGAACAAGAAAACGACGATGCTCTATATGGAATTTTCCATTGCTTCACAGGGAATCAAGCACAGGCAGAACAGGCAATTCGATTAGGCTTTTATCTTGGAATAGGTGGAGTAGTAACGTTTAAAAATGCCGGCTTAGATCAGGTCATTAAAAACATAGAGCCTAAGCATATAGTTCTGGAAACAGACGCACCCTACTTAGCGCCATCGCCCAAAAGAGGAAAAAGAAATGAATCCGCTTACTTGATTTACGTTGCTCAAAAACTGGCGGATATTTGGGGAATTTCACAGGAAAAAGTGGCTGAAGTCACTTCAAAAAACGCATTACAGGTCTTTAAACATGGATAAATTTTCACAAAGATCTCGGGTATTGATAATTTATACCGGTGGAACCATCGGGATGATGAAAGATGCCTCTACCGGTAGTTTAAAGCCTTTTGACTTTGATAACCTGATGTCTTATGTGCCGGAAATTAAATTATTAGATCATGAAGTAGATACCACCGGAATATCTCGAATATTGGATTCATCTGATATAACGCCGAGTTCTTATGTGGAATTAGCCTGTATCATCGAGGCTAATTATGAGGATTACGATGGATTCGTGGTCTTACATGGTAGCGATACCATGTCGTTTACAGCATCGGCACTATCTTTTATGTTCGAAAACCTGCAAAAGCCGGTCATCTTCACTGGATCGCAATTGCCCATAGGAGACCTTCGCACCGATGCCAAGGAAAACCTCATCACGAGCATTCAATTCGCCGGTCTGAAAGAAAAAGGCAAACCGGTAATACGGGAAGTTGGTTTGTATTTTGAATATAAATTGTATAGGGCAAACAGAACCACTAAAGTAAACGCCGATCATTTTGAAGCATTTGAGTCCGCTAATTATGCAGCTTTGGCTGAATCCGGTGTTGATTTAAAGCTTAATTATTCGGCCTTATATCGAGCACCGACCAAAAAGAAATTTACCGTTCATAAAGAGCTGGAAGAAAACATTATGATTCTAAAAGTCTTTCCCGGCATTAATGAGGAAGTAATGAAAAATATGCTCCTTGTACCTGACTTAAAAGGGATTGTCTTAGAAACCTTTGGCAGTGGCAACACAAAAACCGATCGCTGGTTTATAGATTTATTGCAATCGATGATCGATAAAGGAATAGCCGTGGTCAATGTTTCCCAATGTATTGGCGGAAGTGTAGTGATGGGAAAATATGAAACCAGTGAACAACTTTTGCAAATGGGTATGATTTCCGGAAAGGATATTACCACAGAATCAGCTATTGCTAAATTAATGTTCTTGCTGTCTAAGAGCCTTACACCGGATGTAATGAAAACCCTTTTTGAAACTTCGCTACGCGGCGAAATAAGCCATTAAATATTTTGGGGTTTAGCGCATTCCCCCTATTTTTGCAAAATCAATTAGAGAGGTGGCCGAGCGGTCGAAGGCGCACGCCTGGAAAGTGTGTATTCCGTTTATAGCGGAATCGAGGGTTCGAATCCCTTCCTCTCTGCAAAAGAAATAAGCCCCCAAACCCCCAAAGGGGGTTTTACT
>Ga0102930_1000070_pt1 | contig 30569 bp, 32 predicted proteins | sample SalPon1_B_H2O_MG_FD_84514 | JGI IMG/M metagenome (GOLD analysis project Ga0102930, IMG submission 84514) | Salt pond water microbial communities from South San Francisco under conditions of wetland restoration - Salt Pond MetaG R1_B_H2O_MG | ecosystem: Environmental > Aquatic > Non-marine Saline... | reverse complement strand
TAAACAGTCTGCCATAGTTTATAAATTTAAAGCACAAATATAGAAGAGGTCAATTAGAATGGATTAAAATATACGTTAATTCAAGCTAGGTTCTTCAGAAACTGGTTCTCCATAAAGATCAAAATCTCCAGCATCTGTGATTTTGATATGAGCAAATTCTCCTGTTTTCAGGTAATGAACTTTGGCATCTATCAACACTTCATTATCTACATCTGGGGAGTCAAATTCTGTTCTGCCTACAAAATAACCGCCTTCTTTTCTGTCAATCACACATCTAAATACTTTATGAATTTTTTGTTGATTGAGCTCCCAAGAAATCTGAGACTGTATCTCCATAATTTCATTTGCACGCTGCATTTTGACGTCCTCAGGGACATTATCTTCCAGATGATACGCATTGGTATTTTCTTCGTGTGAGTAGGTGAAGCATCCTAATCTTTCAAAACGCATCTCAGTTACCCAATTTTTCAATTCCTGAAAATCCTCTTCCGTTTCTCCTGGATAACCTACAATCAATGTGGTTCTGATGGCCATATTTGGCACTATTTTTCTGAATTTCAGCAGTAAATCTGTTGTTTTTTTATGTGTAGTTCCTCTGCGCATGGACTTCAAGATATGGTCTGAAATATGCTGCAATGGAATATCGATATAATTACACACTTTTGGTTCTTCCCGAATCACATCAAGAACATCTACAGGAAACCCTGTGGGGAAGGCATAATGCAGACGAATCCACTCGATGCCTTCCACTTTCACAAGTTCTTTTAGTAATTCTGCGAGGTTTCTTTTTTTATACAAATCTAACCCGTAGTAGGTCAGATCCTGAGCTATCAGGATAAGTTCTTTTACGCCTTGCTTGGCTAGATTTTTAGCTTCAACAACTAGGTCTTCAATGGGTGTAGATTTGTGCCCACCACGCATCAACGGAATAGCACAAAAGGAACACGGCCTATCACAACCTTCGGCAATTTTCAAGAATGCATAATTTTTGGGGGTGGTTGTCATGCGCTCTCCGATGAGCTCATGTTTGTAATCCGCACCTAAAGCTTTGAGTAGCGCAGGCAGCTCTGTAGTTCCAAAATACTGGTCTATATTAGGGATTTCTTTTTGTAAATCTGGCTTGTAGCGTTCAGACAAACACCCTGTTACAAACACTTTTTCGACTTCACCATCTTCTTTCTTTTGAACAAAATCTAAAATTGTATTGACTGATTCTTCTTTGGCATTGTCTATAAAACCGCATGTATTGATGACTACCACATCCCCCTCCTTCTCATGGGCTACCTCTTTGCCATTGGCTTTGAGTTGACCCATCAAGACTTCAGAATCGTAGATGTTTTTGCTACACCCTAAAGTGACAACATTGATTTTATTTTTTTTGATAGATTTTGTTCTCATGAAAACTATGAAATTTATCCTGCAAAGTTAAACGCTTTACATTTTATGATTAGTTGATGATAACTTAAAGCTTGTATAAAACTATATAAGCTTATGCGACTATATTCTGAATCCAAATAAGGAGATCTTGTTCGTAATAACGCATAGCTGAAATAGCGACAATACTCCCAAGCGCATAGACCCAGTTGGTAGAATTTGTTTTCAAAAAGTAATAGCCTAGTAACCCAAGTATAATAAAAGGCAAAGCTATCAATAAATTAGAGGCAATCCATCCACCTTGTATGATGACAGATAACTTCAAAACCAAGAAAAAAGCAGAGTAAATAACAACGATTTTAGTGATTATTAATTTATTTCTATCAGAAGAAAAGGGTTTGGGCTTATGCTCTGTCATGTATTATTTATTAGAAAAAAACGAATCTACAAATTCATATTTATTAAAAATCTGAAGGTCTTCAACACCTTCACCTACGCCGATGTACTTCACAGGGATTTGAAACTGATCGCTAATACCTATCACCACGCCACCTTTAGCAGTACCATCAAGTTTTGTGATAGCAAGGGCTGTAACTTCTGTGGCGGCAGTAAATTGTTTGGCTTGTTCAAATGCATTTTGACCAGTAGAGCCATCCAGAACCAAAAGCACTTCATCAGGGACATTTGGTGTTACTTTCTGCATGACTCGTTTTATTTTAGAAAGCTCATTCATAAGGTTGACTTTATTATGAAGTCTGCCTGCAGTGTCCAATATAACCACGTCAGCATCTTGTTTGATGGCACTTTGTACAGTATCAAAAGCTACAGAGGCAGGATCGCTCCCCATTTTTTGTTTCACAATAGACACCCCAACGCGATCTGCCCAAATTTGCAACTGATCTACAGCAGCCGCTCTAAAAGTGTCTCCAGCTCCCAACACTACTTTTTTACCTTTCAATTTAAACTGATGAGCTAGTTTGCCAATGGTCGTAGTTTTCCCTACACCATTTACGCCTACCACCATAATCACATAAGGTGTTTTGCCTTTAGGTAATTCTAAAGTCTCAAGCTCACCATGTTCAGATTCACTCAATAAACCAGCTATTTCTTCTCTTAAAATAAGATTGAGTTCATCTGTACCCAAGTATTTATCTTTGGCTACTCTTGTTTCAATCCTGTCTATGATTTTAACTGTTGTTGCCACACCCACATCACTGGAGACCAGCACCTCTTCAAGGTCGTCCAGCACAGCTTCATCTACTTTAGATTTACCAGCTACAGCTTTGCTTAGCTTACCAAAAAAATCTGTTTTTGATTTCTCAAGTCCTTCGTCTAGCTTCTCTTTTTTTTCCTTAGAAAATATGTTTTTAAAAAAACTCATCGTTTTGTGTGTAAGAGTTATAGGATAGTTTTAAGCGACAAAGATAGGCAAAAACAAAAAAGCCGACGCATAAATGGCGACGGCTTGATGTATAATAAAGTCTTAAACTTATTTACTCTTCAAAAAATCATTGACCTCATCAGGCGCCATTATTTTTTCTTGAAAAACATAAGCACCAGATTTTGGAGATTTCACCATTTTGATGGCTTTTGTAAGCCTTTTTGTTCCTGTCTGTATTGTACCAACTGATTTCTTTGCCATAACTTATTTAATTTCTTTGTGAACAGTCATTTTCTTCATGATAGGATTGAACTTCTTGAGCTCAAGTCTATCTGGAGTATTTCTTTTGTTCTTAGTTGTAATGTATCTTGAAGTTCCAGGAAGTCCAGATTCTTTATGCTCTGTGCATTCCATAATTACTTGAACTCTATTGCCTTTTTTTGCCATAATCTTTACGCTTTAAATACCTTATTTAGTCAAGAATCCTTTAGCACGAGCTTCTTTCAAAACAGCGTGAATTCCTTTTTTATTGATGGTTTTCAAGATAGAGGTTGATACTTTTAAAGTAATCCATTTATCTTCTTCTGGGATATAAAATCTCTTTTTAACCAAGTTAACGCTAAATTTGCGTCTAGTTCTATTTAATGCGTGCGAAACGTTGTTTCCAGACATTGCTCTTTTTCCTGTAAGCTCACAAACTCTTGACATTATATATACTTTTAGATGTTATTAAAAACAGGATGCAAATTAACGACATTTTTCTGAATTAATAAAAATAAATTTTATAGAATTTCATTATTTTAAAATCCCTTCATAAATCAACTCCAGAGCTTTGTTTACAGCCTTTTGCGTGACTCTCTCTCTGTGTTTACCAAATTGAAATTTCTGTACTTGTGTATCATCTGGCGAAGCCACAGCGATAAATACAGTGCCAATTTCAGCATCGCTATCACCTTTTGTAGGCCCTGCATTGCCTGTGGTGGCTATGGCAAAATCAGCTTTGAACATAGCCCTGGCTTTCTCTGCCATCACCTTTGTGATTTCTGAACTCACAACAGAGTGCTTTGCAATAAGCGCTTCTGATATCTGCAGCACATCATTTTTTGCAGAAGTAGCATAACTTATCACAGACCCTATGAAATAGGAAGAAGCACCAGGGATTTCAGTAAATTTTGCTGCTAGCCGCCCTCCTGTACAACTTTCGGCCGTGACTAAAGTTTTGCCTTGGGAGATGAATGCTTCTGCTATGCGCTCTTCAAGCGTTTGCTCATCTTCATAGCCTTTTATGATGTCTCCTATTACTCTATTGAGCCGCTCTATAGCTGTATCAAGACCAGATTTTAACACTACTTCATCTTCTCCTCTAGCACTCAGCCTCAAGCGGACTCTTCCTAAACTTGGCAAGTAGGCAAGTTTGATAAAGGGCGGGAGTTGATTTTCCCAATCCTCAATCTTGTCTGCTATTGCACTTTCGCCAAGGCCGTAAGTAAGGACAGTTTTGTGGATGATGTAAGGCGTCCTAAATCTATCCTGAAGTCTTGGCAAGGCCTGCTCCATAAAAATTGCCTTCATCTCATAAGGCACACCTGGCATAGAAATATACACCACCCCTTCTTTTTCAAACCACATCCCTGGCGCAGTGCCATACTCATTATGCAAAGGTATCGCCTGAGAAGGAATCCATGCCTGCGATTTATTGGACTCCAAAATGGGCGTAGAAACATATTTTGTGAAAATATCTTGCACGTGGGCTAAAACACTTTCATCTAGCACCAGCTCATCATTGAAGTACTCACAGAAGGTGTGTTTAGTAATATCATCTTTAGTAGGTCCAAGACCACCTGTGATTATCACAATATTTGAACGGCTCGACGCTTCGTTGAAGGCATTCAGAATATGTGTTTTTTCATCTTGAATAGAAGAAATCTGATACACTTCTACGCCAATTTTATTGAGTTGTTTAGCTATAAAAGCAGAATTAGTATCTATAATTTGCCCAATCAAAATCTCGTCTCCTATTGTGATGATCTCTGCCTGCATAATTTATTTTACTTGTATTGAAAAACATGAAGTTTCTTGAATAAAACCTTCTAACACATCTCCTTCTTTCACCGGTCCTACTCCCGAAGGTGTCCCCGTAAAAATAATGTCACCTATTTTTAAAGTAAAATATTGTGAAACATAAGCAACAAGCTCATCAATCTTCCAAAGCATTTCTGATGTGTTTCCAGACTGAACGATTTCTTTATTTTTTTCTAATCTGAACGATATATCGTCAACACTTTGAAATTTTGATTTTGGAAACCACTGCTCTCCAATTAGCGCAGCCCCATCAAAGCCTTTGGCCTTTTCCCACGGCAAACCTTTGTCTTTTAAATAGTTTTGAACATCTCTCGCTGTAAAATCAATCCCTAAACCAATGTCGTCGTAATACTTATGAGCAAATTTAGGCTGAATGTGTTTCCCTACTTTTTTGATTTTGACTAAAATTTCTACTTCATAATGCACATCTTCTGAAAAGGAAGGGATGATAAATGGATTGTTTTTCAATAAAACCGACGAATCAGGCTTCATAAACACCACTGGATGTTCAGGCTTTTCGCTGTGTAATTCTGTAATATGCTTGGCGTAGTTTCTTCCGATGCAAATTAATTTCATAATAAAAAATTTGAATGAATTAGGGTTTACAAAATTAGTATAGTGCGTGACAAAAGGTATTTTGCTCGTGTTAAAAATTTAGTTAACTAGACCCCACAGGTTTTTGAAACCTGTGGGGTCTTCAGGCATAAATAATTTTCTAATTCGCTCAATCTATATGATAATAGGTAGGCGAAGGAAGCGGTGCGCTATTCAAATCGTAATTAGGAGTAATTCTCCTCAGTGCATCTTCAGGAGTGTATTTAAAAACCTCGTAATCAAATTGATCATAATTTTTGAAAGCGTCTTTAGACATTACAAACGAACCTTCTTTAATTTCACGGAAGTTCCTATTGACTTTCACATTTGAAAAATTTGGGACACTCAATTTAGAAGTATTTGAAATACTTGTATTCAAGGAAAGTAAACTTAAGGTTGGTAGCGCTGAATTTTGAGTTAAGTGTAAGGTTGATTGCTGAGCTGATATGATTGTACTACTACTTATCAATATCAAAATAAGGATGAAACGCATAATTTATATATTAAATAACACTACTAATATAATGAATTCTCATTTATTTAGTCGCCAATTTTCTCAATTTGATGGCTGTTAAGACTTTTTTGGTGTAAAGTGGAAAGTCTGAATTCTGCATCCAGCCAAAGTAACCTGGCTCTTTATCCAGCACATCTTCTACTTTTTTACCTTTAAATTTACCAAACCCAAAGACTTCTTCGCCTTTTTTATTCACATGGATAAACCCAGCTAAATCTGCAAATTTCTTGTGAGCACTAAATTCAGAAAGCCATTTAGTATCGTTTTCTAGATCTGGATAACGATCGAGCTGAGATTTCAACACTTCGTAAGTGGCATTGGTATCTGCTTCGGCACTGTGTGCATCGGTGAGGTCTTTGTCACAATAGAATTTGTAAGCCGCCTCCAGAGTTCTCTTTTCTTTCTTATGAAAGATGGTCTGTACATCCACGGCATTCACTTTTTTAAGGTCGAAATCGAGTCCTACACGCAGCATTTCTTCTGCCAATAGTGGAATATCAAAGCGATTGCTGTTATAGCCTGCCAAATCGCAACCTTTTATCATGGCATTTATTTTGGGTGCAAGCTCCTCAAATTTGGGCTCATTGGCCACATCTTCATCACTGATGCCATGAATGGCAGTAGTTTCTTCAGGAATCGGGATGCCTGGATTGACCTTCCACGTGTAGCTTTCTCTATTATTATTTTCAAAAACCTTCAGAATAGACATCTCTACAATTCTGTCTTTTGAAATATTTGTTCCTGTAGTCTCCAAATCAAAAAAACAGATGGGACGTGTCAATTTTAATTCCATGATAGATATTTTTTACAAAGTTAGCATTTGAAGACGAAGAATACTTAGTTTAAAACAAAATTGAACAGATTTATACTTTAGAACGTATCAAATACTGTTTAATCATGATTTCAAAAATAATTTAAACCCATCAATTCTGTTTTTAAAATCCATATGAAATAATCTAAATCATTTCATTATTTTTGTATAATCCTATGACGGCTTAAAATGACTTATTCAACTAAATCATTGTTTTAAGCTGAATAAGATGCGTTATAAGCCACTTGAAGATGTCATTAAAATTTGTTTCTTATATAAGTTCGCAATCTCGAACAATGTCAAAAAAAAGTGTTGAAGACTTTTTATTTCAGGTTAGAGAAAAGAACAAACACCTTGCTATTACTGGCATACTTTTGCTCATTCAAGGTAAGTTTGTTCAATATATAGAAGGTCCTGCTGAAGAAATTGATAAGGTCTATGACTCTATCAGCAAGGACAAAAGGCATACTGAAATGATACTACTCGATTCTGGCCCCTTAGAAAAACGCCAGTTTACAGATTGGTCCATGGCCTATAAAGAAGTGAGTGATAAGCAAATAAAAGAAATTGTTGGCCAAGACAACCTCAACCTTGAGGAGGTCTTTCTCAAAAATAAAGATGTGAGCAACCACCCTGTTCTTGCTGTTCTTTACGATTTTGTCCGTATGCTTTCTAGCTAAAAAAACCTCTAGATTTCATCTAAAGGCTTTTTTCAAGGTAGTTAAAACACCCTAAAAAAGGTGCTTTTTCATATTACTCTTTTCTCAAGATTACAGCTTCAGACTTTTCAACAATAGCCTTAGCATTGAGTCCATATTTATCTAGAAGCATTAGTGGCTCTCCACTTTCACCAAAAGTATCTTGAGTGGCCACAAATTCTTGAGGGGCTGGATGATTCAGGCTTAAAGTTCTAGCTACACTTTCACCAAGGCCTCCTAAGAAATTATGCTCTTCTGCAGTTACCACACATTTTGTTTTTCTCACAGATTTCAAAATTGCAGTTTCATCCAGCGGTTTGATGGTATGAATATTAATCACTTCTGCAGAGATTCCTTTTTCATTCAATGTTTTGGCAGCTTCCAGAGCTTCCCAAACCAAATGACCTGTTGCAATGATGGTGACGTCATTACCTTCAGTAAGCAGTTCAGCTTTTCCTATTTCAAATTTTTGATCGGCGGGTGTAAAGTTTGGCACTTTAGGACGACCAAACCTGAGATATACTGGTCCTTCAAACTCTGCAATAGCTTTAGTAGCAGCTTTGGTTTGGTTATAATCACAGGTGTTGATAACCGTCATCCCTGGTAGCATCTTCATCATGCCAATATCTTCAAGAATCTGGTGAGTAGCTCCATCTTCTCCTAAAGTTATCCCTGCATGTGATGCACATATTTTAACATTTTTACCAGAATAGGCTACAGACTGTCTAATTTGGTCATAAACTCTACCCGTAGAAAAATTAGCAAAAGTTCCTGTGAAGGGAATCTTTCCACCAATAGTCATACCAGCGGCTATCCCTATCATATTAGCTTCAGCTATTCCTATTTGGAAAAAGCGATCGGGATGGTTAGCTTTAAAATCTCCCATCTTCAGAGATCCTGTAAGGTCTGCACAAAGTGCAACTACGTCTGGGTTGGTTTGTCCAAGCTCTGTAAGGCCATCGCCAAACCCTGAGCGTGTATCTATATTTCCTGTGTTTGTATATGTTTTCATAGGCCTCCCCCTAACCCCTCCAAAGGAGGGGAGTATTGGGGTTGTTTTTAATTAATAATTCGTTGTATCATAGTTTTATAATTCCTCCCCTTTGGGAAGTCTAGGAGGGGCTATTAGTAATCGCCAAGTGTTTCTGGGTTTTGAGCTAGTGCAGTTTCGAGCTGCTCATCATTTGGTGCTTTTCCATGCCATGCATGAGTCCCCATCATATAATCCACGCCGTTACCCATTTCTGTATCCATCAAGATAACGATAGGTTGCTTATTACCAGTTAAGCTTTTTGCCTCAGCTAAAGTTGTTGTGATGGCCTCTATGTTGTTTCCTTCTTTAAGTTCCAGAACTTTCCAATCAAAGGCTTCAAATTTATCTTTTAAATTTCCAAGAGGAAGCACATCATCTGTGGCTCCATCTATTTGTTTTTTGTTATAATCTACAGTGGCGATGATATTGTCCACACCTTTAGACCCTGCATACAAAATTGCTTCCCAATTCTGTCCTTCTTGCAGTTCTCCATCACCATGAAGGCTATAGACTAGATGAGAATCAGAATTCATTTTTTTGGTAAGTGCAGCACCTATAGCTACAGACATCCCTTGTCCTAGAGAGCCAGAAGCAATTCTCACGCCAGGCAATCCTTCATGGGTAGTGGGATGACCTTGAAGTCTAGAATCAATTTTTCTGAAGGTATTGAGCTCTTCTACTGGAAAAAAACCAGACCTTGATAATACGCTGTAGAAAACAGGTGAAATGTGACCATTGGAGAGGAAGAATAAGTCTTCATGTGTTCCATTCATATCGAAATCTGAGGAATAATCCATTACTTCCTGGTAAAGAACTGAGATAAACTCAGCACATCCTAAAGATCCACCTGGGTGACCAGAATTGACTTGGTGAACCTGACGAAGTATGTCCCTCCTTACTTGAGTGACAAAATCTTGCAATTGTTGTGTTGTTGACATGTGATAGTTAAGTATTTTTTGATTGTCCAAAAGTAAGGATTTATTATAAAATACTAGCCCTTAGATTTATAATCCGATTATGGCCTTTGCAAAGAAGAAGTTTGAAAGAGTTGAGTATCTTTGCCAGCTATCAGACACCTATGAAATTCGAATTACTCCATAAAGATTTAAATTCTAAAGCTAGAGCAGGCACAATCACCACAGACCATGGCGTCATAGAAACACCTATCTTCATGCCTGTAGGAACTATTGCCACCGTGAAGGGGGTACACCAAAGAGAGCTGAAAGAAGAAATAAACCCAGACATTATTTTAGGTAACACCTACCATTTGTATTTAAGACCAGGCACTGGCATTTTAAAAAAAGCGGGGGGACTTCATAAATTTATGAATTGGGATAGAAATATATTGACAGATAGTGGTGGCTATCAAGTATATTCGCTTTCAGCAAATAGAAAAATAAACGAGCAAGGGGTCAAATTCAAATCTCACATCGACGGCTCCATGCATCTTTTCACCCCAGAAAGTGCTGTGGATATACAGCGAGAAATAGGAGCAGATATAATTATGGCATTTGATGAATGTACGCCTTATCCATGCGAATACAATTATGCTAAACGCTCCATGCATATGACACACAGATGGCTGGATAGATGCATGACTCACATGAAAAAAACCTCTCCTTTGTACGGCCATGACCAAACCTTGTTTCCTATTGTGCAAGGAAGTACTTATAAGGATTTGAGAAAACAATCGGCTGAATATATTGCTAACGTAGGAGCCGAAGGGAATGCTATTGGCGGACTATCCGTAGGTGAGCCAGATGATGAGATGTATGCCATGACGGAAGTCGTTACTGAAATTTTGCCAGAAGACAAACCTAGATACCTTATGGGCGTAGGCACACCCTCTAATCTTTTGGAAAACATTGCACTAGGAGTAGATATGTTTGATTGTGTTATGCCTACTAGAAACGCCAGAAATGGAATGCTTTTTACTGCTGAAGGTACCATCAATATCAAAAATAAAAAATGGGAAGACGATTTTTATGCACTGGATTCCGCTGGCTATACCTGGGTAGATACAGAATATTCTAAAGCCTACTTAAAACATTTATTCTCTGTAAAAGAATTATTAGGCAAACAAATTGCGACTATTCACAATTTAGGATTTTATCTTTGGCTGGTAAGAGAAGCAAGACGACAAATACAAGCAGGAACATTCAGAGCTTGGAAGGACATCATGGTAAAAAAACTAGCAGTAAGACTATAATTTTAAGCTATTGAAAATAATAGATTGGTACATATTAAAAAGATATTTAGCTACATTTTTAGGTTTACTTTTGATGTTTATTCCTATTGGCATCATCGTCAATCTTTCAGAAAAAATTGATGATATTACAGAAAATGAAGTCCCTATGGATGAAGTCCTCGTCTTTTATGGCAACTTCACCATTTACTTTGCCAACTTATTATTTCCTATATTTTTATTTTTGTCCATCATTTGGTTCACTTCCAAACTAGCCAATAACACAGAAATTATTGCCATTTTGAGTTCAGGAATTTCCTTTTGGAGGTTTTTAAGGCCTTACATTGTAGGAGCTACATTGGTATGTGGTGTAGCCCTGATGTTCACTATGTACTTGGTTCCTAATGCTAGCCAGGGGTTCAATGAATTCAAATACAAGTATTTTAAAAAAGGGAGACAATCACAACAAACTACAAATGTGTACAGGCAAATCAATGATGAAGAATTTATCTTTGCAACCAATTTTCAACCTAATACCAAAACAGCAAGAAATTTCACTTTAGAACATTTTGAAAATGAAGAAATGAAATTTAAAATTTCTGCTACTAGATTGAAATTTAATCAAGAAGACTCCACCTACACCCTCAATAATTTTGAAAAAAGAACACTCACAGATAGAGAGGATAGTATCTTCAGAAAGTCCTCACTGGACACTGTATTACCATTCGAGTTTGATGAATTAACCCCTGTGGAATACATTGCGGAGACTTTAGATTATGGAGAACTTCAAGAATTTATAGCTACTGAAAAACGAAGAGGCTCGGCCAACATCAGCAGTTATGAAATTGTAGCTTATAAGCGGTGGAGTGTTCCTGTTTCTGCTTTTATACTTACCATCATAGCCGTTTCTGTTTCTGCTATGAAAAGGCGTGGAGGTATGGGAGCCAATCTGGCTATTGGGATTGTGATAGCCTTTGGCTATATCTTTTTGGATAAAGTATTTGGTACTATTGCAGAAAAATCTACATTCTCTCCCATGCTTGCTGTGTGGTTTTCAAATATTCTTTTCGGAATTTTAGCCATTTATTTACTTATAAAATCTAAACGCTAGTTATGAATGGATAACCAAAAAAACAAGGTTCTCAATGTTGTAAACAATAGATAAACTGAAAGATTAGAATTTTTAAGACTAGGCTTTAATTTGACTAGTCGTAATGATTTTTGAAGCAAACAGATATATCTTTTATATATTTGCCAACTGATTTATTATAAAGACATAGATTTAAATTCATGGAATATTTAGATTTTGAATTACCCATAAAAGCGCTTCAAGAGCAATACAACAAGGCTTGTGAAATTGGAGAAGACAGTGAAGTAGACGTCACAGACACATGTGAACAAATCAAACAAAAGCTGGACCACAAGAAGAAAGAAATCTACTCAAACCTGAATGCGTGGCAGAGGGTACAACTATCCAGACATCCTAATAGACCGTACACGCTAGATTACATACATGCCATTTGCGGAGACACCTTTATGGAACTTCATGGCGACCGAAACTTTGGAGATGACAAAGCCATGATAGGTGGGCTAGGAAAAATCAATGAAAAGAGTTTCATGTTTATAGGTCAGCAAAAAGGCTACAACACCAAGACACGCCAGTATAGAAACTTTGGAATGGCTAATCCAGAGGGCTACAGGAAAGCCTTACGCCTTATGAAAAAGGCAGAAAAATTTGACATACCCATTGTCACTTTGGTAGATACCCCAGGGGCTTTTCCTGGCCTAGAAGCAGAAGAAAGAGGTCAAGGAGAAGCCATTGCTAGAAATATTATGGAGATGAGCCAACTCAAAGTCCCTATAATTGTTATTATCATAGGAGAAGGGGCTAGTGGCGGTGCCTTAGGAATAGCAGTAGGAGATACTGTTATGATGCTAGAAAACACCTGGTACTCTGTTATATCTCCAGAATCCTGCTCGTCGATACTATGGAGAAGCTGGGAGTATAAGCAAAATGCTGCTGAAGCTTTAAAACTAACAGCTACAGACATGAAGAAGCTAAAAATCATAGATAAAATCATAAAAGAACCACTTGGTGGAGCCCATAGCAATAGAGAAAAAACATTTGAAATTGTAACTAAAGCCATTTTATCAGAATACGAAGATTTAAAAAAGTTATCCCCAGAAAATTTAGTAGAAAAACGAATGAAAAAATTTATTGATATAGGAGTGTATTCTGAATAACCTAGACAGGGCATAAATTCTCAAAAAAAATCCAAATGCTTTTCATTTGGATTTTTTAGTTATCCACAATATTTTTGAGTTATCCACATAGCTATGTGGAAAAAATAGAGGTGTTAAGCAAGTCATTTTTGGCCGTACTTCATAACCTTTTCTTTACATTCGTGCCATGGAAAACGTAAAACAATCTTCATACTCACCAGCATCCAAAGGGGATGTCATCAGTCTTCAAAAAGGAAAAATACCACCTCAAGCTGTTGACCTTGAGGAGGTTATACTTGGAGCAATGATGATAGACAAAAAAGGTGTAGATGAGGTGATAGATATTCTTCACCCCGATGTTTTCTACAAAGAAGCTCATAAAAATATTTATGAAGCCATAATTTTATTATTTGAAAAAGGAGACCCAATAGACTTATTAACGGTTTCCACAGAACTAAAGAAGTCTAAGAAATTACAAGCTTCTGGGGGCGAATATTACCTTATTCAGCTCACGCAGAAAGTGTCCTCCTCAGCACATATTGAATACCATTCTCGCATTGTTCTTCAAAAATATATCCAACGTTGTTTGATTAAAATTTCCAACGAGATCATTGAAGAATCCTATGACGAAGGCACCGATGTTTTTGACCTTCTGGATCACGCCGAATCAAAACTCTATGAGGTAACGCAAGGCAATATCAAGCGGTCTTCTGAAACTGCTCAGAACTTGGTCATGCAAGCCAAAAAACGAATAGAAGAAATCTCGAACAAAGAAGGATTAAGTGGTGTACCATCAGGTTTTACAGACCTAGACAAACTCACCTCAGGATGGCAACCCAGTGATCTTGTTATCATAGCTGCCCGTCCAGGTATGGGTAAAACTGCCCTCACCCTCACCATGGCTAGAAATATAGCTGTGGGGCAAAACATCCCTGTCGCCTTCTTTTCACTTGAAATGTCTTCAGTGCAATTAATTACTAGATTGATTTCTTCTGAAACGGGATTGAGTTCAGAAAAATTAAGAACTGGTAACCTTGAACCTCATGAATGGGAACAACTGAATGTGAAAGTAAAATCTCTTGAGCAGGCACCATTATTTATTGATGATACACCCTCACTCTCCATTTTTGACCTGAGAGCCAAGGCAAGGCGACTCTCTTCTCAGCATGGCATCAAGCTGATTGTGGTAGATTATCTGCAACTGATGACAGGAGGTGGCTCACAAAAAGGAGGCAATAGAGAACAAGAAATCTCTACCATCTCTAGAAATCTAAAAGCCCTAGCCAAAGAACTCAGTATTCCTGTTTTAGCATTGTCTCAACTTTCCAGAGCAGTGGAGACAAGAGGTGGCAGCAAAAGACCATTGCTAAGTGACCTGAGGGAATCTGGTGCTATAGAACAGGATGCAGATATTGTGTCCTTCATCTACAGACCAGAATATTATGATATCGATACTTGGGATGATGACTCCCAGAGTCCTACCCAAGGCCAAGCAGAATTTATTATTTCTAAGCATAGAAATGGAGGGCTAGATAATATCCGATTAAAATTCATAGGTCATCTTGGTAAGTTTGAAAACCTTGATAATTTTGATTCCCCTTTTGAAATCAATTCAAGTATGAATTCTGGCAAGTCTGACACATCAAACTTCCCAGACCCTGAAAATGTTTTTGACACTCCCCCACCCGATGAAACGCTTGGCGAGCAAAGTGATGAAGATGATATGCCTTTTTAAAATAACCTATGAAAGTACTAATTGCCTTGATGTTCTCCTTACTTATGAGTTGGAATGTTCAGTCCAATTTCATCCTCATTCCCATGGATTATGACACTCAGGACAATCACTTAAAAGCCTACGGGATATCATATTGGCTTTTAGAAAAAAATCAGAAAGTGCAATGGCTTCTCAACTATCGTGGTGGCGCTTTTTTATCACCACATACAGAAGAACTGGAAAGAGAATGTACTATAAGAGGAGTTTCTTATGAAGTTATCAGTACCGCTGAATCCGAAAAAATTCTAAACACAGTAAGTAGTCCCTCTCAAAATATGGAAGCTGTTCTACTTGAAAAGGCTCCAAAAATAGCAGTATATAGCCCCCAAGGCAACGCCCCCTGGGATGATGCAGTTACCATGGTGCTTGAGTATGCGGAGATTCCATACAAAACCATCTATGACACTGAAGTCTTGGATGATGAACTTCTCTTATATGACTGGCTTCACTTACATCACGAAGATTTTACAGGACAGTATGGTAAATTTTATAGAGCCTACCGCTCAGCTCCTTGGTACATTGAAGAAAAAAAACAAGCAGAAGCCCTTACCAAATCCTTAGGATTCGAAAAAGTATCTGAACAAAAACTGGCAGTGGCCAAAAAAATAAAAGCCTACGTAGTGGGAGGTGGTTTCATGTTTGCAATGTGTAGCGCTACAGATTCATTTGATATTGCTCTTGCTGCACAAGGTGTGGATATCTGTGAGCCTATGTTTGATGGAGATGCTTCCGAGCCAGGCTACCAAAACAAACTAGACTATTCTAAAACTTTTGCATTTACAGATTTTATTTTAGAGAAAAGCCCGATGGTTTATGAATACTCATCGCTAGATATGACTGAAAGAAGAACTATCCCAAAGTCTAAAGATTATTTTACCCTGATGGACTACTCTGCCAAATGGGACCCTATCCCTACAATGCTATGCCAAAACCATACAGCTGTAGTAAAAGGATTTATGGGACAAACTACAGCTTTCAACCCAAATCAGATAAAATCAAATGTCTTGGTGATGGGTAAAAACAAACTAAACGGTGAAGCCAGATATATTCATGGCATAAAAGGAAAAGGTTTTTTTACATTTTATGGAGGACATGATCCAGAAGACTATCAGCACAGGGTTGGAGATCCTAAGACTGAACTGAAACTCCACCCAAAATCACCTGGATATAGGCTAATATTAAATAATATCTTATTCCCAGCAGCCGAAAAAAAGAAGCAGAAAACTTAATTCACTTTACTCAAAAATCTTTTTCTTTCTCAGCTCGAAGTTTTTACCTAGGTAAACTTTTCTTACCATTTCATCATTAGCCAATTCTTCAGGTTTTCCATGTTTCAAAATTCCGCCTTCGAACATGAGGTATGTCCTATCTGTAATGGCTAAGGTTTCTTGTACATTATGATCTGTGATGAGAATACCAATGTTTTTATCTTTTAGCTGAGCAACAATTTTTTGAATATCCTCCACAGCTACAGGATCTACCCCTGCAAAAGGTTCATCAAGAAGAATAAATTTTGGGTCGGTAGCCAATGCCCTGGCAATTTCAGTCCGTCGTCTTTCGCCACCAGAAAGTAAATCTCCACGGTTGGTTCTGATATGATTAAGACCAAACTCACTTATCAAGGCTTCCATTTTTTCTTCACGTTCATTTTTATTGAGACTCGTTAGTTCTAGCACACTCATAATATTATCTTCTATACTTAGTTTCCTAAAGATAGAAGCCTCCTGAGCTAAGTAGCCAATACCATTTTGTGCTCTTTTGTACATAGGATATTTAGTGATGTTGGTGTTATTTAGAACTATTTTTCCTCCATTGGGTTTTATCAAGCCTACAATCATGTAAAATGAGGTAGTTTTTCCAGCACCATTAGGGCCTAGAAGACCTACGATTTCGCCTTGTGTCACTTCTAGGCTGATGCCTTTTACGACGTTGACGTTTTTATAAGATTTAACAAGATGCTCCGCTCTTAAAGTTGCCCGCTCAATGCTCATATTTAGAATTTCTAGAAGATTTTATAACAAAGATAATCATCTCCACCACACCTATGCATATCAATGCGTAAGCTAATAGCTCAACAGACTCTTGGACTCCAGCTTTCACAGGGTAAACGCAGTCATAAAAACTGATTACTTTCTCTCCCTCTTCTGTTCTTACATAGCCAAGATAGCCAGGTTCTAGTATAACATTCCAAATCTTTTTACTTCCAAAAAGTCTTGAAAAAACATGAAGGATAATAAAACCAATGAGAAAAATACCAAATGAATAGGTTTTAGACACTTGATATAACTCTGCAACAAAGCGATTAAAATTTTTGAAAATCAGGTAAAATGTAGCTATAACAAAGACTAAAGCAAAGACTTGCCAGGAATTGTCAAATAGATTATAATTCAGCCAAAAATCAAATTCTCTCACAAAATGAACAGTTAAAACACCAGCTAATGCAAGGTTAAAAATTTTGAACTTTTCATAGGTCCTACCCACATAAAGCAAAAGTAGAATGCAGATAGCTAGTAATGTTTCTTGAGAAATTTCAATAGAAGAACTCTCTAAAACCAAACCGTCTGCAAAATCTTGTTTAATAATTAAAATAATACCGAGCATACTTAATGCGTAGACAAAAAATCTAAGGATCAAGGGGTATAATATCTTCATTCTTTTAATTATTCTGTTTTACCAAATTTTTGTTCTAAAGCTTCCCAATACTCAAAAGCCTTTCTCAAATGAGGAATCACTATAGTTCCGCCTACTAGAGTGCCTATGCTTAGGGCTTCCACTACTTGAGCCCTTTTTAAGCCTTCTTTGTAAGAGGATTCTAGGTGGTACTTCACACAGTCATCACACCTTAACACCAAGGAGGAAACCAAGCCAAGAAGTTCTTTAGTTTTTACATCCAAAGCTCCTTCAGTGAAAGAATTGGTATCTAAATTAAAAATACGCTTCAAGACCTTATTGTTTTCTTCTAAAATCTTACCATTCATCTTAGCTCTATAAGCTTCGAATTCGTCAACTAAATCAATCATATTTACTTATTTTGCTTTTGCTTTCGCTTCTTCTCTTCGCTGTTTTCTTATTACTAATTTGGATATTAAAATACTAATTTCATATAAAACCAAAACCGGAATAGCTACAATGACTTGACTTGCTATATCTGGCGGTGTGATGAGTGCTGATATTATCAAAATAAAAACCAATGCATATTTTCTATTTTGCTTTAGAAATTCTGGGGTAACAATGCCTATTTTGGTTAGGAAGTACATGATTACAGGCAGCTCAAAAATAAGTCCACTTGCCAGTACCGATGCCCTCACAAGCCCGATGTAACTACTCAAATCAAAATCATTAAACACTTGAGCGCTTACTGTATAACTCCCAAGAAAATTAATAGACAAGGGCGTTATCACATAATAACCAAACAACACACCAAGCATAAATAAGAAAGAGGTCACAAAGATAAAACCCCTACCCGATTTCTTTTCTGAAGACTCCAAACCTGGGGCTATAAAGGCCCAAAACTGATATATCACGTACGGAAAAGAGATAATAAAACCAGCAGTAATAGACGTCCAAATATGAGCACTAAACTGTCCAGCCATAGTTCTACTCTGTATCCTAAAGGGAAGCTCATCGAAACAGAAACTTTCTTGTAATCCAAAATATTCAGAAATTCGGCATAAGAGGCTGTAGGTGTAGAAATCTGCTCGTTTAGGACCAAAAATAATCACGTCAAAAATAAAAGACTTCAGCGCAAAAGCGATAGCGCCACCTATAAGTATGGCTAAAGTGGCACGTAGCAAGTGCCATCTTAAATCTTCAAGATGATCCAGAAAAGACATCTCATCTGGATTCTTTTTTGTTTTAGAGGTTTTTGCCATACTAAATAATGCCTTCTTTTACAAGATTATGCAGATGAACAATGCCAACATATCTATCAGACTCTGTTGCAATAAGCTGAGTGATGTCGTTGGCCTCTAGAAGCTCTAGAGCATCTATAGCCATGGCAGAATTCTTTATAGTCTTAGGATCTTTAGACATAATATCTTTAGCTTTAAGAGAGGTGAAGTCGTCTGTAGAACTTAGCATACGTCTTAAATCTCCATCAGTGATGATACCTACAATTTTTTCATGCTCTAGAACTGCAGTTACGCCAAGCATATTCTTTGAGATCTCAACAATTACATCCTTTATAAGAGTTTCAGTAGAAACCTGAGGCTTCATATTTTGTGAGGTGATGTCACTTACACGCAGATATAGGGTTTTACCTAAAGCACCTCCAGGGTGAAATTTAGCAAAATCATCACTAGAAAACCCTCTTAATTTTAGCAAGCATATAGCCAGTGCATCTCCAAGCACAAGTTGAGCTGTTGTACTTGTTGTGGGTGCAAGGTTATTAGGGCAGGCTTCTTTTTCTACAAAAGAATTTAAAACAAAATCTGCCTGTTTGCCTAAAAATGAATCTTTATTTCCAGTGATGGCAATCAATGTGTTTTTAAAATTTTTAATAAGTGGTGCCAGAACTTTAATCTCTGGTGTATTGCCACTTTTAGAAATACAAATCACTACATCATCCCTTAAAATAGTCCCTAAATCTCCATGAATAGCATCTGCAGCATGCATATACACAGCTGGGGTACCTGTAGAGTTTAATGTAGCTACAATTTTGGTGGCTATAATAGCACTTTTACCAACACCTGTGATTATGACACGTCCTTTTGAGGTAAGAATAGCATTTACCGCCTCTGAAAAAGAGCTATCTATTAAATTTTCAAGATGTTCAATAGCTTTGGATTCAATATGAATTATTTCCTTAGCGTAAGATTGTATTTCTACATCTTTCATAAATTACTATATTTAATAATTGTACGCTATTAAAGATTGCGTATATTTAATCTTGCAAAGGTAAATAAAACAAAATAGTAACAATTCAATTGGAACAAATCAATTTACATCAAGAACTCAAGAAGTATTTTGGCTTCAGTGAGTTCAAAGGACTTCAAGAAAAGGTTATTAAAAGCATTGTTGCTAACAATGACACTTTTGTGATTATGCCCACAGGTGGTGGCAAATCACTCTGCTATCAGCTTCCTGCTCTGATAAAAGAGGGAACAGCAATAGTGGTTTCTCCACTGATCGCGCTTATGAAAAATCAAGTAGATGCTATAAGAAATATTTCTGAGCATCATGGTATAGCCCATGTTTTGAACTCATCATTGAACAAAACACAGGTAAAGCAAGTGAAAGAAGACATCTCAAACGGTGTAACTAAACTGCTCTATGTTGCCCCAGAGTCTCTTACAAAACATGAATATATAGATTTTCTAAAAGAAGAAAACATCTCCTTTTTGGCTATAGATGAAGCACACTGCATCTCTGAGTGGGGGCATGACTTCAGGCCTGAGTATAGAAACCTCAAAAATATCATAGAGCGCATTGGGGAAGATATACCTATAATAGGACTTACAGCTACAGCAACTCCTAAAGTACAGGAGGATATTCTCAAAAACTTAAGGATACCTAATGCTACTACCTTCAAAGCTTCATTCAACAGACCAAATCTTTATTATGAAGTAAGGCCAAAAACTGATGACGTAGATTCTGATATTATAAAATTTGTAAAAAAGAATTCAGGCAAAAGTGGTATTATTTACTGTTTAAGCAGAAAACGTGTAGAACAACTTGCACAAACCCTGCAGGTGAATGGTGTGAAGGCAGTGCCTTATCACGCTGGACTGGACGCTAAAACAAGAAGTAAACACCAAGATATGTTCCTGATGGAAGATATTGATGTTGTGGTGGCCACCATAGCTTTTGGGATGGGAATAGATAAACCTGATGTTCGGTTTGTGATACATAACGACATACCCAAAAGTATAGAAAGCTATTACCAAGAAACAGGTAGAGCTGGCAGAGATGGTGGTGAAGGGCATTGCTTAGCTTACTACAGCCATAAGGATATAGAAAAACTGGAGAAATTTATGAGCGGCAAACCAATAGCCGAACAAGAAATTGGACATGCACTCCTGCAAGATGTGGTTGCCTTCGCAGAAAGCTCTATTTCCAGAAGAAAGTATATTCTACATTATTTTGGTGAAGAATTTGACACTGAAACTGGTGAGGGTGGTGATATGGATGATAATGTACGCTACCCAAAATCTAAAAAGGAAGCAAAGGATGATGTTGTATGGTTACTAAGGGCTGTGAAAGATACAGGTCAGCTTTTTAAATCTAAAGAAATTGTAAACACACTTATAGGAACAATAAACGTACTTATAAAGTCTAATAAAGCTGATACTTTAAACGTCTTTGGCAAAGGAAAAGACAAGCAAGCTAGCTACTGGACTGCACTCCTAAGACAAGTCATCATCGCTGGATTTCTAAAAAAAGAGCTAGAATCTTATGGTGTTGTAAAAATACTACCTAAAGGTGAAGCCTTTTTGAAAAACCCTACATCATTTATGATGACAGAGGATAATGATTTCAGCAAAGCTCCAATTAGTAATTCATCTGCACAGCCTACGGGAGCAACAGATGAAAAACTCCTGAAAATGCTGAAAGACTTGAGAAAAAAAATTGCTAAACGAAGAGAAGTGCCTCCTTTTGTAGTATTTCAAGACCCTTCCATTGAGGATATGGCTTTAAAATATCCTATCAACAAAGAAGAACTTGTCAATATTCATGGTGTTGGTGAAGGTAAAGCTAAGAAATTTGGTAGTGAATTTCTCAACCTCATACAAAATTATGTTGAAGAGAATGACATCCTAAGACCAGATGACCTTGTAGTAAAAAGTACAGGAGCTAATAGTGCTAGCAAGCTTTACATTATACAAAATATAGATAGGAAGCTTCCTCTACCGGACATAGCACAAGGTAAAGGCTTTGAAATGAAAGACTTCATCAAAGAGATGGAAGCTATCGTCTATAGTGGTACTAAACTCAACATCAATTATTGGTTGGATGATATTTTAGATGAAGACCAACAAGAAGAAATTCATGATTATTTTATTGAAGCTGAATCCGATAGTATCAATCAAGCTATTGATGAATTTGATGGGGATTATGACGAGGAGGAATTAAGACTTTACAGAATAAAATTCATAAGTGAAGAAGCTAATTAAAATGCTTTCTGACCTGTTATAAAATCAAAAAAGCCCTTTAAGAAAGGGCTTTTTTGATTTATTTCATAGCTATGTTTATGGAAAAGTAGGGTCTAAATAATCTGGAGTCCCATTTCCATTGGAGTCTGGAAAAGTTAAGTTACCACTCTCATCAATTTCTATTTCATCTCTGGTCAAAACACCGTCGCCGTCATCATCTGTATCTGCGTAATCTGGCACACGATTTTCATCGGTGTCGTCATCGTTAAGGCGTCTATTATCATTCACATCTTCTTGCCAAGAAGGAATCCCATCTTCGTCATGATCGGACTCCAATGATCTATAAAGCTGAATATTAAACACAATAGGATCATAAGCACTGATGCTTGAACCGCCTGGAGGTGATGCAAAATAAGCTAAGCCTGAAGGGATAAAGACAGTACCAAAACCAAAGTCCTCATTAAAAGCTACAGTGCCGTCAGCATTCTCTTCGAAACCAGAAGACCCTCTGAATTCGTCCATAACTTCATAGAATCCAATGATGTTATTGACTAAATCAAACCAAATGGGGTTTGGAGAACTATCAAAAGTAGATTGATCTGGAATTGTGAATCCCTTGTAGGTCACAAGTACGGAATCTGCAAAAGTAGGCTGTCTTTGTGATGTAGCACCTTCTCTGATCTGTAGATAATATAGCGTATAATCCGTCTCTAATTGGGTGACTGTTTTAGATTTTAAAAACTCAGACTCCATGACGGGTTCTTTAGAAGTATCTCCCTCTGGTATTTCTTTGTACACTATGTTTTGAAAATTACTGTTTTGTGGATTTTGCTCCAACTCATAATAATGAGTCTTCAAAAAAGTTTCAATCTCCTCCATGTTTTCAGTTTTTACTTCCTCTAGATCTCTTGTCACTACTTCGGGCGTATCATTATCATCATCAGAACTGCATGAAACTATTGCTAATAGGGTAAAAATTAAAACTAGGTGTTGTATTTTCATTTAACTGTTATTTTTGGTGGCAAGATACGATTTTCTTATATTTTTGTTTGAGATTAAATTCGAATTTGATGAGGGTAGATAAATATTTGTGGGCGGTGAGGTATTTCAAAACAAGAAATATAGCGACTAATGCTTGTAAGAAAGGGCATGTAAGGATAGAAGGAGAATCTGTGAAGGCGTCAAGAAACGTTTACCCTACAGATAAAATTGAAATCAGAAAAAATCAAATCAATTACCAAATTGAGGTTCTTGACCTTCCAAAGTCGAGGGTTGGAGCTAAATTAGTTTCTATTTATTGTGTAGATATCACCCCTAAAGAGCATCTAGAAAAGCTAGATTTGCTCAAATATTCTCAGGACTATTACAGAAAAAAAGGAACTGGAAGACCTACAAAGAAAGACCGAAGAGAACTAGATGACATGAAAGACAATACAAAAGACGACATAGAAGAATGAAAACAACAGCCTCACTCATATTATCTGATGATGATATACAGATCAAAATAAAAAGAATTGCACTTCAAATTCTTGAAACTTGCCTCACCGATGAAAGTATTGTGGTAGTGGGTATAGAAAAAAATGGTGCCATTTTGGCCAAGCTTATAGCTAAACAATTGGAGCAACTCTCCACTACCAAAATCATACAAGGCACTGTGAAATTGAACAAAAAAAATCCTTTAGATAGTGTGGAAGTCAACCTAAAACCATCAGACTACGAAAGGAAAAGCCTTATCCTTGTTGATGATGTTTTGAATACAGGCTCCACATTGATGTTTGCTGCCAAATATTTCTTAGACGTTCCTCTGATGCAATTTAAAACCGCAGTTCTTGTAGATAGAAACCATAAAAACTATCCAATTAAGGCAGACTACAAAGGAATCTCTTTATCCACTTCACTAAACGAAAGGGTTGAAGTAAATTTTGGACCTCACGCTAAAGCTGAATTGGTTTAATGATTTACATCCAGTAGTTGTATGACCTCTCTAAGACTTTGCTCTTCAGTTTGAGCTGTGATATCTAAAACATAATCGGCTAAAAAATAAAATTGTTGACGTTCAAATAAGTGTTTTCTTACAAATTCTTCAAACTCTATCCTATCATTTATATGAGATATGATAGGCCTATCTCCACGCTGCTCAAAAAGCTTACTCACCAAAGCATCTGTTTGTAACTTCAGATAAATGGAGGTCACATCTTCAGTTTCAGTGATTATCTGCATATTATCACCATAAACAGGAGTACCTCCCCCCAAAGACAATATCATACCCTCTGGTGTAGCAAGAAGTTGGTTTAAGGCCAAAGTTTCTTGTTGTCTAAAATAAATTTCACCTTTATTTTCAAAAAGATTTGATATGCTTTGTCCTTCTTTTTCTTCTATATAAAAGTCTAAGTCTATAAATTTCACACCAAGATGATCTGCTAAAAGCCTACCTAGTGTTGACTTCCCTACTCCCATATACCCTAATAAAACTACTTTCATAAGCTTGCCTAGTAAACAAATTAAAAATGTTCCAAATTTAATTTATTTTTACTTGAAATAACAAAGGAAGATATTATATTTGCACCCGCAAAAACATGCATCAGATCTGGTAGCTCAGTTGGTAGAGCATCTCCCTTTTAAGGAGAGGGTCCTGGGTTCGAGCCCCAGCCAGATCACTTTTTTATTTTATAAGTTCTCATTTATTTTTAGATCTGGTAGCTCAGTTGGTAGAGCATCTCCCTTTTAAGGAGAGGGTCCTGGGTTCGAGCCCCAGCCAGATCACTTTTGATTGATTGTATCAACACAAGTTTGAAAATAATTTAACAATTTTCCAGAAAAAACTGTTAAAGCTTTTATTTTCAATTATAATGCCCAGGTGCTGGAACTGGTAGACAGGCATGGTTGAGGGCCATGTGTCCGTTAGGGCGTGCGGGTTCGACTCCCGCTCTGGGCACTTTTAAGACTCTTCTTTATTATTTCATCTTTAACTTTTTAACACAAAGAGCTATTTTATAATAGAGTTAATTATCAATTAACTTAGTCAAACACAGTACATTTATTTAATGATTTTAAATCTACGTAACTTTTCTTTTTGAATGTTTCTTTTTATAGGCTTTTCCATACCATAACAAAAAACCAGTAATAGGTAAACTAGCTACAATAAGACTTGCAAAAAAAGCTATCAATTTACCAGCAAAACCCCCTATCGCACCAACATGAATGTCATAATTCATTCGGACCATTTTTTCAGAAAAGCCAGCTTCTTCATAAGCTCCATAAACTGAGCCTGTGTACAATTGTTGCAACGTGTTTTGGTCATAAAATCTATAATCTGAATTGTAATATACTCCCTCTGTGTTGAAAATTTCAACATAAATAGATTGCTCATCATTTTGTGGCAGATGCACTTCGTATGCTGTTGCATGAGGAAACTGATTTCTTAACTTAGGCATCAAATTATCGATTTTGTTTTCTCTATCTGTGTTTTGATCTGATAGTTGAACTGATGCACTTTTAGGAATGATGAATTCTATAGATTTATCTCCGCCAGCAAGTTTATATACAGAGTGCTTTAACCAAGAATACGCCATAATACTCCCAGACAAGGCAAAGAGAAGAGCAAAAACTGAAATATAAAAACCTACTACTGTATGCAAATCAAAGTTTTTGCGTCGCCAATTTATGTTTGGCTTCCATTGAAATTTCATCCTTTGCTTCAATAGCTTCCTTTTTTTGGGTATCCATAATAGCAAACCTGAAATGATGATGAAAATAAACATCAATATTCCAGTTCCTACAACTTGCTCTCCAAAACTTGCAGGCATCCATAAGCGCACATGCCCTTCTAGTACAAAAGCAAAAAAACCAGAAAAATGATCTTTGACTTGAAAAACTTCAGCAGTATGAGGATGCAAAAATACGCTTTGATAAAATTCAGGCTCAGGATCATAAAAAATGATTTCTATAGGCTCTGAATGTTGATAAAAAAGAATTCCATGAATACTTTGCTTAGGAAAAATAGATTGACCTACGGCTCTTGCTTTACTTAAAGGTATAACAGATTTATCTGTTCCTTCAATTATAAACTGAGGCTCATAAAGTGATTCGATTTCATCCTTAAATACCCAAAGACACCCTGTTATTGCTTCAATCAATACTATTAATCCTGTTATCAATCCAAGAATTTTGTGTATGAGTAATATTGGTTTTCGGTAGTTTGACTTCATATAAAAGAAACGATACTAGGGTGTTATTACCTGCAAAAAGAATTAAAATCTGAATGTGATATTGGCTAGTAATTGTCTCGGCATTTGTGGAGAAATTGTAGTCCACCCTCTGAAATATGTTTCATCAAATGCGTTATTCAGTTTTAAACTTACCCGATAGGAGTTGTTTTCATAAAATAAACTTGAATTTGCTATAGTATAACCTGGAAGCAGGAATTCTCCAGTTGAAGCATAATTAATAGCAAACCTCTCACTTGCACCATTGAAACCTGCTCCCACTCCAAAGCCCTTAAGGATTCCATTTTGAAATTGATACGAGGACCAAAAATTATATAAGATTTCAGCACCGGCTTCTAATGGTCTTTTGTTTAAAATTTCAAGATTGTCAGTTTCTGTAGTTTCGCTATCATTATAACTAAATCCACCATGAAAGTTTAACCCTTTAACTAAGTTTCCGTTTATTTCTGCCTCAAACCCTTTACTTTCTTCTTCCCCACTCTGAATACGATTAAATGGAGAATTGGGATCGGTCATCACTCTATCTTGAACACTGATATCATAATAATTTAGAACCAAACTTAAGCGTTCATCAAGTAGATTAGCTTTCATGCCAAATTCAAATTGATTGGCTTGCTCTGGATTAAATGTTTGTAGTGTTTGTGGCCCTTGATCTGGATCTCCAACAAGTTGAGGAGCTACATTAGTAAAACTATTCTGGAAGTTTGCAAAGAGTGATAACTGATCTTTAATAGGCTGAAAAATTAGGCCTGCTTTAGGAGACAATTCTGTTTGCTCAAAATCATCATCAGGATCTAAAACATCCCCTTTAGAATTGAAGTGATCTAATCGAATTCCAAGCATAACTGAAAACCTGTCTGTAATATCTACAACATCTGACATATACATACTATAGATTTCAAATTGTGATTTGTTATTGCCTACAGCCTGAGAAGCTAATGCTTGATCTACTCCAGATGTGGACAGTGGAAAAGCATCTGTCTCTACTTCAGTGGTAAATGGATTATCATTTATCACAGTGCCATCAGGTTGCACATTCCCATAGAAGGCAAAGCCTGTATTTTGGCTTGATTCTGTAGTAGTGAAGTAATCCAACCCGACCACCATTTTGTGTCTCATGTCCAAAAATTTAAAATTCCCTGTAAAATTCTGTTGTACGTCAGTGGTATGAGTATTAGCACTTTGATCACTTATATATCTTGAAAATGTATCTCCTTGCAAAATTCCAAAATCGAATAAGTATGAATAGTATCCTTCAGTGGAAGTACTACTTTTTGACAAAAGCGTTTGTGAACGCCAGTTATTATTCAATTTGTAGTCCATCTCTAGACGATAGTTTTGGGTAGGGTTTTTGAGGGTTAGATCATTGGAGGTAAAGGATAATTTTGTGTTGTAGCCAAGTTCGCCTAAGTTGGAAGATGCTTGTGGTGCACTTCGATTAAGAAATAAAAACATTGGATTTGTCTGTTCTGCCTGTGTGATTTCTCCATAAAAAGAGAAAGATAATCGATCGTTTACCTTGTAAGATAAAGAAGGAGCTATAAAAAAATTATTTCTAAAACCACTATCTTGAAAACTCTGTTCTGTATAATATGATGAGTTTAATCTAAAGTACATATTATTTTTAACTTCTGTATTGACATCAAGATTGATTTGATTCAATCCATAAGAACCAGAAGTATAAGAGACCTCGCCTCCATTACCCACATAAGGTTTCTTGGTTACAACATTTATAAGACCACCGTAAGAAGTTACTGCATTACCAAACAATGTAGCAGAAGGGCCTTTAATAACTTCAATTCTTTCAATATTTGCAGGGTTGATTGTACCGTTTGTAATACCTGGCAACCCATTAACTAACTGTGGCTGAACTGAAAACCCCCTCAATGCATAATATCCAGCACCATCCCCACCTCGACCTGTAGATGTCCATAATTTTTCAATGCCAGCTGCATTTATTAATGCATCTTCGAGATTGGTAACAACTTGAGATTCTAGTAAAGCGTTGGTTACAGTACTATAAACTTGAGTATTTTCAATATCCCTTAAAGGAAGTTTGGAGACATAAGCTGTTTGTCTTCTAGAAAACTTATTGGTAAGGTCTGTGTTGATAACTATCTCATTTAAAATCTCGTTACCCTCTACTAAAGTGATTTGATTTAAATCAATACTATTTAAAGTAAGGTCGATGGGAATAACTTTAGTTTGAAAACCAAGATGAGATAGAACAAGACTGTAGGATGCGGCAGTCAAATTATTAATTTTAAAAAAGCCATCAACGTTGGTCTCTACTCCTGTATTGGACGACTTAATATAGACGCTTACCCCCTTTAATGGTTCTCCATTCACATCTAATACTTGTCCAGAAATACTAGAGTTTTGGCCAAAAAGTAAAAGGGAAAAAATTAAACTTAAACCTGTGATTAATGTTTTCATTGCTTTTATTTATTTAGATTAATTAAATATAGTTAAGCAAATATAAACTGGAAAGTTTAAAAATCAAAATTATTTTTAATGGTTCTAAATAGTTTGATAACTAATTTGAAAATGGATGTTTAACTCGGAAATGGCATATGTAACTTGAATTGAGCTATTTTTATATAAAATGACATACTAAAAAGATTAATGAGCATTCAAAGCTTTCTGAAATGAAAGGCAGAATCTAAATCAAATTAATCCTCTATTTTTGTTATTAAATGGAGGTCATCAAATCTTATTTTAATTTGAAAACAACTTTTAAAGCATTACTCAACATATTTCCAAGACCGTTTTTGATTAGAATGAGTTTGGCCTTGAAACCTCTATTGGTAGTGGTTTACAAAGGGAATACTTATAAAGATCCCATCGATGGAAAAACCTTTTCTAAATTTATGCCATACGGCTACCAAAAACAGCGACCAAATGTGCTAAGCCCATCTACGCTATCACTAGAAAGGCATCGTTTACTATGGCTATACCTTGTCCAAGAAACTGACTTTTTTACTCGCGAACAGAAAGTCCTGCATTTCGCACCTGAACAAGCCTTTTATAAACGATTTAAAAAATTAAGACATCTGGATTATACCACAACAGATCTCAATTCTCCAATTGCTGATGTGAAAGCAGATATATGCAACTTACCTTTTGAAGATGATAGCTATGACACTATCATATGCAATCATGTCTTGGAACATATTAAAGATGACACCAAAGCAATGAAAGAACTGTATAGGGTCTTAAAACCTGGAGGAATGGCTATCCTACAAATACCTCAAGACCTCGACAGAAAGGTGACCTATGAAGATGACTCGATTACAGATCCAAAGGAGAGGTCCAAAATCTTTGGCCAATATGATCACTTAAGGATTTATGGCCGTGATTATTTTGATAAGCTAAGAAAAATTGGATTTCATGTGAATGAAGTTGATTTAACGTCAAAGCTGAGTGAGGAAGAAATTGATTATTATCGACTTCAGAAAGGGGAGATTATTCCTGTAGGCTACAAAACAATTTAAAATTCTTCTAATGTAGCTTTAAGAGCATCAGAGATAAACGTCTTCTGGTTGCCAGCGTCATCACTATAAATCAAAATTGCACTAACGTCTTTATTGGATTCAAGATAGGCTTTAGAGGGTTGTAATCCCATAGCCATAAAAGCTGTTGCAAAGGCATCAGCATCGGCACAAGTTTCAGCAACTACAGAGGCTGATAAAATATCAGTTTTTTGAGATTTTCCAGTTTTGGGATTTATGGTATGAACAAACTTCTGTCCTGAAGTAGAGTCCACTCTGAATTTTCTATAATTACCAGAAGTTGCAAGTGCCTGATTTCGTAGTTGAATCGCGTATTTCAATTCTCGTGAGCCGTCCTCTACAGGTGTTTCAATACCAATTTTCCAAGGGCTGTCAGAATCCAAATTTTTGCCATTCACAATCACTTCACCACCAATTTCTACAAGGTAATTCTCTGCCCCTCGAGATGATAAAAAGTCTCCGATAACATCTACTGTATAACCTTTGGCGATAGCGTTAAAGTCAATATATGAAGCAGATTCGAAGCTGATGGTAGAGTCATTATTGAGCTTTACCTTATCAAACCCAATAAAGTGGTACAAGGAATCTATTTGCTTAGGAGATACATTAGAAGTATAGCCTTCTGGACCAAAACCGTAGGCATTTACAAGCAATCCAACACTAGGATCGAAATACCCATCTGTGGCTTTATAGATACGCTTTGATGCTTCAAATACATATTGAAAATGCTCATCAACCACAACAGTAGAATCCCCAGCATTGAGTTTTGAAATATCAGACGAATCCACGTAGGTACTCATAGATGAATTTATAATAGAAAGAATAGAATCAATTTCAGAACTTGTAATTTGTAAATCAGAAAAATACTTTAGAGAGTAAGTGGTACCAAGAGCATTACCTTGAAGAGTATGGACAGAGCTTGGCTGGCTACATGAAATGAAAGCGATTGCACTGAATAGTAAGACTAAATATTTCATTTGATTTCAATTAAACCTGAATAATTCACAACATAATCCTCTTCGGAATCAACAGGCAATTCATAACTGATAGAATTAGCTATGCCAACTCCAG
>Ga0102930_1000069_pt1 | contig 30571 bp, 34 predicted proteins | sample SalPon1_B_H2O_MG_FD_84514 | JGI IMG/M metagenome (GOLD analysis project Ga0102930, IMG submission 84514) | Salt pond water microbial communities from South San Francisco under conditions of wetland restoration - Salt Pond MetaG R1_B_H2O_MG | ecosystem: Environmental > Aquatic > Non-marine Saline... | reverse complement strand
GTCGACCTCGACGCGGAGGACGCCGACGAAGCCGAAGCCCGCGCCGACGAGATGGCCGAACGTCTGCTGGCCAATCCCACGATCCACGACTACGACGTGTCGGTTGTGGAGGCCGACGACGCCCAATGACGGTCGCGGTGATCCAGTTCGGCGGCTCGAACTGCGACCGGGACGCAGTACGGGCGCTGGAGTATCTCGACATCGACGCTGAACGCGTCTGGCACGAGGACGGCCTCCCCGACGACACAACCGGCATCATGCTTCCCGGCGGCTTCTCCTACGGGGACTACCTCCGCGCCGGGGCGATGGCCGCCCGCTCGCCGATCATGGCCGAGATCCGAGAGGCTGCCGCCGACGGTGTGGCCGTCCTCGGTGTCTGCAACGGCGCACAGGTGGGCTCGGAGTCCGGACTCACCGACGGGGCATTCACGACCAACAAGAGCGCTCGGTTCCAGTGTGAACACGTCTATCTGCGGGTCGAAAACGCCGACACGCCGTGGACCCAAGCGTTTGACGAGGGTGACGTGATCGAAGTCCCCATTGCCCACGGTGAGGGCCGGTTCGAGATTACTGCAGAGCGCTACGACACACTCGTATCCGACGACCGCGTCCTGTTCCGCTACTGCGATGCCGAGGGGAACGTGACCGATGAGGCTAATCCGAACGGGTCGACCGGCAACGTCGCGGGCATCCTCGGTAAAGACGATTCGGTTGCCGTGTTGATGCCCCATCCCGAGCGGGCGACACTGCCGGATGTTGGCGGCACGGATGGCGAAGACGTGTTGACCGGCTTCCGCGCCTGAGTTAGCTCCAACGTAGCCCGTCCGGGGGTGACAATTTCACTCGGTGTCTGTTCTTCAGTCTTTGAGCGGATGTTCAGTACCTGATGAGTATGTCAGCCACTGGAAATAGTTGGTTGTGGTGAATTTACTGAGATGACCCCAAGCCCTCAAGCGGTCTTTGTAGCCCTTTGCCACCGCCGAGCGGCCTCGTGTCGACCCTTTCGTTACTGGAACCGCGATGTTCGCGGCCACGAGTAGGTCAAAGCCAACGATAGGTACTTCACTACCGCAGGGCAGAGTAGTCGATAGATGTCACAGCGGGCTGCCGATTTACGCGATCAGCTTGGCAAGCGACACTACGTGTTGGAGGCACTCTCGGACGGGCCACAAACCAAACCGGAGTTGGTCGAGGCTGTCGACAAATCCCGGTCGACCATTGATAGGGCGATCACGGCCTTCCGCAACCACGACTGTGTGGAACCAGCCGGAAAGGGCCGCTATCGGCTGACAAAAACCGGAACCACCGCCCTGTCGGTCTGCAGCGACTACGTCGCGCGGACGAGCGCACTCTCGGATGCCACCGCGCTGATCAACGATTCCGAACTGGATATCGGGGTCGGGTTTCTCGACGGGATCGACGTCTCAGTCGCAGATCCACTGGTACCGGAGCTGGCCTTGGAGCCGAGTACACAGATTGTTTCGGATGCGAGCCAACTGCGTGGGCTGGCAGCGGCCATGCTCGGCTCCTATCCGGAGATTCTCCTCGAAGGGGTCCGAGAGAAGGGACTTGCTGTCGAAATCGTTACGACTCATCAACTGGCTAGGTCGGCGCTCGAACTCAAACCCCAAGCGGTGTCGACACTGCTGTCGTACGACCGTGTCGAAATGCGGATCACCGACCAGCCGGTTCCCGAATCGCTCTGGATCGCCACCACTCCCGAAAAGACCCATGCAGGGATCACGGTTCACGCCGATAGCGGCGTCAAAGGCGTCATGATAAACAGCACACCGGCGGCAGTCACGTGGGCCGAACGGACCTATTCGACGTTCCGAGAGACATCGGAACCACTGGCTGACTCCGTCGTCGAACGTGTCGTCGACCGGTGAGGGGCCAATCGGAGAGCAGCGAGGAGCGGCACCGACGCGTTGTTCAGATCAGGTTTTATATTGGTCTCGGGGAGGCGATACGATTATTCGCCCAGCGTGGTGACTTTGGGTATGAGCTTAGACGTCGACGTCCCCGAGTCCCCCGAACTTGATGCGGTCGACCCCAACGAGTACGACGACGCCGAGGTAATCGGCGACACCGACTACAAGCGGGCCGAAATCGAGGACTTCCTCCAGCAAGGCGCGTGGGACGACGCCTTCGCCGCGTGGGCCGCCGAGACGAACCTCGACGAGGACGATTACCGGATCGCCACCGATCTCGAACTCCTGTCGCGGTTCGACTTCTTCTGGGACTCCTTCGCCGAGCGCGTCGGCTACCACGCGCCGGGACTGCCCGAAGACTGGAAGGAGCGGAACCTGCATCCGGATCTCGAACGTTGGTCGACGGTCTCGTCGATCAACGCGAGTTTGACCGAACTCGGCCAAGAGGTCTGTGACGTGCTGCTCGATTCGTATATCGACTGGGAGACCGAGTACGAAGCCCCCGACGACCTACCGGATTTCGGTGAATGAACCGCGAGCCGACGACAACGAAGCCGCTGGACGTACCGATCCCGCCGCTGGACGACGACGCCAGAGGGACGGCGCTCGACAGACAGGCCGAACTCACCAAACCGCCGGGGAGCCTCGGGCGACTGGAGACGATGGCCGCCGAGATCGCTGCGATGCAGTCGACTGCCGAGCCGACGGTCGATCCCGCGGTCGTCGTGACGATGGCCGCCGACCACGGCGTCGTCGGCGAGGGCGTCAGCGCCTACCCGCAGTCGATCACTCCGGCAATGGTCGCCAACTTCTGTGACGGCGGCGCGGCAGTCAGCGCGCTCTGCGATGCGGGAGAGGTCGAGAACGTTATCGTCGACATGGGCGTCGCAGGTCCGGTACCCGAAGGCGTTGTCGACCACCGAATCGCCGACGGGACAGCCAACATCGCGGCGGAACCAGCGATGAGCCGCAGGCAGGCGCTGACCGCGATCGCGGCCGGGCGGTCAGTTGTCGCCGAGCACGCTTCCGGGGCGAATCTGATCGGGCTCGGCGAGATGGGAATCGGTAACACGACACCGAGTGCGGCGGTGACCGCGCTGCTGACCGACAACCCAGTCGATGCGGTCACGGGCCGCGGGACCGGTATCGACGAGTCGACCCGAGCGAAGAAGGTCGCAGTGATCGAGCAGGCTATCGGGACGACCAGTCCCGATCCGACTGATCCGGTCGACGTCCTCCGGTCGGTCGGCGGCTTCGAGATCGCTGGCCTTGTCGGCGTGACGCTGGAGGCCGCCAGTCGCCGGATGCCGGTGGTCGTCGACGGCTTCATCGCCGGAGCCGCAGCCCTCGTCGCGGCCGAAATCGAGCCGCGGGTGACCGACTACCTGCTGGGCTCACACGAGTCAGTCGAACCCGGCCACGAGGCGCAGTTGGACACGCTGGCTCTGGAGCCGTGTTTCGAGTACGGAATGCGACTCGGTGAGGGGACCGGCGCGGCAGTCGCCGTCGGCGTCTACCGCGCCGCCTGTGCGGCCCACAACGGGATGTCGACGTTCGCCGAGGCAGGGTTGGAAACCGAATCGAGTAGGCAGTGACTACTGGCCAGTTGGCGCTGGGTAGGCCATGACTTCGGTCGTCAGTCGGTCGGAATGATGATCAGCGGTTGGTCGACTCGCCGCGCGAGCTGTCCGATGACGTTCTCGGAGATGAGCCGACGCCAGACGGATTTATTCCGCGGCGTCAGTACGATCGAGTCGGCGGCGTGTTGGGCCGCGGCGTCGAGGATCGTCTCACTGACATCGATGCCGTACCAGACCTCGCCGGTCGTCGGAATTCCAACCGCGTCGAAACAGGCGGTCGCCCGCTCGAAGACGGTCTCGGCGCGGGCTTCGATCGCCTCGGTGTCGGCGTTCCGCCGCTTCTGTTTGACGACGTGAATCACGAACACCCGACAGTCCTTGCCGGTCAGATACGGAATCACGGCCTCGCAGGTGTTTTGGGCGTCCTCCTCGTCAGCAATCGGGAGCAAAACGTTTACTTCGACGAATGATCGGGTCATACGGTCCGGGTAGCGCTGTCGACTGCGAACTACGGTGACCGCCGGTTTAGCTGTGTTTCGACCCGAGAGTGACTGTTTGGTTCGGAAGGGTGAGCCGATGGGAATCGGACAGCCAGTCCGACACAACCACTCTTGAGGCGCGCGAGCGTCGACGGCGTATGACCGGCGTCACCGTCTGGAACGAGTACCGCCACGAACGCGACAGCGACGTTGTCGCCGAAATCTACCCCGATGGCATCCACGCCGTCATCGCCGAGGCCCTCAATGTGGCCGGGTTCGAGACCCGAACCGCCACCCTCGACGAGCCCGACCACGGGCTCAGCGACGACGTGCTCGACTCGACCGACGTGCTGACGTGGTGGGGCCACGCGGCCCACGAGGAGGTCCGCGACGAAATCGTCGACCGCGTCCACCAGCACGTCCTCGATGGGATGGGCCTGCTCGTTTTGCATTCGGGCCACTACTCGAAGATATTCAAGCGGCTGATGGGAACCTCCTGTTCGCTCAAATGGCGAGAAGCCGCCGAGAAAGAGCGGCTCTGGGTCGTCGAGCCGAGCCACCCGATCGCCGACGGCCTTGAGGAGTACATCGAGGTCGACGCCGCCGAGATGTACGGCGAGCGGTTCGATATCCCGGCTCCCGACACGCTCGTGTTCAATTCGTGGTTCGAGGGCGGCGAAGTCTTTCGGTCGGGCTGCTGCTACCGACGGGGCAACGGCCGTGTCTTCTACTTCCGGCCGGGCCACGAGACGTATCCGGTCTACCACAACGAGGCCGTCCAGCAGGTACTCGTCAACGCGGTCCGCTGGGCCGCGCCGGGAGAAGGTCCGGAACCGACGTTCGGGAACAGCGAGCCCCGCGAGGAGATCGACCTGAGCGACGACCGGACGGTTCACTGATCGGGTTGCCGACGAGATCGGTCTCAACAGAGCGGTCAAGCGGCACACCAGCTAAGTGGCTGCCGACCCTACCTGCCCCAATGAGTTCCAACGACGACTCGGGCAGCGGGGCCGGACTCACGGTTATGTTCGCCCTCGGTGGCTTCGCGGTCTTGATGTTCCTGCTCGGAATCGGCGTGATCTACTACATCAGCTACGCCGCATGACCAGCAGCGGAGTTGCCGCACCGGCTGGAATCCGTCACAACAGCCACAGGTATTTGAATAAACACCACAGACCGGAGAGTGTATAGATGTCATCTCCCCGTTCGTCCTCGCCGTTCGTGAAGACAGCACTCACCGCAGATCAGGTCGATCAGCTAGCAGCGCGCGTCGAATCGACGGGTTCGGCGAAACTCGACGTGACGGCCCCGGCGACAACCGAGCAGATCGGCTCAGTGCCCGACTGCGACGAGTCGGCCGTCGACGCCGCGGTCGCGGCCGCCCGCGAGGCTCGGATCGACTGGGCCGCAACGCCGGTCGACCGGCGGGCGGCGGTCATCGACCGGTTCAGCGATCTGGTCGTCGAGAACCGTGGGGAGCTACTGGATCTGATCCAGCTCGAAACCGGCAAATCCCGACAGACGGCTGCCGAGGGGCTGTTTTCGGTGCCGTCAGCCTGTGAGCAGGCCGTCTCGCAGGGGCCCGAAGCGGTCGGCGACGAGTCGCGGGGAGGTGGGATTCCACTTGTCACCACCGCGACGGTCAGCTACGAACCGGTCGGGGTGGTGGGGGTAATCTCGCCGTGGAACTACCCCGTCACCCTCTCGATGGCGGACGTGATCCCAGCGCTGGTCGCGGGCAACACGGTCGTGCTCAAACCCGACGAGAAGACGCCGTACGCCACCCTCTTTTTGGCCGAGTTACTGGAGCGCGCGGGGCTTCCCGACGACACACTGCGGGTCGTCACCGGTGAAGGCGAGGTCGTCGGCCCGGCGCTGATCGATCGGGTCGACTACGTCGCCTTCACCGGCGGCACCGAAACCGGGCGGGCGGTCGCCGAGCGCGCCGGGCGAAACCTGATCGACTGCTCGCTGGAACTCGGCGGCAAAAACCCGCTTGTCGTCCTCGACGACGCCGACATCGAGGAGGCCGCCCGCGGGGCGGTCACCGCCTGCTTTTCGAACGCCGGCCAGCTCTGTTTGTCGGCCGAACGGATCTACGTCGACGAGTCGATCTACGAGCCGTTCCTCGACGCGTTCGTCGAGGAGACCCGCAACCTCACCCTCGGAACGGACTACGACTACGAGGCGGAGATCGGCTCGCTGATCGACGCCGCCCAACTCGACCGGGTCCGAAGCCGGGTCGACGAGGCCCGCGAGGCGGGAGCGACCGTCCACACCGGCGGCCAGCACCGCCCCGATGTCGCGCCCTGCTGCTACGAACCGACCGTCCTCACCGGTGTCGACTCCGACTCGACAGTCGCCTGCGAGGAGACGTTCGGCCCCGTCGTCTCGGTGACGCCCGTCGAGAGCACCGACGCTGCGGTCGAGGCTGCCAACGACTCACCCTATGGACTCAACGCGAGCGTCTGGACCGGCGACCGGAAGCGCGGCCAGCGGGTCGCCCACCGAATCGACTGCGGCACCGTCTGTGTCAACGACGGCTTCGCGGTGGGGTGGGGAGCCGTCGAGGCCCCGATGGGCGGCTTCGGCGACTCGGGGCTGGGTCGACGCCACGGCGTTGAGGGGATCAAGCGCTATCTCGAGGCCCGGACGGTGGCGACTTCACGGGTCGGCCCGCTGGCCCCACCGGATCGGCTACCGATGGGCTGGGTCGTCGAAGGTGCCAGTATCGCGCGGCAGACTGGACGTCGAGTTAAAAAGGCTGTCCGCTCACTGCTGCGGTAGTCGCCGGCTACTGTCCGGGTTTCGTTTTCGGCTACGACTCCGGGCCGTAGCTCTCGCCGTCGCGCTGGTCGGCGTTCTTTCGACGTATGGCTGCCGAGGCCTGGGCGGCGTCGTAACCGAACAGGACGTCCTTGGCGTAGGTGTCGGCGACCGCCGCCGCGTGGATCAGATTGTCGACGTCTACGTCGACTGCGTACAACTCCACCGAGAAGGGCGTCTCCGGCTCCGTCCCATCGACATCGTAGTCACCGCCTAACGCGGTTCGGAAGCCGCGAGCGATGGTTTCGAGCCAGTAGGTCGTCCCGTACTCGGTGTCGTAGAGCGGGACGACGAACTCGTCGACATATTCGGTCAGTGCATTGAGGTCGAGTCCGGCCCGTTCGTAGAGGTGTCCCGGATACGGGTCGGGGTAGAGGGTGAGGTAGGTGCGGCCCGGAATCCGCTGGCTGGCTTCGGCGACGAAGTCGGTGATAACCGAGGCACGCCACTCGCGGCGGTCATCGAACTCGCTGTCGGCGAACCGCCGGTTGCACCGCTCGCAGTGGCAGTAGCCCTCGCGCGGGAGGCCGACGTCGTCGAGCCGAACGTCCGGGTTCGCCGTGGCGCAGTCTTCGATGATTTCCAGCAGTCCTTCCCGGTAGGCGTCGTGGGTCGGACAGATGTAGGCCCAGTCGAAATACTGCCGGTCGCGGGTTGCCTCGTTGCCCGCAGCGTCGACCGGCACCAGCTCGGGGTCTTCGCTGGCGGCGGCGTTGTCGCCGAAACACGAGACCATGTTGACCGCCGAGTCGATCGGTTCGGACGGGCGGCCGCTGACGTCTTTGACCTCGTAAAAAGCGCGTTCGAACTCCGGCCAGTCGACCTCGGGCACGTTTCGCGTGACGACGCCGTACATGACCGGGAGTTAGCCGCGGCCGTGGGTAAGTGATTCGCTACTCTTCGACCTGCACTTCGACGGGTTCAGTGTCGCCCGAAAACAGGGCGTAGGCCAGTACGACAACGACGAGAACACCGACGAGTTTCGCTTTCGTGGACATGCGTTCGCAGAGGGACGGACCGCTTAAATTTCTTTCCTGCACTGACGACCCATATCGGGTCGTAGGCAGATCCGACCCCGTGTGGCAAGCTTTATCATAGGTGGTGGCGTATGCTCAATCGGATGGCCCCTGTTACCATACCACCGACCGAAGAGGCCAGGACCGTGTTCCGACGGCTCGGCTACGCCATCAGCGAAGAGAGCAGCGAGTTCGTCGCGGAACGAAAGTGGCGGCGCGTCCGTGTCACACCGCTGTGTGCCGAGGACGCGAGAAAGCCGGAGCCAGTACTCGGCGAGGAGTCCGACGAGGGGCTTCGGCTTCGCTGCTTCGTCACATGGATGCAGTGTACAGGGGAGCTACGCGAGTATCTTCGGTCGGCCAAACCACCGTACGACTGGGCGATCATCGGCGTCGAGGAGGATGACGACGACGCCTTCGAGGTCGTCCATCCGGATACGACGCTCGCACCAGCATAGCTGTCAGCAGCGGGTGATTTTTTGAGGGAGTACGTCGAACCTGTAGCTGCGATGGTACACAAAAAGGTCACACTGATCGGCAAGAGTTCGGAGAGTTTCGACCGTGCTGTCGACGACGCGATCGATCGCGCCCAGGCGACACTCGACAACGTCAACTGGATCGAAGTCGAAGAACTGGGTGTCGAACTCGCGACCGTCGAAGATCGGGAGTATCAGGCGGAAGTCGAAGTCGCCTTCCAGCTCGAACAGTAGCCGAACCGCCAGCCGCGAGGCGGAGCTGCGGCTCACTCCCTGTTTTCGCGGAGCGATAGTCTCTTTGCTCGGAGTCGTAGATATCGAGTTAGATGACGCTCGTTGTGGTCCCGGTTCGGTACCCGCTTACTGCCCACTCGAAGGCGACACTCCGCGAGGCAATCCGTATCTCCGCCGACCGTGGTGGTGAGCTGTCAGTGCTGCACGTCGACCTCTATCAGGACAGCAACCACGTCAGCCGGACCGAACTGAAAACGGCGGTCGAACGCGAGTTCGGCGAGCTCCAGCAGGCCCGCTACGTCGTCCGCCGCGGCTTTCTGGTCGAGGAGACGATCCTCGAAGAGATCGCCGCCGAGAAGGCAGACATCGTCGTGATCGGCTCCGGACAGGCCAGCCAGTGGAAACGGATGGTCCGGAAACTCCTTTCGGACCCCGACATCGGCTCGTATCTCCGCGAGAAACTCGACTGTACGGTGATCACGGTCGACGCGGACGGAAAAACCGACGAGTAGCCGCCGCCTACTTATATACCGATTTTAGACGCCGAACGTCGCCCGGAGCATATCACGGGTGCCGGGGCCGAGGCCGACCGCGACCACGGCGACGAGCAGCAGGATCGTATACCGTGGCGTCTCCTCGAAGAGGTCGTCGTTGAACACCCACACGAGGAAGGTCGCGGCGGCCAGTTTCACCAACAGGAACGGCCACGCGTCGCCGGTGGCCGCGAGGATCGACTCGGGCAGCACGGCTCCGGTAATATTGACGATGGCAGCGTTGACCGGGTGTTTCGGGACGAGGTTCGCCCCCGCACCAAGAGCGGGCATCCAGTCGAGGCCGACAACGTTAGCCATCCCGTCGACGGCGTGGGCCCAGATGACGACACCACCGATGAATCCCGTCCCGGCGTTGAGTTCGGGGTAGCTAGCCCCGATGAGTTTCCAGACCAGCAGTGCCGAAAGGGTCGCCCCCACGAGGGTTACGAGCAACACCTGCGGGTAGATGGTTACGTAGTCGGTCGTCAGGCCGAGAACCGTGAGGTAGCCGACCGACGCCACAAGCAGGGTGGTGCCGATCCCAGCCAGTGGGTACTCGTAGGCGTCGACGTAGTCAGCCGATTCGAGCCGGACGCTCACGAGGACTGCGGCCAGTGTGAGGCCGAACACCGTGACGTAGATGAACGGGCTGATAATGAGCGCACTCGCCGGGAAGGAGAGCAGTGGCTCGAGGCCAGCGTCGAGTGCTGCGATCCCAGCGTCTTCGACCGTCCGCAGCGCGCCGCCGAACAACATGAACGGGAACAGCGCATAGAAGAACCGCCGGTCGGTGCCGAGATCGAGCCGACGGAGCAACAGGATCGCGCCGAACAGCGCGAACAACAACGTGACAATGTAGCCCACCTCGGAGACGATCGTATAGCCCGGATAGGCGACGATCCGGCCTGCGGCTTCGGCCTGCGTGCAGGCGGCCGAACTGCCTGCAAAGTCGACGGTCCCGCCCGAGCGGATCGCACACTGTGCGCCGTTGCCGTCGGCGACGACCGGTCCCCAGAAGTACTTCCAGAGGAACCGGCCGTAGACGAGCTCACGAAACAGCAGCGAGCCGATGAGCAAGGCGGCGACCATAGCGCCACCGGTGCCGATCCAGAGCCGTTCGGGGGAGGTATCGAGCCGCTCGGAGACAGTAGCCATTGGGTGACTGTGTGGCCGTCGGGAAATTGAGCGTTCCGGTCTCCTGTACCCGGTCGCCCGACCGTCCCCTACTCACCTGCGCTGTCGACGATCCCGTCGGTCGCCGCCTGCATCGCCTCGTGGACCTCGCCGTTCGAGATCACCATCCCCGTCGAGTCGTGTCGCCACCGCTGGCCGTGAATATCGGTTACGCTACCGCCCGCCCGTCGGACCATATGGACGCCAGCGACGCTGTCCCACGGGTTGGCCCGCAGATCTGTGATGCCGCCCTCGATCGAGCCGTCGGCGACGAGTGCGAGGGTGGCTTGGGCGGAGCCGAACCGCCGCAGGTCGTCGAACCGTTCGACGATCTCACGGGTGGCGGCCGCGTAAGCCCCCCGGCTGTCGGTGTCCCACCATAACATTGGTGCAACCGTCGACAGTTCGGGCTTGCTCGTCCCGCTGACGCTGATTTCGGTGCCGTTCCGGTAGGCGGCGGTCCGGTCGGCAGTGTAGCTGTCTTCGAGGGCCGGAAGGACGACCGCCGAACCGACGGGTTCGCCGTCGACCACCGCGGCGACAGCAGTTCCCCACACCCGGATGCCGTCGACGAAGTTGTTGGTGCCGTCGATGGGGTCGATGATCCACGCCGGGCCCTCGTCCGGCACCGTTTTGAGCGCATCGTCCTCCTCGCCAACAATGGTGTCGCCGTCGAAGCGCGATTCGATCACCTCGATCACCCGCCGCTGGGCCGCCCGGTCGGCCTCGGTGACGAGATCGGTCACTGAACTCTTGGTCTCGACGGCGATGCCGGTTCGGAACTGCTCGACGGCGAGTTCGGCCCCGGCGGTTGCCGCACGCTCGGCGACAGCTGCCCGTGTGTCGTCGGTGTTGGTCACAGTGATAGACCGTCTCGATTTTATCTATATCCGTCGGTCGACCGCGTAGCGATGTGACAGGAATACGAACGGCTTGCCAGTATTTACTCAATTGCGAATTCGAGTAACTATTTATCCATGTCTTCTGTATGTATCCGTGTATGCAGCCCGAAGAAGCCGTCAAACAGGTCCAGTGTGTCGCCAACGCATCGCTCGCTGAGACCGGTCAGCGAGTCGCCCCGCTGTACGAGCCGACGTTCCGCCGGGTCGCTGCCGAGGGGACGGGAGCTGACGTGACGTGGCTGGCCGACCAGCTCTGTACGGCAATCAGTTCCGGCAACCGCCCCAACGTCGACGAGGCCGAGGGGCTCGCAACCGAAGCGCTCAGTCGCCACGCGCTGACCGACGGCGGCCAGCGGTAGTCGGCGCATACCGATTCCTGGGGCCGATCTGTGGTCGTCCAGCGGCGGCCGAACGCGGTCGCGGTTCTTTTAATTCCTCGCCACCGGTATGTACGCATGCGCATCGGCTTCGTCGTCAATCCGATCGCGGGAATGGGTGGGCGTGTCGGGCTCAAAGGCACCGACGGCAAGGTCACGGAGGCCCGCCAGCGCGGGGCCGAGCCACGCGCTCCCGACCGTACCGAGCGAATGCTCGACCGACTGGCTGATCTCGCCCCCGAGGTCGAACTGCTGACCGCCGCCGAGCCGATGGGCGCGTCGCTGGCCCGCGAGGCGGGCTTCGAGCCGACCGCCGTGTATACCCCGGACCGCAGCGGGGAGACAACCGCCGACGATACGGCGGCTGCGGTGGCTGCATTTGTAACCGAATCCGTCGACCTCGTGCTCTTCGTCGGCGGTGATGGGACTGCCGCGGACGTAGCCGAGGCCCTCTCTGAGACGGAGATTCCGATGCTCGGGGTCCCTGCCGGCGTCAAAGTCTACTCGTCGGTGTTTGCGGTCTCGCCGGAGGACGCCGCCGACATCGTTGTCGGCTTCGACCGAACCGAACGGCGGGAGGTGATGGACATCAACGAGGACGACTACCGCGACGGTGAGGTGAACCCCGAACTGCGAGCGGTCGCGTGGGTTCCGGTTACCGACGAACTCCAGTCGTCCAAACAGCTCGGCGGCGGCACCGTCGACTCGCTGGCCGCAGGGATCGCCGACGGCGTCGACCCTGCTCGGAGCTACGTGTTGGGGCCGGGTTCGACGGTTGGGGCGATCAAATCGGCGCTGGGCTTCGAGGGGTCGCCGATCGGCGTCGACGTCTGGCGGGGCGGGGAGGTGCTGGTCGAAGACGGCAGCGAAGCCGAAATCCTCGACGCGCTGGGTGAGGAAAACGTAATCGTCGTCTCGCCGATCGGGGGTCAAGGGTTCGTTTTCGGGCGGGGGAACCCACAGCTCTCGCCCGCCGTTATTCGCCAGTGTACTGTGGAGATCGTTGCCTCCCGGGCCAAACTCGACGGGCTGTCGGTGCTTCGGGTCGACACCGACGACCCCGACCTCGACGCCCGGCTCCGTGGATGGCAGAAAGTTCGGGTCGGCCGGTTCGAACGCCGAATGATGAAACTCGTCTAGGAGACACCGGATACTGCAGGCTGTTTAAGGAACGCCGACTGTCAAGAGACGGTACATAATCACATACTGATTTTCGTACTTGTCTGCCCGTATGTCGTGTTTTTCAGTGGAAATACTATGTGTATAGACAACATTAAGGAGATACAAAGCCCACAACGAGTATGGAAACACGGAAAGTCCAACGGTTGGGGCCGTCGACGCTGGCGATGACCCTGCCGGCGGAGTGGGCCAAGGCCCACGACGTCGAGAAGGGCGACGAAGTATCGATTCGAATGGGCGGCAAGGGGACGCTCACCGTCCTGCCGGAGTCCGCAAGCACCGAGGAAAGCGAGGCGATCATCAACGCCGACAACCTCGATGCCGGGGCGCTCGAACGGGCGATCGTCGCCCAGTACGTCCTCGGCCGACGCGTTATTCACGTCGAGAAATCTGAGGGCGCACTCGACTCCGAACACATCAACGCTGTTTATAAAGCCGAAACCCAGCTCATGGGCCTCGGTGTAATCGAAGAAACCCCCGAATCCATTGCCATTCGGTGTTCGGTCGATCCTGAAGACTTCACGCTCGATAACCTCTTAGAGCGGCTGGAAAACACCGGCAGCACGATGCGTGGCGAGGCGATCAAGGCGTTGGCCCACGGTAACGCGGATCTCGCCCAGCGGGCGCTCAACCGCGAGCGACAGGCCAACAAGATCTTCGTCCTCCTGCTGCGGCTGATCTTCACGGCTCACCAGAATCCCAACCTCTGTCGGGCCGTCGGCCTCGACTCTAGCTTCCCGCTTATCGGCTACCGGTCGGTGGCCAAAAACCTCGAACTGACCGCGGACAACGCCGAGGATATCGCCGATATCGTGATCGACGCCGAGGGCGAAGGGCTGGATATCGACGGCTCGACGATGCGCCGCATCCGGGAGTTCACCGATCAAGTCGACGAGATGACCGAACTCGCCGTCCGGGCGGTTGTCGAACGGGATTACGATCTCACGATCAAATGCCGGTATCTGTTCGGCGAGATCGCCGACCGCGAACAGGAGATCCTCGACGACCTCCCGGAGCTGTCGAACACGGAGCTGCTCCGGGTGCGTGAAGTGCTCGTGAGTCTCCAGCAGACTGCCGAGTACGCCGTTCGGAACGCCGAAATCGCTGCCAATCTCGCGCTCGACGAGGAGTCCGAACACGTCGAAATAAAGTAGCAGATTCCTGCTGTGGGACGAATAAATTAAGTACTCACCGTCGAAGCCACCTGTATGGAAACCGGATCAGTCGACTCCGACAAAGCACTCGGCGTCTCGATGGCCTTCGGCGTGCTCGCCGTCCTTGGCGCGCTGTTCATGTTTGGCGGCCCGACACAACTCATGAAGGCGTGGGGATTCGCGGCTGCAATGGTCACCGCCGCCCTCGCGGTCGCCGTCATCCATCTCTACGACTGACCGTCAGTCGAGGCGACATCTGTCGGCGTTTGCGGGACGTAATTGTTAAGCCTGTCACAGCCCTATACAGTGGCAATGACCTCCTACACCGACGAGGAAAAGCGGATCGTCGCCTATCTCCGCGACAGCGTCTCGCGGGGTGAACGATACTTCCGGGCGAAGACCATCGCCGAGGCCATCGGCCTCTCCTCGAAGCAGGTCGGTGTACGGCTCCCACGACTCGCGGAGAAATCCGACGACGTCCAGATCGAAAAATGGAGCCGCGCCAAGTCGACAACCTGGCGTGTCACCCCCGAATAACCCGCCGTCGGTGCCTCTTCCGCGCCCTTTTTACCTCCGCCAGTCGATTCAGTACCAATGACAGTCCGTGTATCACGGACCTTCGAGTTCGATGTACCCGGCGAGCGGATCTGGGAGTTCATTGCCGACCCCGAAAAGCGGGCCGGCGCGATCAGCGTCGTCGACTCCTACGACCTCCGCGGGGCCAACCGGGCAGTCTGGCACGTCAAACTGCCGATTCCACTCATCAACTCGACGGTTCAGGTCAAAACCGAAGACGTCAGCCGGGAGCCACCCACCCGCGTCAAGTTTTCCGGGCGATCGAAAGCACTCAATGTGACCGGCGAACACACCATCACCGAAACCGATAGTGGCTGCACATTAAAAAACGAGTTCGTCGTCGACGGGAAGCTCCCCGGCGTCGAGCGGTTCTTTAAACGGAACCTCGACAAAGAGATGGACAACCTCGAAGACGCGCTGCGGGCAGACCTCGAAAACACCGCCTAACAATGGAGCTCGCGCTCGCCCAACTCGAAATCGAGCCGGGCGAACTCGAGGCGAACCTCACGCGGGCCGCCGAGGCCGTCGCGGCCGCTGCTGCCGAGGGTGCAGATATCGTCGTCCTCCCCGAACAGTTCGTGATCGGCTTTTTTGCCTTTGACGACTACCCAACCCACGCTGCGGGGCTCGACGAGCCGCTTTTCGACCGCCTCGCCGCGATGGCTACCGACAATGCTGTCGGACTGGTTGCCGGAACGACCGTCGAGGATCTCGCCGCCAGCGCGGGGGCGGGCTACGATGTCCCGGCCACCGAGGGCTACGCGAATACGGCCGTCTTCTTCGACCGCGACGGGAGCCAACGCGGCGTCTACCGGAAACACCATCTGTTCGGCTACGAGTCCACGGAATCGGAGCTGTTGGTCCCCGGCCAGCAGCTCCCGACGGTCGACTTCGAGGGGCTAACGGTCGGGATGACGACCTGCTACGACCTGCGGTTCCCCGAGTTGTATCGGAGGTTGGTCGACAAAGGCGTCGAACTGATCGTCGTCCCGAGCGCGTGGCCCTACCCACGGGTCGAACACTGGAAAACGCTGGGCCGGGCCCGAGCTATCGAGAACCTCTGTTATGTGGCGACTACCAATGGATCAGGAACGTTCCCCGCCGCCGAGACGACGCTCTGTGGCCGGTCGACCGTCTACGATCCATGGGGAACCACCGTGGCCAGTGTTGGCGACGAGCCGACACGGCTGACGGCGACAGTCGACCCCCAGCAGGTACGTGCTGTTCGGGCGTCCTTCCCGGCATTGGACGACCGACGAGAGTGAGAAGCGTCGGACGGAGGACGGTGCATTTATTAACATCAGATACCAAAAACGAACGCCGACGCATCGACGCTTTTCTCGTCGCCGTCGGCAAGAACGCTGCCGCGCCCATCCCAGTCGCTTCGGGTCTGGTCGGACCCGACGACGAGTCGAGGTACGGGGGCCACCTCGGCTTGTCTCTTCGCACTCACCGCTTCTAGCAGCCGAAACGCCAGTTGCGCCTCTGGCTCACGTCGACTGACGAATAACAATCAGACATATGAACAGCTATATCCATTATATGTTGTATACTGCTCTCAGATGTCGATTATAACCCGAACTATATGTGGTAGCGTTGCATACAACTGAATGAACACACAGAGGAGGCGAACCCAAGAGAACCCCAGCAAGAAACTCGCCGGTTGTTCTCCGCCGCATCGCTCGACTGTCCCGACTCCGGCTCATCCGCGTGTGGTGTGCCCGATGGGACGGCGTTTGACGACACGCCCCGTCCCGCGTCCACTCCACACCCCATCGTTCCGCCGCCGCCGTTTTTGCGAACCAGTTGCCTGCTGTTCACCACCGAGCCTCGAACCCGGATTCTCCCTCGGGCTCTGTCGTCGTGACCTCGACGGCCTCGACAGTGGCGGCTCGACTGCCAGTGTGACACCATTCGACCATCGCGTCGACGGCAGCCTCGGTTCCCTCGAAGACGGCCTCGACGCGCCCATCGTCGAGATTTCGGACCCAGCCGTCGACGCCCTCTTCGGTGGCCCTGTCGCGCGTACTGGCTCGGTAGTAGACACCCTGTACACGGCCACTCACGAAGACGTGGGCACGAACACGGTCTGATTCGGTCATTGTGCTCCCGGCTTCGATGGCCGGGCAGATAAACGGTCAGCACGCGAGCCCGCCGGTCGACCAGCGGTTTCTAAAGGGAGGAGTCGCGTGGATAGCACATGGTTCAGTTCGGAACGGCCGGGATTCGGGGGAGCATCACCGACCGGGTGACCCCCGCGGTAGCACTTGCGGTGGGGCAGGCGGTCGGGCAACTGGTGACCGAGACCGCACCAGGTGACGACGCCGCACCGCCGGAGATCGTCATCGGGCGCGACGGTCGAACGAGCGGCCCGGCGCTGGCCGCGGCCGCCGAGGCTGGGGTGGCGTCGGCGGGTGCGCTGCCGGTGGGGATCGGACAGGTGCCAACGCCGACGCTGGCGTTCGCCTCCCGCAGCCGACACGGCCTAATGGTTACGGCCTCTCACAACCCGCCGACCGACAACGGGATCAAATGTTTCGTCGACGGCTCGGAGTTCGACCGACAGCGCGAGAAGATCGTCGAGCGATACGTCGACGAAGACGCGCCGCCCGCCGACTGGGACCGGTGGCAGTCGGTAGTCCGAGCCGACCGCCTGCCCGACTACCGCGAAGCTGTCGCCGACTACAGCCGCGCGTTCGGGACCGACTGTGATGGACTGCGGATCGCTGTCGACTGCGGAACGGGTGTCGCAGCGAACGCAACACCGGCGGTCCTCCGCGAACTCGGGGCGACCGTTATTGGCGTCAACGCGACCGTCGACGGCCACTTTCCGGCGCGGCCGAGCAAGCCGACCCCCGAGACGCTCGCGGAGTTCCGGGAACTGCTGGCCGACGGGGCGTTCGATCTCGGTGTCGCCCACGATGGCGACGGCGACCGAATCGTCATCGTCGACGGCAACGGCGAGATCGTCCACGAGGACACGATCCTCGCGCTCCTCGCGGGCCACTACACCCGGCAGTACGTCGCCGAACACGGTGCGGACGCACCGACACCGGTCGTGGTTACGACGCCGAACGCATCGGGGCGGATCGACGAGCAGGTGACCGCGGCCGGAGGGCGCGTCGACCGTGTCCAACTGGGGGGGCTCCACGAGGGAATCGCCGCCACAGCCGACGACGAGCCGGTCGTCTTCGCCGCCGAGCCGTGGAAACACATCCATCCCGGGCTGGGCGGCTGGATCGACGGGGTTGCCAGCGCGGCAGTCATCGCACGGCTGGTCGCCGACGAGGGATTGTCGACGCTGCGGGAGCCGATTACCGAACGCCCCTATCGGAAGGTGAGTTGTGGGTGCCCCGATGAGCGAAAACCCGCCGCAATGGACCAGCTCGAAAACGCGCTCCCCGAACGGTTCCCCGAGGCCGACGTGTCGCTCGACCACGGCATCCGGCTGAGCTTCGACGACGACTCGTGGCTGCTGGTCCGGCCCTCGGGAACGGAGCCATACATCCGGCTCTACGCCGAAAGCGACGATGTCGACGCGCTCGTCGAAACGGCCGAAGGTGCAATCGGGTCAGTAGTCGACGCCTAACAGCCATTAGAAGCTCTCTTTGATGTCGACGACCGCGTTGAGATCCGCGGCCGTAATGTCGCCGTGGCGGAGGATTGTCGGCTCGGAGCCGGTGAGATCGACGATCGTACTCGACTGGGTCGTCCCCTGTGGTTCGTCTTTGAGAACGTAGTCGACCCGATCACCGACCTGTTCGGTTGCGAGTTCGAGGTCGACCAGTTGGTCGTCGGCCTGGCCCGTGAGGTTCGCCGAAGTCATACAGAGCGGCTGGTCGACTGCTACCGACAGGTTTCGCCACGTAGGGTTGCCCAGACAGCCCAGCGCGACCGTTTCGCCGGTGGCGACTACGCGGTCGGGGACGGCCGCGGTCTTCTCAACGATAATGTTGAGCGGGCCGGGCCAGAATGCCTCAATGAGGGCAGCAACCGTCTCTGGTCGCTCGCTCGTCCCCCACTCGGTCCAGTCATCAGGATCGTGGATGAACAGCGTCAGCGGGTCGGCCGGCTCGCGGTTCTTGATCCGAAAGGCACGTTCGATGGCCGCCTCGTCCCACGGATCGAGCGTCAACGCGAGGTTGGTGTCGCTGGGGGCGACGATCACGCCGCCGTTGCGGATGCAGTCGGCGGCCGTCTCAATGCCTCCCGACGTCGGCTCCAGCAAGTCCTTCATAGCGGATCACGTCGACCAGCCTACAAATCAGATTCGGACTGGGCGGAGGCGGATGGCTTAGGATTCCGAGTCGGCCAGCGTGGCGAAGACGAACTCTGTGCTGGAACCGAGTGGATCGGTCGCGGTTTCGGTTCGGAGGTCGGTGAACCCGGCCTCGCGGAGTTGGGCGAGCGTTTCCTGTCGCCCCGGCGCTGAGAAGAACATCGAGCCGCCCATCCAGCCTCGGCGGACGGTCTGGAACCGGCCCGAGGGTAGCGTCATCAGCAGCGTCCCGCCGGGTCGCAGGACGCGTGCGAACTCCTGATAGACGGCTGGATGGCGCTCCCGCGGGACGTGAAACACCGCGTGGTAGGCCGTAACCGCGTCGACCAACCCCTCGGCCAGCGGGATCGCCGTCATCTCGGCCTGCAGGAGTCGACTGTCGGGGACGGTCTCGCTTGCCAGCGAGAGTCCCTGCCGGGCGAAATCGAGACCGATGGCTCCGGCCGGGAGGTTGGCAAGCGTCCGCGCGCCGTCGCCACAGCCCACATCGAGGACCAGCGGGTCGGGTGGCAGCGCCGCCAGCAAGTCGTCGATCAGGTCGGCATCCGAGCCGGTCGGGTCCCGTCGCTCGGCATAGGTCGTCGACAGTTCCTCCCACGCCCGTCGTCGGTCTGTGCGGTCCATGGCTGTTAGACGCCCCCCACAGCAATCAGTGTGTTCGCTACCAGTTATACGTCGGATACAAAGCGACTAATTTCGAGATAAAGAGTTTTCGCCACGGAGCGTGGATTTCGTCCAATGACTACCCACGAGTACGATATCGCCGTCATCGGCGCAGGCACGTCCGGCTGTTATGCCGCGGCGACCGCCGCCAACGCCGGTCTCGATGTCGTCATCGTCGAACGGAAAGACGAGGCGGAAGCCGGCCACATTGCCTGTGGCGACGCGCTCAAAGGCGCGAACGCCTTCCCCGAGTCGATCCCGAAATCCAAGATCGAGCCCGCCTTCACGAATACGGATGTCGACCACGGTCGCTTCGAGATTCCGAGCCACGACACCGTCCTGGAGATTCCGGTCCCCGGCGAACTCGCCGTGATTGATCGACTGAAATACGGGAAACTCCTGATCGAGGGCGCCGAAGAATCCGGCGTCGAGTTCCACTACGACACTGTCGTCCAAGACGTCACACAGGATGACGATGGTACTGTGACGGGCGTCACGGGGATTCATAAGGGCGAGTCGGTCGAATACGACGCCGAGATCGTTATCGATGGAGCAGGTTCGCTGTCGTTGCTCCAGGACAAAGTCGACTTCGAGGATACCACCTTCGACACCAACGTCCGCTACTCCCAGTTCTGTTCGGCCTACCGAGAGATCGTCGAAGTCGAAGAGGACGTCGAGTGGGACGATGCCCTCGTCTTTAAGCCGACCAAGCGCGCGGCGGGCTATCTGTGGTACTTCCCGCGGACGTCGACCACGATCAACGCCGGACTCGGCTTCCAGATGAACGAGGAGCCGATGCAGATGATCGACGATCTCAAGGAGGATCTGAAAGACCGCGAGGAGTTCGAGAACGCCGAAGTCACCGACAAACTCGGCGCAGCCCTCCCGACGCGCCGGGTGTACGATTCGGCGGTCGCCCCCGGTTACATGGCCGTCGGCGACGCCGCCGCCCACGTCAACCCCACGACCGGCGGCGGGATCGCGGGTGCAGCCTACGCCGGGCAGTACGCCGCCGAGCAGGCCGTCGAGGCCATCGAAGCGGGCAACGTGAGCGAGGAGGCGCTCTGGCGGTACAACGAGCGGGTGATGGACCACTTCGGCTCCCGGTACGCCGGGCTCGACGTCTACAACATCCTCTCGACAGCAGTCGACATCGACGACCTGATGGGACTTCTCGCCGCCCTGCCGGGCGAAAAGCTCGCTGAAGCCCTCTATACCGGCAAAACGTCGATGGGGCCGCTCCTCGCAGCACGGACGGCGATCGATAGCTTCGGCTACTGGCGACAGATTCTGGACTTTTATAAGGTCAAACAGCTCGCCGAGAAGCTCATCAACCACTACGAGCGGTATCCCTCGACCCCCGCGGCGCTTGCGACCTGGCAACGCCAGCGCGACAATCTGATGGAGACGATCTACGAGGCGACCGGCGCGGAACCGAAATATTAGGCGCTGGCTACCCCTCATCTGCGGGGTCGAACAGCCCCGCAACGTCCCGTTCTTTTCGCTGCCGACGCTCGACCTGTGCGGCCAGCCGATCGTAGACGATTCCGCGATGGGTCGACTCGTCGACAAAGGTCGTGAGCAAGCCGATGAACTCCGTTTGGCTGCGGTCGACTTCCTCGCAGGCGTAGTCGACCGCGGCGTCGACGACAGCCCCGTCGTACCCCTCGAACTCCTCGGCGAGCACTGCGGCCGCGATGGTGATCCCGTCGAGTTCGAGGTCGGCCGCCGATAGTCGCCGACCCTTATAGACGAGCGGAGATGGTCCGGCGCGTTCGATCCGCTCGGGATCGGTTTGTAGGCCGTGTAAGTAGTCGGTGACTACCGACAGGTCGACACCCCGGTAGGTCGACGGTAATGCCTTTAGATACTCACAACCGCTTTCGGCGAGACCGACCGTGCCGCTCCAGTTGCGGTGCTGGGCGTGATAGACCGCCGCGGTGAACTGGATCAGCCCGTGGAGCAGCCGTTCGTCGTCGGAACCCGCGGGGAGGTCGAGCCACACCTCCTCCCAGGCGTCGTGGGCTGCGTGGGTGGCTCCGGCATTATAAATCGCGATCCCGGCGCGGAGTTGCTCCTCCATACCGAAAGGGGTGCTGTCGGCGGGGAAAAGTCCGTGGACTTCGACCGCCGATAGTAACGCTGATACAGCCGCCAGCCCTCCGGTCGACCGTGACAACGTGGGTCGAGACGCCGGGTGGCGGTCGTGATCGCGGGCCGGCTGGCATGGTGCGCGCGTGGGCAGAAGTCCTTATCCGTCCCCGTCGGTTTTTCGCCAACGGCGTTGCGCCGGGTGATCAGGCTCCAGGACTGAGCTTCGCGATCGTCGTCGCGTTAGTCTACGTCGGCGGGCTGTTGGCAGTCCAGCCGGATCGGGTTTTCGGCGGGAGTCGGATTCCCGTGATGGCCGACAGCGTCGGCCTGACTGCCGTCTTCGTTCTGTTGTTGACAGCGGTCGTCGCCGCGCCCGCGATTCTCCATCTCGTGTCGGCGATTCAGACAGTGGTTTTGATGGGGTTGGTCGACGACCGCGCGGGCGTTAGCGAGACGGTGCAAGTCATCGGCTACGCGACCGCCCCCTGTGTGTTCGCGTGGATTCCGGTGCCGGGCGTGGCGGCCCTCTGTGGGCTGTACGGGACCGGCCTGTTGATAATCGGGCTGGCGGTCGTCCACCGAACGACGCTGGTTCGGGCTTCCCTCGCCGGATTCCTGCCCGCGGTGCTCGTCTTCGGAGTCGGGTTCGGTGCGGTCCGGGCTGGGCGGGTGGCCATCGGGGCGGTGGGCGGCTAACAACTCAGCGCGTTTCGACAACCGTTAAAGGGAGGCCCGATATCTTTCTAGCAAATGGGTTCGTGTATCATTTGTGGCATCCCTGTTGATGGCGGTCACGTCTGTGACAGTCATCAGGAAGACGTCCTTTTCGAGTTCCGCGGCAACCACGCATCGCAACTTATCGACAACCGATTCTACGAGGGAACGGTCGACGGCTACGCCGATTTCGGTGTCTTCATCGATCTGTCGCCCGGCGTTACTGGACTCCTGCACCGCAGCGAGTTGGACCGACGCCTCGAAAGTCTCAACTGGGAACCCGGCGACACGGTCTGTGTCCGGGTGAACAACGTTCGGGACAACGGCAACATCGACCTCGGAAAGTCGATCCGCCAGTCGGACCGCGAGTTCCGCGGGAAACTCGTCCTCGACGGCACCGACGAACTCCTCCCGGCCGATCTCGACGACGATGACGAGACCGACGAGGAGGCCGAGCCAGCCGTCGAAGAGTCCGACGACACCGCAAGCGAGGAGAACGACCCATCAGCCACCGACGAAGCCGAGGCCGAACCGGTGACACCGAGCCACGGTGCCGACACCGCCAGCGAGACAGAGGCCGTTATTGGCGGCGAGACCGACAGCACGCCGAGCAGTAACTCCTCGGCCGGTGCGGTCACCGTCACCGAACGCGAGGCCGAGGCGACCGACGCAGCCGGCGAGTCCGTCGCCGAGGGCTACGAGGAAGTCAGCATCGAATCGCTCGACGGCCGCGTCGACGAGCGCGTCCGACTCGACGGCGAGATCGTCTCGGTTCGCCAGACCGGCGGCCCGACCGTCTTCGAACTCCGTGATGAGACAGGCGTCGTCGACTGCGCAGCCTTCGTCGAGGCCGGGGTACGGGCCTACCCCGAGGTCGAGCTCGGCGATATCGTCCGACTCGACGGCGAGGTCGAACGCCGCCGTGGCGAACTACAGGTCGAGACCGACGAGCTGGTCGTCCTCGAAGACGACGAGCGCGAGGCCGTTACCGGTCGACTGGCCGACGCACTGACCGACCGCGCCCGACCGGACAGCCTCGAACCGATCGGCGACCACGACGCCGTCGCCGCGATGGAAGAGCCACTGCTCGACGTGGCCGAAGCGATCCGGCGGGCGGTTCTGGAATCCCGACCGGTCGTCATCCGCCACCCCGCAACTGCCGACGGCTACGTCGCCGGTGCCGCAATCGAGCGCGCGGTCCTGCCGCTGGTGCGCGAGGAACACGCCCGCTCGGACGCCGAGTACCACTACATCGTCCGTCGACCGCTCGACAACGCGATCTACGGGATGGATGCGGCAACGAAGGACGCCACCCGAATGCTGCAGGACCGGGACCGTCACGACGAGAAACTGCCGCTGTTCTGTTTCGTCGGTGCAGCCAGCACCGCCGACTCGGCCGATGGCCTCGGTCTGCTGGGAGTTTACGGTGCCGAACGGATCGTCCTCGACTCGATCGCGGCGGATACGGACGTCGACGACGCAGCCGAGCAGGTCGTCACCGCCCGGCAGAACGCGACCGATCTCTCGGTCGGCGCGCTGACCGCGACGCTGGCGGCCGCGCTCAACACCGACGTAGCCGAGGATATGCAGCACCTCCCCGCGGTGAGCTACTGGGAGAACACCCCTGAGGCCTACACAGATGCGGCCGAAGATGCGGGCTACGACGCCGAGCAGGTGAGCGACATCCGCGAGGCGGTCGCCCTTGAGGCCTACTACCAGTCCTATCAGGACAAACGCGAACTGGTTACGGATCTGCTGTTCGACGACGCTGGTGGCCTTGCTGGCCACATCGCCGAACAGTTCCGCGAGAAGCTCGACACCGAACTGTCGACGGCGCAGGCCAACCTCGAGGCCGACGAGCGCGCGGGCGTCTCGATGGCCGTCCTCGACACCGAGCAGTTCAGCCACCGCTTCGACTTCCCCTCTACTGAACTCCTGCTTGACGAACTCCACCGCGCCGAACGCGAGGGCGAGGCCTTTGTCACCGCTGGCGTCGGGATGGACGAACTCTACCTCCGCAGCACCGAACCGCTCGACATCCGTGCGGTCGCCGAGGCCGCCGCCGAGGCCACTCCCGAGGCTGGAATCACCGCCCGCGGCGTCCGTGAGGGCCGCATCGAGTTCCTCGCTGGCAAACGCGAGGCCGCCAAAGACGCCGTGCTTGAGGCCGCCGCCGAGCAGTTCGAGTAGCGAACACCGAAACCAGTCTTTGATTACCGCCCATCGTAAGCAACGCCCATCACGGATCGTTCTGTATTAGCGTGGACTGCTGGAGACGTACGGCCGTGTCGAGCCCGTTCGCCGACGGTCCTAACAGTGTTGCGGCCGGGAGACTCCGAGGTTGCCGTTGACCCGTTTGGAACGCATGGGCGACAGCTGATGTCAGTAGTTGTTTTTACTAGGAGGAACGGATGTCGACGGCCGCTTTTAAACGGCCAGCCCGACGTCGACGCCGAGCATGACGCCGAAGCCGAGAATGAAGGTGATCGTCGCCGTGTCGGCGTAGCCGTGACTGTGGCTCTCGGGGATGAGTTCGCGGAAGACAACCGCCATCATCGCTCCGGCAGCAAAGCCCGCTGCCGCCGGGAAGACGCCGGTAACGACCGCGACGAGTGCGAACCCCGCGGCCGCTGCGATCGGCTCGGGGATCGCCCCCGACAGCGTCGTATAGAGGATCGTTCTGGCCTTCGAGAGCCCGGTCTGACTCGCCGGAACCGCCATCGCAAAGCCGTCGGGGACGTTCTGGACCGCGATCGCCCCCGCCAGCGCGATGCCGACCTCCTCGAACCCGCTGGCGAAGGCGATCCCGATGGCGAGGCCCTCGGGGACATTATGGATCGTGATCGAACTCCCGATGAGGATCGCCTGCCGGAGGTCGTCGTCGGTCTCGTCGACGAACTCGGACTCGGGGAACTCCTCGCCGTTGGAGCCGCCGAACAGCATATGCGCGTGGGGAATCGCCCAGTTCGCCGCCAAGAGGAAGCCGCCGCCGACGATCAGGCCGCCGGTGACCTCCGCGAGCGTCCCGCGTTCGAGGCCCGGAACAATCAGGGCGAAGACGGCCGCCCCGACCATGATCCCCGCGGCGAGGCCGAGTGCGCCGTCGTAGACGCGGTGGCTCACCCGGCCGGTCACGAGGATCGGCAGCGCGCCGATCCCGGTGGCCGCACCAGCAAGAAGCGCGATGAACGTCACGTCGACCACCGTTATCATAGTTCGAGTGTTGGGCCGAGTAAGAAAAAATACCTGATACAGCGGCCGGAGCGACACCCCTTTTTCATGTCGTGGTGAAACAGCCGTATGGACCCCAAGCGGGAGCTTTCGAGCATCGACCTTGCAGCCCTCGTCACCGAACTCGGGCGGTACGAGGGTGCGAAGGTCGACAAGGCGTATCTCTACGGCGAGGATCTACTGCGGCTCAAGATGCGGGACTACGACCGCGGGCGGATCGAACTCATGATCGAGGTCGGCGACGTCAAACGCGCCCACATGGCCGACCCCGACCACGTTGCGGACGCGCCGGGTCGACCGCCGAACTTCGCCAAAATGATCCGCAATCGGCTGGGTGGCGCGGATTTCGCGGGCGTCTCCCAGTACGAATTTGATCGAATCTTGGTCTTCGAGTTCGAGCGCCCAGACGCCAACACGACGATCGTCGCCGAACTCTTCGGCCAGGGCAACATCGCAGTGCTCGACGAACACGGCGATGTCGTCCAGAGCCTCGAAACGGTGCGCCTGAAATCCCGCACGGTCGCCCCCGGCTCGACCTACGAGTTCCCCGACTCGCGGATCGACCCCCTTGCGGTGAGCTACGATGCTTTCGAGCGAGAGATGGAAGCCTCGTCGACCGACGTAGTCCGAACCCTCGCAACCCAACTCAACCTCGGTGGGCTGTACGCCGAGGAGGTCTGTACACGAGCGGGCGTCGAGAAGGAACTCGACATCGAGGAGGCCGACGAGTCGACCTACCGAGCGGTCTACGACGCCCTCGACGATCTCGCCACCCGCGTGAAGGCCGGCGACTTCGATCCCCGGCTGTATCTCGACGAGGACAGCATGGTCGACGTCACGCCGTTCCCGCTGGCCGAACGCGAAGCCGAGGGGCTAAGCGAGGAAGCCTACGAGGACTTCAACGACGCCGTCGACGAGTACTTTTATCGGTTCGACCGCTCCGACGAGGAGAGCGACAACACCGAGCCGACGACCAGCAAACCGGATTTCGAAAGCGAGATCGCCAAACAAAACCGGATTATCGAACAGCAACAGCAGGCCATCGAGGGGTTCGACGAGCAGGCCGACGCCGAACGCGCCAAGGCCGAAGCCCTCTATGCAAACTACGATCTGGTCGACGAGATCCTGACGACGATCCAAAACGCCCGCGACGAGGGCGTTCCGTGGGACGAGATCGGCGAGACCCTACAAGCGGGAGCCGAGCAGGGCATTCCGGCGGCCGAGGCCGTCGTCAATGTCGACGGCTCCAACGGCACCGTCACGATCGACCTCGGCGAGACGCGGGCGACGATCGACGCGACGACCGGCGTCGAGAAAAATGCCGACCAGCTGTATAAAGAGGCCAAACGCGTCGAAGAAAAAAAGGAGGGCGCGAAGGCGGCTATCGAGAACACCCGCGAGGACCTCGAAGCCGTCACAGCCAGGCGCGAGGCGTGGGAAGCCGACGACGAGGATGGCACCGAAAGCGAGGAAGCCGAGGGCGACGAGGACGAGTACGACGAGGTCGACTGGACGGCCCGGAAATCCGTCCCCATCAAGCGCAACGAGCAGTGGTACGAGGGGTTCCGCTGGTTCCACACCACCGACGGCTTTCTCGTCATCGGCGGCCGCAACGCCGACCAGAACGAAGAGTTAGTGAAGAAGTATATGAGCCGCGGAGACAAGTTCTTCCACGCGCAGGCTCACGGCGCGCCGGTAACGGTTCTGAAGGCGACGGGGCCAAGCGAAGCAGCAAAAGAAATCGACTTCCCGGAGTCGACGCTCAACCAAGCCGCGACGTTCGCGGTCTCCCATTCGTCGGTGTGGAAGGCGGGCCAGTACGCCGGGGACGTGTACATGGTCGACCCCGATCAGGTCTCGAAGACGCCCGAAAGCGGCGAGTACATCGAGAAGGGGAGCTTCGTGATTCGTGGAGATCGAACCTACTTCGACGACACGGCCGTCGACCTCGCGGTCGGGATTCAGTGTGAGCCACAGACGCGCGTCGTCGGCGGACCGACTCCAGCAGTCGAGGAACACGCCGCGACCCACCTTCGGCTCCAGCCCGGTAAGTTCGCACAGAACGATGCGGCAAAGCGGTGTTACCGCGAACTCAAAGAGCGATTCGCCGACGAGGGGTTCGTCCGAAAGGTCGCCAGCCCGGACCTGATTCAGGAACACCTCCCGGCCGGTGGCAGCGAGTTGGTCGACTGACAGCGGCGCGTTTGCTGAGTAACGACCGGAAGGGTCGGCTGACCGGCCACGAACCACCCGACGCGCCGGTCGGGGAACGGCCACGGTGGGGGTTTATTTTGCTCCAAAATAATCCTTACATAGCATGACCTTTCACGGCGGCTCCGATCTGGCGACGGTGTACGACGACGCGCTCGACGAGGGGTTCGGCCTGATCGCGAGCAACATTGCGGAACCGAACACGATGATGGGGCTGATGCAGGGCGCACAGCGCGTCGACTCCGATCTCCTCCTCCAGATGTCCAACGGGGCCTGCAGTTTTGCCGGCAACGGCGATCCGATTGCGGGCCTTCAGGCGATGGGCAACTACATCGACCTTATGGCCGCCCAGTACGATATCGGGGTCTTTCTGAATATGGATCACCAGACCAACCTCGATACGATCCGGAAACAGATCGAGCTCGAAATCCCCTCCTCGATCATGATCGACGCCTCCCACGACTCTTTCGAGGAGAACGTCGAAAAGAGCAAACAGGTCGTCGACTGGGTGGACGAGGCCGACGCCGACATGCTCGTCGAGGCCGAACTCGGGACGATCAAGGGCGTCGAAGACGAGATTGTCGCCGACGAAGCCTTTTATACCGATCCCGAACAGGCCGTCGAGTTCGTCGACCGGACGGGCTGTGACCTGCTGGCGATCTCGGTCGGCACCCAACACGGCGTTGCCAAGGGCAAGGACCTCGAACTCCGGCCCGACCTGACCGAGGATATCCGCATGGCGCTCCGGGATCACGGTCTGGATACGCCGCTGGTCCTCCATGGCTCGTCGGGTGTCCAGCCCGAACAGCTCCAAGAGATGCTGCAACACGGGATCTGCAAGGTCAACAAGGATACCCGATATCAGTACGAGTACACCCGGACCGCATTCGACCTCTACCGGGAGGCAACCGACGAGATCGTCCCGCCGGAGGGGATCGATGACCACCGCGACACCTTCTTCAACGACGTCGACTGGGCCCCGAACAAGGACCGCTTCGACCCTCGGGTTGCGGGCCGGAACATCCGGGACCGGATCGCCGACGTCTACGCTGATCTCGCCGAAGTCGCCGGAAGCGCCGGGCGCAGCAAATTCAACTAACGCGACGTTTTTCGACCGACCGCTCGGTTTCCGACCAACAACGGGATGATGCTGGGGTACTGTCCGTCGCACCGGTGTCTTCGATATGTTGGCCGACACCGTCGCCGACGACAGTGACCGTATCGTGTCGACCCAAGTAAATAATACCGGAGGGGTACTGGATACAGCCAATGCTGAGCGAGTCGCTCCGGATACCCTACCGTGCCGACGACGCCTTCGGGACGATCCTCGTCGGCTCGGTGTTGACGCTTCTCTCCGGCGTGCTGGTAGCAGTCTGGGTGGTGCTACTGGCGGTGTGGCCCCCGGGCCTCGCGCTGATACCAGTCGTCGCGCTGCCGAGCCTCGTGATGCGGGGGTATCTCTTAGAGGTCGTCGAGGGCGGGATCAGAAACGAGTCGACCGTCTCGTCGTTCGTTGAATGGGGGTCGCTCGTCCGGGCAGGCTCGAAATCGGTACTCATCTCGACGCTGTATCTCCTCCCCGGGGCGGTACTCTGTGGCCTCGCCGTCGGCGGCGGGGTGGCGACGGTGGTCTCGCCGTCGGGGTTCGACGAGACGGCCCAGGCGCTGACCGGTCTGCTCATCCTGATTTCGGGGTTCGGATTGCTGATCTACGGGTTGGTGTATCTCTACGTGCGACCCGCGGCGCGGGCGGTGTTCGCCGCCAGCGGGTCGATCCGGGCGGCGCTCGGAGTCCGACGTGTCCTCCGACTGGCTGGGAGTGGTGACTTCCTTACGGGGTGGCTGATCGGGATGGGACTGCTGGCAGGCGGCCCGACGCTCCTCCTGCCGCTGGTGGTCGTCGCGGCGCTCGTCGGGCTGCTCTCGCTGCCGGTCGCGGCGGTGATCGTGCTTGTGACGTTCCTCCTCGCCGTCGGCTTGGCGTTCGTCGTCCGCGTGTCGGCGGCGTGGTCGACCGGCCGGGGAGCCACCTCCGGACTCGACAGGCTATACCCCGCCGCGGGCGAGCCCGACGCGGCGACCGACGACACTGGGATTGTGCTTAAGCAGGAGGCGACGCCGGAACTCGACGGCGGCTCGGCCGAGGTCGACCCACTGGTCCAGACGGGCCGAACCGTCGACGCGAGTCGGACCGAGCGGTCGGTCGGCGAGGCGGTAGGTCCCAAGCCCGCACCGACCGAAACCACCGATTCCGAACCGACATCAACTGAAACCGCTGACACCGACGACTGCGAGGAGAATACCGGCAACCAGGAGCCAGAGCCCGCCGATACCGGGGCAGAGACTGCCGATCAAGCAGCTAAGACCGACGACACGGCAGAGCCACGAGGTCTCAATGAGGGAGACGACGAAGACCGTGACTCCGGGTTCGTCTGGGGCGTCGACGACAACGAGTCACAGTAGGCAGTGGCTACCTGCAGTCCAAACGGAAGGGTTGTTAGCCGGTCGGCCGAAGGAGGGGATATGCGAATTGCGAGCCGCGGTCGTGGCGAGGAGGGCCGAGAGCGGATGACGCTCGTCCCCGAAACCGTCGACGACCTCTGGCATCTCTCCTACGTCCTCGAACCCGGCGATCTCGTCTCCGGCGACACCACCCGCCGCATTCAGCGCAACGACGACCAAATGCGGGATACCGGCGGCCAGCGGGAACACATCTCGGTCACCATCGAAGTCGAGAGCGTCGAGTTCGCCCGCTTCGCCAACCGCCTCCGCGTCGGCGGCGTTATCACCGGCTGTTCCCGCGAGGACCAACTCGGCCTGCATCACACGCTCAACGTCGAGCAGCACGAAGAGCTCACTATTGAGAAGCATTTCAAGGCCGACCAGGTCGAGCGGATCGAGGAGGCCGAGGCTGCCGCCGACAATCCCGATGTCGCCATTGCC
>Ga0102930_1000068_pt1 | contig 30701 bp, 27 predicted proteins | sample SalPon1_B_H2O_MG_FD_84514 | JGI IMG/M metagenome (GOLD analysis project Ga0102930, IMG submission 84514) | Salt pond water microbial communities from South San Francisco under conditions of wetland restoration - Salt Pond MetaG R1_B_H2O_MG | ecosystem: Environmental > Aquatic > Non-marine Saline... | reverse complement strand
TAGTCAGTCGCAAACACTGCTTAACTACGGTTATCGCTTTTTCGAAACGCATCGTCTCTATGCCGCTGGCGAGCGCATTGAACAACCCCGTGTCTGGAGAGGTGAGGTGGATCAAGTCGATGTTGGCGTTCAAGATGATGTCCACATTACTATTCCGGTTCGTACCTATGAACATCTCAACGCCCAACTCAAGATCGATGAATTAATCGAAGCACCACTCAGTCGTGGTGAGACACTTGGAACGCTCACGGTGACTCAGCAAGAGAAGACCTTGCTTGAGCGTGATGTCGTTGCCCTCGATGATGTCCCTGAAGCTGGCATTGTGGGACGCATGGTCGATAGCCTATTGCTATGGATCAATTAAATGCACATGAGAGCGGGTTAACGTTTCCATGCGATTACCCGGTCAAAGCAATGGGCCGTGACAATGGCGAGCTTGCTGAGACGGTGTGGGCGATTGTGACACGACATGCTCCGGAGACGCCGGCGCATCAGTTACGAACGAATCAAAGCAGCCAAGGCCGGTATCTATCGGTCACCGTTACAATCTCTGCCCAAAGCCGTGATCAGCTCGATGCCATTTATGCCGATTTGCAATCGCACCAAGCGGTGTTAGCGACTTTGTGAACAACCCGCCCATTCAAATCCGTTACTGGGGCCGAGCTGATTATCACCCAGTTTGGCAGGCCATGCGTGAGTTTACTGATCAGCGCGAGGCGCAAACGCCCGATGAGATCTGGCAGGTCGAACACCCTGCTGTGTTTACGCTTGGCCAAGCAGGCCGTCACGAACACGTGCTCGATGCCGGTGACATCCCTCTGGTGCAAAGCGATCGGGGCGGTCAAGTGACCTATCATGGGCCAGGCCAAATCGTGCTCTACCCGCTGCTTAATCTCAGACGCTATGGCCTCGGTGCCCGGCGTCTAGTCACCCTGCTTGAGGCCAGTGTTGTTAATTGGCTTGGCCAGTACGGTGTCATTGCCGCCGCTCGCGCCGACGCACCGGGTGTGTATGTTGATAACGCGAAAATTGCTGCACTTGGTTTACGTATTCGACGCGGCTGCAGCTATCACGGCGTCGCTGTTAACATCGCCATGGATTTAACCCCTTACCAACAAATTAATCCCTGTGGACATGCCGATTTGCCCGTGGTGGATTTAGCCACGCTAGGGGTCCATTGCTCGCTTGAGCGGGCGTTTAACGAGCTCACTGCAGTCTTACTGGCGCAATTAACCAGAGGTAAGCCCGACATCCAGCGCGGCTAGGCGTGCAGGTGTTCCGACATCCTGCCAATACCCCGAATAGTGGGTCGCAGTGAGTTGGCGACGCCCGCATGCTCGGCGCAGCAGCGGCCCCAATGCCGCTACGCCGGCAGACTGACCGGCAAAGAGCTCGGGATGGAAACAGCCAATACCTGCATAGGTGAGTGACCGGCCGTGACCAATGCTTTGCACTTGATCACCGATAAGAGAAAAATCACCCTGTGGGTGATGAGCCGGGTTATTCACCAGCAATAAATGCGCCAAGCCCTCGGGCCAGCTCGGCAGGTTATCAACCTTGAAGTCACACCAAACATCACCATTGAGCACAAGAAATGGCGCCGATCCCAATAGGGGTAACGCTTTTACAATCCCCCCTGCCGTTTCCAGCGCTCGGTCTTGCTCATCAGAAATCAGCACCTCAAGACCCATTGGCGTGTGATGACGCAAATGCTCGCGAATCAAATCGCCTAACCAAGCAATATTGATCACAACGCGCTCAACACCGGCCGCTACGAGCCGCTGCAAATGCCAATCCAACAATGTTTTACCACCCGCACTGAGTAACACTTTTGGGCAATGATCAGTGAGTGGACGCATACGCTCACCGCGACCTGCAGCCAAAATCATTGCATTCATGGTCATTGCTCCGGCAGGTCTGCGATCAGGTCAGCAAAGTCAGCAAACGCGGGATAGGGCGCAAGCTCGGCGGCAAGATATTGTAAAAAGCGCGGCGCATCATCTAAATAATGCGGCTTGCCATCGCGGTAGCGCAGCCGAGCAAATATCCCCAAGACTTTTAAATGTCGTTGCGCACCCATGAGATCGATGTGCTTTAGTAGATCCTCTGGCAAGGCAATACCCGCGTGTTTGGCTTGATTGGCATAAACATCAATCCAGTGGGCTTCGGCCGCTGGCGTCAAACTAAAAAATGCATCGCGCAAGAGGCTAACAAGATCATAAGTCACCGGGCCGGTTAGCGCATCCTGAAAATCGATCACGCCAGGATTAGGCGAACTGACCAGCAAATTGCGCAGCATAAAATCACGATGCACCCAGACCTGAGGCTGATTGATGGCTGCACTGATTAGCTGTTCACTGCCCGCCGCCCAGCGTTGTTGCCATTTAGCACTCGGTTCTACGCCTAAATGCTGGCTCACATACCAAGTGGGGAAAAGCTCAAGCTCTGCTGATAATCGATCCGCACCGTAGTGCGGGAGCATGGGCTTGCGCGTCGCTGCTTGCCAACGCACCAAAGCGCTAATGGCATCGTTCCACCACTGCTCATCGGGTGATTCGCGAACGGCCGCCAAATAATCGCGTGCGCCTAGATCTTCAATGAGCATAAACCCCGCATTAGGGTCGGCTGCATCAATGCGCGGCACATGCAGACCAGCCTGTGCCATGAGTTTTTGCACCTCTAAATAGGCGTGACATTCATCGACTTGCGCCGGTGCGTCCATCACCAGTCGCGATTGATCACCGACTTGAATACGATAGTATTGACGCGCGCTCGCATCACCACTAACCGGCTGTAAGGCAACATCGGGATAACCTTGGTGGGCTAGCCATGTTTGCAGGATTTTTAATCTTTGCGCTGTTTCCACCGTTAATGCTCACTGCCCAAAAAACTGCGCTTAGGGTACCCTTTCTTTTTTTAGGGTTCGCGCTTATTCACTGTATCGGGCAAGAGTTGGTCAATGAAAAACGCTTTAATGTCAGCGAAGTTTTGCTTAATCGCATTCGCACTACTCCCTCTGATGGCAATGGCAGAAGACCGCTGGGCACTCTGTGGTGCGCCATTACTAAAGCCCGTCACTGGTGATCCGACGCTCCGCGCTGCCGCCGATACGCCGGTTGATATCACAGCCGAGCGATCACGCATTGTTGGTGACCCGCCGGTGTATGTATTCAATGGTGATGTGCGCTTAACCCGCGCTGATCAAACCTTTACCACAGAGTCTTTGCGCTACAACAGCGATAGTGGCCGAGTGCTTGCGGAGAACGGAGCGCGACTGCGTCAATCGGGTTTGCTCTTAGACGCAGAGCGCGCCGATTACTCTTTAAGCCAAGAGGCTGGCGAGTTTGATAATGTCAGTGAATATCGCATCAGTAGCGGCCACCTGCAGGGCAGAGCAGCCACCATTGTTCGTGAAGGACCCGTGCAAAGTCGTTATCACGACGTCACGCTGAGCACTTGCATGCCGGGTGATGAGCTTTGGGTGCTTAGCGCTAGCCGCGCTAGTCTTAATACCGATACCCGCCAAGGTCGAGCCTGGAATGCGGTGTTATCGATTCACGATTGGCCGGTTTTCTACACACCGTATTTACAGTTCCCCATCGGGGATGAACGCATGAGTGGTTTTTTAGCTCCCACCATTGGCGTTTCAGATACCAACGGCACCACGGTATCGGTACCTTGGTACTGGAATATTGCACCCAACTATGATGCCACCATCACGCCGACATCGTATTGGAAACGCGGCCTATTAATGGATACCGAGTTTCGTTATCTCGAAGAAAGCCTCGAGGGTGAGATTGCCAGTAGTTATCTTCCTGATGATGATCGCTTTGGCGATGATCGCTGGGCGATTAATCAACAACATAAACTCACGCTTGGCTCATCATTAACTGGCTCGCTGCGCCAGCAACGCACCAGTGACACGGATTTCAGTGATGATTTTGGCGACGAATTCGATTATCGATCCAACACATTTTTGGAAAGCGATGCGGAGCTCACCTGGGCCGAACAGGGTTGGCTCGCATCCATCGATGCTCAACACTGGCAGCGCGTCGAAGCCGATGCTACCGAACCACTCGCCCGGCGCCCGCGCATTCAACTTGGCTACAGCCCCTATGAACGCGTTGGCCCGTTTGCTTATAACGTGGCAAGTGAATGGACAGATTTCTATAGCGATGATCGCAGCCGTCAGCAGGGTACCGAACTCAACGTCAGCCCGAAGGTCTCGCTGCCCATTCGGCGTCTTGGCTATTATGTCGAGCCTGCTGTTGCCTGGCAGTACACAGCTTTTGATCTAGAAAACCCTGAAGGCAACGAGGCCAAACCCAGTGTTGATGTACCTATTTACACAATCGACACTGGTTTGCATCTTGAGCGCCCGAAGACCCTGTTTAGTGGCGTTTACCAAACGCTCGAACCGCGGGTGCTCTATCGCAATATTCCAGATGAAGGTCAGGATACGCTGCCGGCGTTTGCTAGCAGTTCCACCGATGGTACGTTTTCGCGATTATTCAGAGGATCGAAGTTTGGCATTGGCCATACCGAGCAAATCACCACAGGTGTGACCACCCGTTACATCGATAGTCGACGCGGACGAGAGTATCTTCAGTTCTCCGCGGGGCAAACTTTTTTTCTACATGACGATCGTGAGCGTAACCGCTCGGATTACATTACCGAATTACGCCTATCCCTACCGGCTGGATTTAGCGCCGAGGTTGATTATCGCTGGGATCCTGAAAATAGCACTGATGACGACCTCAGAGGCTTGCTGCGCTACGAAACCGAGACAGAGCAGTCGATCGAACTGGGGTTTGGCCGTGAGAGAGCGCTCAACACCACCACTCAGCGCGCCGATATTCGCTGGCGAGGCAGCAATCGTGAGGTCGTTAATATTGGCTGGCAGCGAAAAGAGGACAACGCCCAACGCAGCCTCGATGAAATCGAGTTCTCACTCGCACTTCCCGTTTCAGCAAGCGTTGAGGTTTTCGCTGGCATCACCCGTGATCTAGAATCACATCGAACCACCGAGGGGCTAATGGGCATTCAACAGAGCGGATGTTGTCATTCCTGGCGCCTTATCAGTAAGCATGGACCGGAGCTCAATGACGGTGACGGCCCACCACTGGAGCAGGAAATTCTTTTTGAGCTGGAGTTAAGGGGTTTGGCCGGGATCGGTGATAAAGTTCGACCCTTCCTTACTGATGAAATTGATGGATATAACCCGGGACGCTGAACGTATGATTCGAACACTGCTAATTACCTTATCGCTAGCGATCAGCGTTAACGTTGTTCACGCCGAAGAGGTCTTGCTTGAGCGTATCGTAGCGCTGGTGAATGACGATGTTGTACTGGCCTCAGAACTTGAAGCGGAAATCGTTACCGTTGAGCGCGAGTTACAGCAAAGAAACATTCGCACGCCGCCGCGAGATGAGCTCACCCGACAAGTACTCGAACGCCTCGTGATGCAAACCCTTCAACTCAATGTCGCAGAGCGTCGGGGTATTCGCGTGGATAGTGCAACGCTGGATGCCGCGGTTCGCCGAGTTGCCGAGCGCAACGGCATGAGTCTGACAGGGCTGCGCGATGCCCTTGAGCAAGAGGGCTTAGCAATGAATCGCTTTCGCGATCAACTTCGGCGCGAAATCATTTTGACTCGGCTACGCGAGCAAGAAATGGATCGTCGGGTTGATGTAACCGATCCGGAAATTGAACAATTCATTGAACGCAATCGCGAACAAACCCGAGAGTATGCGCTCTCACAAATATTGATTGGTATTCCTGAAGCGGCCTCACCCGAGGCGATCGCTGAGGCTCAAGTCGACGCAAAAGCCGTTAAGCAACGACTGGAATCAGGCGAGTCGTTTGCCCGAGTCGCTGCCGCAAGCTCAGATGCGCGTAACGCACTTGAGGGGGGTGATCTTGGTTGGCGCAATCGTGCACAACTCCCGCGTGCTGGCGCTGAAGCCATTATTGCCCTAACCCCCGGCGAGACTACTCCGATCTTACGCACGCCAGCGGGTTTTCAGATTTATCAACTTCGTGACGTTCGCGACACTAGCGAGCAAATGATTGAACAAGCGCAAATACGGCATATTCTAATTCAAACGAATGAGGTGGTAACCAATGCGGATGCCGAGCTGCGGCTCGAGGCATTGCGTAATCGCATTCAACGCGGCAGAGATTTTGCTGAACTCGCCCGTGCCAACTCAGATGATGTCAACACAGCCAATCGTGGCGGTGAGCTGGGTTGGGTCAACGTCGATAATCTTCCGCCCAATTTTCGTGAGCCAATTGAGGCTTTAGCGGTTGGCGAACTCAGTACGCCTTTTCGTACTGGTGCTGGTTGGCATTTAGCGGAGGTGCTTGAACGTCGCAAACGCGATGCCAGCGAGGAAATTGCACGCGAACAGGCGGCTGAAGCTATTCGTCAGCGCAAAAGTGAGGAAGAAACCGAGCTCTGGCTGCGCGAGCTACGCGAACAAGCGTATGTGGAGATTCGGCTGACAGGACTGTAATGACCACGCGTCCTTGCATTGCCATTACCCCCGGCGAGCCGGCAGGGATCGGCCCTGAGCTGATGGCTGAGATCATTGATCAATTCCCAATGGCTCGGTTGGTCATCATTGCCGACCCCGCTTTAATGAAATCGCTCGGAGTCGTGACCCAGCCGTATACCACCGGGGCGACACCGCAGCCAGGGGTCACTGAGATTATCCCCGTCTCGCTTAATGCCTCTGTGCAATCAGGCATGCTCAATCCCGCTAATGCTGAGTATGTGCTTGAGACACTTCGCATTGCCGCGCGCGGCTGTCTTGCCGGTGAGTTTAATGCCATGGTCACTGGCCCAGTGCATAAGGGCGTCATCAACGAGGCGGGGCACGTATTTAGCGGCCACACCGAGTTCCTGGCCGAACTCACAAACGCTGCCAGACCCGTCATGATGTTGGTCGCAGACAGCCTTCGAGTTGCCTTAGTAACCACACATCTACCTTTACGCGCGGTCGCTGATGCCATTACCGCAGAGCGCTTAGAACAGGTTATTCGTATTCTCCATGGCGATCTTATAAAGCGCTTTGGCCTTTCTAATCCAAACATTCTCGTTGCTGGACTCAACCCGCATGCCGGTGAGTCAGGTCATATGGGAGTGGAGGAAATCCAAATTATTGAGCCGGTGCTCAATCGTTTGCGTAAAGCGGGCATGCAGCTCGACGGCCCCTTACCGGCCGATACTTTATTCACACCGGGGCCACTAGCAAGCGCAGACGCGGTGTTAGCGATGTATCACGATCAAGGCTTGCCGGTGCTAAAACATGCAGGCTTTGGTCATGCGGTGAATATCACCCTAGGCCTTCCCATTATTCGTACATCCGTTGATCACGGAACAGCGCTTGATCTTGCTGGCAGCGGCCGCGCGAGCACTGCCAGCTTGCATGCTGCGATTGCGCAAGCCATTGAGCTTTGCGCAACTTAACGCTAACACAATGACTACGCCACGACGCCGGTTTGGGCAGAATTTCTTGCGCGACACCAATGTCGTCCAGCAAATGCTAGCGGCTATTGGACCAAGAGCAAATCAGGCCTTTCTTGAGGTCGGCCCCGGGCGGGGCGCTTTGACCGCACCGCTGCTAGACCATGGCGTTGAGCTAAGCGCGATCGAGATTGATCGTGACCTTGCCGCCGAACTCATGCGCCGACAGCGCCCCGGCAGTCAATTACGGGTCATTGAGGGCGATGCGCTTCGCTATCCCCTTAGTGAGTTTATTCCCGCTGATGGGGGGCTGCGCATCGTAGGCAATTTGCCCTATAACCTCTCCACCCCATTATTGTTTCATCTCACACAAGCCATGCAGGGGATTGCCGATTTGCATTTATTGCTGCAACGCGAGGTGGTCACCCGCATGGCAGCAAGCCCAGGCAGTCGCGATTACGGACGACTCAGTGTCATGCTGCAATATCGCTGCCAGGTTGATGGGCTATTTGAGGTCCCGCCGGCAGCATTTGAGCCCGCACCCAAAGTGACGTCACGTTTTGTCCGCCTTCGGCCACACGTCTCCCCGCCGACAGCCATCATCAACGAGGGCTGTTTGGGTATTGTTGTGGCGCGCGCTTTCGGTCAGCGCCGTAAAACGTTGCGCAACGCCTTGCGTGGCCTTCTTGAAGCCAGTGACCTTATCGCGGTTGATATCGATCCGAGTGCGCGCGCCGAGCAAATTGATCTCGCCGGCTTTGCGCGTCTTGCCAATCGACTAGCTGAGCAAACGGTGCGAAAACATGGCTGATTATGCTATTGGTGATGTTCATGCCTGCCGCTCAGAGCTTGAAGCGCTGCTTGAGCGCTTGTGCTTTGATCCGGCCACGGATCATCTTTGGTTAACGGGTGATTTGGTCGGCCGTGGCCCTGAGCCACTGGAGACACTCCGTTTGCTCAAAAGCTTAGGGCCGGCTGTCGAATCGGTGCTCGGCAATCATGATCTTCATTGTATTGCAATCGCTGCGGGCAAAATCCAAGCCCGTCACGACGATCATCTCGAGCGCCTACTCAATGCACCCGATGCTAGCGAGCTATTAACGTGGCTGCGCCAACGCCCATTAATGCTTGACCTTCCTTGGCTTGGCTATACCTTGGTGCATGCAGGCATTCCGCCGCAATGGAATATCGACACCGCCCTTGTGCATGCTGCTGAAGTTGAGATGGTCTTACATGGTCCTAATTATCAGGCTTTGCTGGATCATTTATATGGCAATGAGCCGGCTTACTGGCAAGACAAGCTTAGCGCTTGGGAGCGGTTGCGATTTATTGTTAATGCCCTAACTCGATTGCGCTTTTGCGATGCCAACGGGGCACTTGAGCTCACTGAAAATGGCCCACCAGAGGATGCACCGCAGGGGCTCTATCCATGGTTTGGAGTGCCTGGGCATGCGCTAGATCCAACCCGCTCAACATTGCTAAGCGGACATTGGTCGCGTCTTGGTCAGCGCCAAGGCCCGGGCTATATCACCCTAGATAGCGGTTGTTTATGGGGCGGGGAGCTCACTGCCGTGCGGCTTGATAGCGAACAGCCTGAGTTCACCACAGTGCCTGGTCTAGCCAAACAATCGGCAGATTAACGGCGGTGCCCAAGCACGGGAAAACGCGCCCGCAGCGCCGGTAAGCTCTGCAAATCCAATCTAGCAAGTGCAACGCCTGGCCCCCCGGCAATCGGACAACTCGCGAGCGTCTCCCCCCAAGGACCCACAACAAGACTCTCGCCATGGGTTTGTCGACCACTGGCATGCCGGCCACCTTGGCCAGGCGCAACCATGTAGCAAAGATTTTCAATGGCACGGGCATGCACGAGTACTGACCAATGTGCCGCCCCCGTCTTCGCTGTGAACGCCGATGGCGCGAGCAAAATTTGCGCGCCTTGATCCACTAAATCGCGATAATGTTCTGGGAAACGCAAGTCATAGCAAATTGATAACCCAAGCCGGCCGGCCGGCGTTTGCGCAGTAACAACCGCCTCGCCTGGTGCATAGGTTGATGACTCTCGGTAGCCTTCGCCATCGGCCAATGACACATCAAATAGGTGGCGCTTATCGTATCGAGCGATGCGCTCACCATTGGGGCCATAAACTAAACAAGCCGGCTGGACTCGATCGGGGTCAGGACCTAGCAGTGCTACGCTGCCAGCAACGAGCGTAATGCCAAGATGTGCGGCGATCGCCGCTAGAAAATCTTGAATAGGGCCTGCTCCATCGGCCTCTGCCACTGCCAACACGGCTCGCTCACGGGTGCCCATGAAAGCAAAGTTCTCTGGCAACACAACAAGCACCGCACCTTGATCGACTGCCGATTGAATTAATGTCTCAGCCGCAGCTAGATTTTCAGTGACAATATCCGTTGATACGAGCTGAATCGCGGCCACGAGGGGCTGATCATTCATCCGGGTTAACCCCTTGCTCGTCACCCCCTTGCAGGGGGCTTAAAAGCTCAAAGCGCGGGTCCTCCCAAGGCCCGACAATGCGGTATTCGAGCTCGGTTAAACGCTCAACGCCCGGCTCGATCATGTCACGGGTAAAAAATAACATGACTGCAGCGACTGGCCCACCGGCAAGCCCGCCAAAAAATGTAAGCGCTGAGGATAGCCGAGGTGTGACTAAAACCTGTTGGTCATAGCGCTCGCGAACCAAATCCGTCTCACCGGCTACCGCTAGGTTTAACGAAGGCCCTTCAAGCGATAAATCATCGGTAGACATTATCCCCTCATCGATATCCCAGCTCCCTTGCAGCGAGTCAAAGCTCAGCCCCTCACCCACGACATCCGAGAAATCAAGACCGATCCGGCGCGGCAGCACAGACAGACTGAATAATCCAAGCGCGCGACCCGGCCCAGGCTCAATGGCGAGTAGCGAGCCATTCCGCAAATCCACCTGCATGCTTCCAGCAAGGCTTGTTTTATCCGGAGAAAGCAACGGCCCCTGCCAGGTCAGATCTCCGCTCGCTTCGCCCACACCTTTACGCATTGCGCGCGGCAAGCCTAAGCCAGTGAGCACCGCACCCGCATCATCACTATAGAGTTCAAAACGCAGGCGTTTTAACGTCGAACCTTCCGCGTCCGGCTCAGCGAGGACATCAAGTTCAGCACGCTCGCCTCGAAGACGAATCCGTGCTTGCTCAGCTATGCCTGTTGGACTTAATAAGGCAAACTCAAGCGAACCCAATTCCGTCCCGGCAGCCACAAAACTCTCTGCGTTTAGGCTTATATTGGGTTGCGTGCCTGAGTCACGCTTTTCATCGGTTGGGGCCGGTTCATCTGGTGTTACTGGTTGTTTGATTTCAAGACGGCTTAGGTCAAGCGTGAGCTGACGCTCATCGGCAAGCCACTGTGCAGTTCCATCAGCACTACCCTGAAGTTCCACATCCCAACCATTGGCGCTTGCTTGCGCTGCCATCTCGGTTGCACCCACTCGCCAGCGCGCAATATCCATGCCCTCCAATGCCACCTCGACACGCGATAGCGGCGGTATGGCACGCTGCCATGATGTTGCCTCAGACATGGGATTTTCCGTGAGGTTGGCTAATGCCACCACAGGCAATGCGCCAGTGACGTGGGTAACAGGCTCTACAGGCAAGACGGCAGCTTGGCCGCCAAAATGTACACCTAAGCGGGCTTCACCATCAGGCTGCCAACGACTGTGGACTTGTAAGCGCTCACCATGCGAGAGAATGATGGATTGGGTCGGGTCACCGCCCCATTGCCAAGTCACTTGCGTGGCGCGTGCCTGATCAGCGGGTTTATCTAAGCCAAACGGCAACGCGAGCGCCGTGCCAGATAAATCAGATCGCAACGTCAGCCGAGAGCGCTGACTCGCCGGTTCGCTCGGCGCTTGAAATCCAGGACGCTCCCAACGAGCCCGCCATTGCGCCGCCCCCTGGCTATAGGCATCGAGTGCTTCGAACCCAGGTAGCGATTGAATAGCTAGCGTTGCCTTGGCATCAAGCCGTATTCTGGCTTGAGGCCCTTCACCCTCGGTGCTGACCTGAGCGACAACCGGTGAATCGAGAAGCTTCGCTCTTAGACCCTGCGCACTCACTCCGTCATCATTAAACGCTACCGCCCCTTGAATCCCGGTAAAAGAAGCCGCAAACGCATCGAATTGCAGATCCGCTCCGTCGAGCTGCAATTGACCACTAACCGCTGGTGGCTGACGCCGAAAAGGCACAAACACATCCAAATCAAGCTGGCCATCGCCACGGATTGTCACGCCATCGAGGCTTTGCGCCGCAGGCAGTGGTGTTGATTGCAAATACGCCTTCATCTTGGGCAACGCGCCGCTAAATTGCCCCTGAATGGCCAATTGCGGGGCCCATAAATCTTCAATGCGCGCCGTTGCCGTATTCAATGCGACATCAGCAACCCGAGCGTCTGCAACCGCTATGCTCATCGCCCGATTACGAAAACGTAATTCTGCCTCAGCTTGGGTAAATCCAGGCCATTTCGGATTATAGGTAAACTCCACAGCATTCAGTGCTGTGCGCAAATCAAACACGCCTTGGCCTTGATCAAAGGGGAAATTATCGATGGGGCCCAAAAGCCTCAAAGTGGCCGCAGCGATCTCCCCATCAATAATCGCTCGATCCAACCATCCAGGCAGTTGCTCGTGCATTACCCCCACGGGTAGGTGCGCTAACACCGCCTTGGCTGGCGCACCCGCATAGTGCGCTTGCATATCCAGCCATACCGATGCGTCCGGGGGCACCCAGACATCACCGGATAGGGATAGGCGCTGGCCTAACCACTGAGCGTGTGTTTCCGCGAGCCGCATTCGCAGGCCATTAGTGGATGTTTGTGACCACTCCAATTGGCCACTGAATGCCTCAATGTTAATGGGATTACGGAGCAAATCCGGGGGATCAATCTGTGCCTTAGCATTTTGCACATTCAATCGACCGCCTTTTGGCCCTAGCATGATGGTTGCGCTATCGGCTCGTAGCGCTGGCCGTGCCGCCTCGGCCTCAAGCGCTAATGACTTAAGATGGCCTTGCGCTCGCCAAGATGTTGGGCTTTGCCAAACCGCCTGCATTTGCGCAATCCGCCCGCTTAGCGCCTCAGCCGGCAAGCTAGGAGAGGCTGTAAGTTCGGCTACCCAAGCCAAAGGCAGCCCTTGCGAACTCACCCGCCAAGGCGCATCGGCCTCAAATGAGCGCGCCACCGCTATAGGGCCCAGCGTGAGCTCACGATCGCTTTGATCGGTAATGCTCCGAGGCCGAATGATGCCCTGCCAAGCGCCCGCTTGGCGTGAGACCCATATCGCCGCAGATGCGGACCCTAAACCGCCAAAACCATCAAGCGAAGAAGCCTTAATATTAGCGGTTACCCGCTCGATGCCTGCTTCGTTCATGCTCAGCCAGACGTCACCGTTCAAAACAGTAGACGCGGGCGGCAACGCCATCTCAGTGTTTAAAAATGCGGCCCATCGGGCGCCCTGAACGTTGCTAAGATTAATAAATCCTTTAGCCGAATCGACATTTCCGGCCTCAAGCTGTAATCGAGCACGTACGTGTTGATCACCATCCCGAGCGTCGAGCGCAAATCGCCACTCACCGTCTTCATCCCGCCGCCAGCGTAACGCCACTGGCGTAAACACTAGCTCGGCGTCACTGGGCTGATCGCGCAAACGCAAAGTCGACTGGCTAATGAGCAGATGATCGACCGGCAAGCGCCGAAGGGAGCGTAAAAAAGCGCTCAGATCATCGACCTGACCACCTGGCAGTAATCCAAAACCTTGCCAGCGACCATTGGCTTGACGCTGCAAAGTGACATCAAGGCCATTGGCCCGCAGTGAATGCAGCCGCAAGGCGCCCGCCTGTAATGACTCCCATGGGGCAATGGCAAGTTGCAATGCATCGAGTCTAAGGCCCGCGGCATCGCTTGCACCAACGCGGACATCTTTTAATAGTAATCCTGGGCGTAAGCCATCGAGCCGCGCATCGAGATCAGCCATCGTCACTGGCACACCAAGCTGTTCGCTTACCCGTGCCTCAACCTCGCTAGTGAGCGATGGGGCCATCGCTATCACCAGGCGAATGCCGCTAAGCAATAGCGCAGCACTAACTAAAATGCCGACCACACCATAGACCACGGCCGCTTTTAGGCGCTCACCTTGCTGCGGCCAAAGCCAGCGATTGAGCCACTTAGCTATGCGCATACTTACATCAACACCACATCGAACTGCTCAGGGTTATAGAGCGGTTCTGCTTGAAACGCGATGGGCTTGCCAATAAATGCTTCAAGCTCAGCAAAACTCTCCCTTTCCTCACCCAAAGCTCGGTCCACCACATCTTGTTGAGCGAGCACCAATAAACGCGCCATTTCAAACTGACGAGCCTCACGCAGAATCTCTCGAGTAATTTCATGAATCACCGTCTCTGCACTTTTCAAAACGCCCCGGCCATTACAGATCGGGCAGGGATCACAAAGCACATGTTCAAGGGACTCACGTGTGCGTTTTCGGGTCATTTCCACTAAGCCTAGCGCTGAGACTTCACTAATCTGCGTGCGGACAGGATCACGCGCCACGCCCTTTTCAAGCGCTCGGAGTACTTGGCGTTGATGTTCGGTATCTTCCATATCAATGAAATCAACAATAATAATCCCACCTAAGTTGCGCAGCCGAAGTTCTCGTACCACCGCCTGTGCCGCCTCTAGGTTAGTCTTAAAGAGGGTTTCCTCCAACGTGCGATGGCCTACATAGCCGCCCGTGTTCACATCGATGGTGGTCATCGCCTCAGTTTGATCGATAATCAAATAACCGCCGGATTTTAGGCTCACTCGTCGTTGCAAAGCCCGCTGGATTTCATCTTCAACGCCATACAAATCAAAAATGGGCCGCTCACCAGGATAATGCTCGAGACGAGTGAGTACATCGGGTAAAAATGCCTCAGCAAACCTTCGCATTTGCGTAATCGCCTCGCGTGAGTCAACTCGGACACGCTCAATAGTCTCGCCGACCATATCGCGCAGTACACGCCGCATTAACGCTAAATCTGTATGCAAAAGCGTGGCCGGTTGAGCGGTTTCGGTGCGCTTATCGATGTCTTGCCAAAGGCGTTGTAAGTACTCCCAATCACGCGCTAGCGCCGCTGAATCAGCCCCCTCAGCGGCCGTACGTAAAATACAGCCATGCGCACAGTCAGGCCCAATCAGCTCAGTTGTAATCGCTTTTAGACGCTCGCGCTCAGCGCTTTTTTCAATCCGCGCCGAAACACCAACGCCCGGCACGTCCACCATAAGGACCATGTAGCGTGAGGGAATGCTAATTTGCGTGGTCAACCGTGCGCCCTTATTACCCATGGCGTCTTTAATTACCTGCACGCGTATTCGCTGTTGTTCGCGAAGGCGCTGTTGAATCGGGGCTAGATCGGGCTCAGAGGTATTTAATAACGCTTGGCTAGAGGCGATGTCGGAAGTATGCAAAAACGCCGTACGCGTTAGCCCTGCCTCAATAAATGCCGCCTGCATGCCCGGCAGAACTCGCACAACTTCGCCTTGATAAATATTTCCAACAAGCCCACGGCTGCGAGTGCGCTCGATGTGAACTTCTAACAGACTACCGTTATCAACCAACGCCACCCGAGTTTCTTGCGGCGTAATATTAACGAGAATCTCTTGACTCACAGACTACTGATCCGACGGCCAACGAGATTGGTAATGAATGCCCAATTCTTTGAGTAAGTCATCCGTCTCAAACATCGGCAAGCCCATTACACCTGAGTAACTGCCCTCGAGCTGTTCAACAAACACACCCCCGCGGCCTTGAATGGCATACGCGCCAGCTTTCCCGATAGGCTCTTGACTTAACCAATAATCGACACATTCCTGCTCGCTAATCTCACGCAAAGTCACACTGCTGAGCGACAAGCGCGTTGACTCATAGCCATCGGTGACCAATGCAACCCCCGTTAGCACCCGATGCGTCTGCCCCGATAGACGGGCTAGCATAGCCATGGCGTCATTCTGATCAGCGGGCTTGCCTAAAATGTCATCATCGATCACCACCACGGTGTCAGCACCAAGCACAGGGGCATTCGCTTTCGCTGGTCGATTACCCAGCCCTGCGCGAGCCTTCTCAAGAGCCAATCGGATAGCAAACACTTCCGGGGTTTCATCGGGGTGGAGCTGCTCATCGGCGTTTTGGCTCAGCACCTCAAAACGCACACCCATGCGCTCAAGCACCTCACGCCTGCGGGGTGAGGCGGACGCCAAGTAAATATCAATAAGGGCGGACTGAGTCGATGTCATACAAGCCTCCTAAGCGCTACGCGTCTAGCTTCGGTGATAAGGATGCCCCGACAGTAATGTCCAGGCGCGGTAGAGCTGTTCAGCCACGACAACTCGCACCAACATATGCGGCAACGTTAGTGTCGAGAGTGACCAGTGCCGCTCTGCGGCATCAAGACATCGGCGATGCAAACCATCCGCTCCCCCAATCATAAAAGCCAGATCACGTCCCTCGTGCATGGCTTGATCAAGAAAATCGGCGACATCCTGAGTTCGCCATGCCTCGCCCCGCTCATCAAGCGCAATCACTCGTGCGCCGTTTACTGAATTGAGCAACGCATCAGCCTCTTGGCTTTGTGCTTTTGCCACATCACCGCCCCGCCGCGCCTCTCCAGCAGCAACACTACGAAGCCGAAGGGGTAGCTGACGCGGCATGCGTTTGGCAAAGGTCTCAAACCCCGTGGTTACCCAATCGGGCGAACGCTGGCCCACCGCCAGCAGATCAAGGCGCATCACGCCTAAGCCTCCGCCTCGTCAACGCCCCAAATACGTTCAAGCCGATAGAAATCGCGCACATCTTCTAACATGACATGCACCACCACATCGCCAAGATCAACTAACACCCATTCACTGCCCTCTAGACCCTCAATGCCCATTGGCTTGAGTCCAAATTCACGCGCCGAATCGAGCACCGCCTCAGCAATGGAGCGAACATGGCGGCGCGAGTTGCCCGTTGCAAAAGCCATATAATCCGTAATCGACGTCCGCCCATGGACATCAATAATGGTGGGATCAACCGCTTTCATGTCATCAAGCGCTTCAGCCACTTGATTCCGCAGGCTTTGAGGTAAAACAGCAGTGTTATTCATGGCAGGAAAAAACCTCCCGGGCCATCGGCCCGTTATATTTGCGGATAACCATAGAGTCCGGCTTGAGCCATTTGCGTCCAAACCCGCTCAGGCATGAGCCCGCGGGCTGAATGCCCTTTAGCCAATAACTGGCGAATACCGGTTGCCGAAATCTCAAGGCGTGAGACCGGCTGAAACCAGACTTTTCCCGCCGGTGCACGACGTAATTCAATTGCCTGCTCTGCCTGACGCGGCGCAAGCCACTGCTGCAATGTCGTTGAGAGTTCACCCTGATCGCCGCCCCGTGTCAGCACAATGAGATGCGCTTGCTCGGTAAGCGTTTGCCAGCGGTGCCACTGCGAGAGCCCACGAAAAGCATCACTGCCCATTGCAAAACAAAGCGGCCGCTTAGGCCCAAGCTCCATGCGCAACTCAGCCAGTGTATCCACCGTGTAAGAGGGACCTTGACGTTTGAGCTCGCGATCATCCACAACCAAGCCCGGAATGGATAGGAGCGCTTCACGTAATAGCGAACAGCGTATACGCGCATTTTGGCGAGGCTGTGCTCGATGCGGCGGGATTCGGCCAGGGACTAGGCGTAATTCAGATAATCCAAGCGCCTCTAATAACTCAATCGCGGGTCGCAAATGCCCGTAATGCACCGGATCAAACGTCCCGCCTAGCAGCGCCACTGGCGAGCTTAGGACTGCACTCATTCGCGCACATGCCCCTCGCCAAGAACGATATATTTCTGCGTTGTTAACCCCTCAAGTCCGACAGGACCGCGTGCATGCAATTTATCGGTACTAATACCGATCTCTGCACCGAGTCCGTATTCAAAACCATCCGCAAAGCGCGTTGAGGCATTGACCATCACCGAGCTTGAGTCTACCTCTCGTAAAAATCGCTCTGCATTCGGATAATCGTTCGTCACGATGGCATCAGTATGACCGGATCCATGCTCGGCGATATGCATCATCGCCGCATCCAATCCGGCGACCACGCGTATTGATAAAATCGGCGCCAAATACTCGGTATCCCAATCCGTTTCAGTTGCCGCGGTAAGACCCTTCACTAACGCCCGACTTTTCTCACAACCGCGCAGCTCAACACCCAATGCATCCAATCGCGTTTTAAGTCGAGGTAGAAGCTTTGCCGCAATCGCCTCGTCTAGCAAAAGGGTTTCTAGCGTATTACAGGTCCCATAGCGCTGTGTTTTCGCATTAATCACAATCCGCTCAGCCATCGCTAAATCAGCAGCAGCATCGACAAAACAATGGCAGATGCCATCAAGGTGCTTGATCATCGGCACGGTTGCCTCTTGCATAATGCGCGCAATCAAACTTTTACCCCCTCGCGGTACCAGAACATCAATGCACTCAGACATAACAATTAAAGCGCCAACCGCCGCTCGGTCAGTTGTCGCGACAACCTGGACAACTTGCTCGGGCAAACCGGCTTCGGCTAACCCGGCGGTAATGCATCGGGCAATCGCTTGATTGGAATGCAGCGACTCTGAACCACCGCGGAGCACGCAGGCATTGCCAGATTTAAGGCATAAGCCAGCCGCATCAGCCGTTACGTTAGGTCGCGATTCATAAATAATACCGACCACGCCTAGCGGCACCCGCATTCGGCCGACTCGAATGCCCGAGGGCATTGGTTCGATCTGACTCATCCGTCCAACCGGATCAGGTAGTGCTGCAATTTTCTCAAGGCCATCGGCCATCGCCTCAATTCGTGGCGGTGTCAGTGCCAGTCGGTCAATTAATGCTGACTCAAGTCCAGCCGCCTTAGCAGCATCTAAGTCTTGTTGATTGGCCTTTGTAATCTCATCTTGAGAATTTCGAATATGCTTAGCAATCGCGCAAAGTGCGGTATTACGGGCACCACTATTGCTAGTGGCTAGTTGCTTTGCCGCCTTTTTTGCCGCATATCCAAGCGCTTGAATATACCCTGTGACATCAGTTATCGAGTCGCTATTCTCAACACGCATCCATCACTTACCTTTATGCCTTGCCTGCGCTGCCAATCCGGCCGCTCGAGTGGATAATTCTACCAGCTCGTCCCACGGCCGACGTGCTTCGGCGCCTTTGATCGCCCGATCCGCCGCCGCTGCCCGTGCCAACAATTTTGCCCAAGCATAGCGTGGCGCTGAGTGAGCAAGCCGCTCGAGCACGCTTTGGCGATTTTTCCAAACCCGATGGCGGCTCATCACCTCAGCTGTACGAGCGCTAGCGGATTGGGTTAATTGTAAATCGGCTAATACGCGCAAATCACGCGCTAATCCCCATAACACCAGCACAGGCTGCTCGCCCTCAACCCGCAAGCGTTGGATGATGCGCAGGGTACGGGCAACATCGCCGGCGGTTATTGCTTCAGGCAGATCAAAGATTGCAAAACGTGCGCTATCTGTAACTGCCTCGCGCGTCTGAGCAAGGTCAATATGCCCCTCCGTTGTGATCAGAGCCAGCTTTTCAATCTCTTGCGCAAGCGCTAATAAGTTACCTTCATTGCGCTCCGCTAATAAAGCCGCCGCCTCGGCATCAATGCTCAGCCCACACTCATGCGCACGCTGATTAATCCATTGAGGTAATTCTGCTCGCCGCAATGGCCAGGCATAGCTCATGACCCCAGCGCGAGTGATTGCCTGAGCCCAGGCGGATTTCCGCTGCGCCGGCTCAAGTCGACCAGCAATCACCACTAACACGGTATCGGCCGGTGGGTTATCTAAATACGCTTTAAGCGCCGCACTGCCGTCTCGTCCAGGCTTGCCATTGGGCATGCGCAACTCCAATAAGCGCTGCGTGCTAAATAGCGAGAGATTATCCGTTGCCGTGGTGAGCCGATCCCAATTAAAGCCAGTATCCACATGCAATACATCGCGCTCGGTAAACCCTTGTTCGCGGGCGTAAGCGCGCAGCTCATCGAGTGCTTGTTCAACCCGTAATGGCTCCTCACCTGCCAACAAATACACCGGGGCAAGCCCCTGACTAAGCTGCGTGGATAAATCCTCAATACGCAGTTCGGGCATCAGTGAGTGACCTACAAAACTCGCCCGATACGGGCAAGCATCAGTGCGATGGCATCGCGCCGAAGATCACGCTCAATGGCCTCTTCCTCGGCTTGCGCTGCCTGCAAGGCATTCGGGTCAAAGGAGTAAGCCGAGCGTGCCTGCACACTTTGTGCCGGCGTTGCCTGCCAATCAGGCGCCGCTAATTCACCGGGCAGTAGCGCAAAGGTCAAGCGCACGGTCAGTTCATATTCACTAGCAAAATCATCTGCATCGGTGGCGACTTCACGGCGCTGGGTATCAGCGGCATCAATATCTAGGAGCACTTCCGCGTCATCAGCGCTAGCCACGACATCAGCGCCTAAATCACTTAACCGTCGTGCGACTTGTGACTCAAGTCGATTGCCTGCTGACCCAGTGAGCGCAATGGCCACATCTTCAAATCCACCACCTGCAGAGCCGCGGAGCTGCCAGCCACAACCGGCTAGCACAACCGCCAATACCACCACCATGCTTTGTTTAAGACCGTTCATTAGTTTGCCACCACATTGACCAGACGACCGGGCACGATAATAACTTTGCGAATGTTAAGGCCCTCGGTAAAGCGAATGACATTTTCATCACTGAGTGCCTGTTCGCGGATTGCCTCTTCAGCCATATCGGCGGCGATTTGTATGCGCCCGCGTAATTTCCCGTTCACTTGGACGACGAGCTCAACCTCATCGCGAACCAGCGCATTTTCATCCACCGTGGGCCATGGCTGATCGACAGCGGCGCCCTCGCGGCCTAATGCCTTCCATAATGCATGACTTAAGTGCGGAGTGATGGGTTGGAGCATTAACACCACCGCCTCAAGTACCTCTTGACGCAATCCACGAGCAGCCGCGGTGTCACTCGTGTAGCGGCCTAGCGCATTACACAGTTCCATGATCGCGGCGATAGCTGTGTTAAATGTATACCGCCGGCCAACATCATCGCTGACTTTGACAATCGTTGCGTGCAATTTTCGCCGCAACTCAATCCCATCATCCGCTAAATTGGTCTGAGCTTGCGCAGGCACTGCACCATGACTGACATGGCTTTCGACCAAGGCATAAAGTCGCCGCAGGAATCGCGAAGCGCCCTCAACCCCACTATCTTGCCATTCAAGTGCTTGATCTGGCGGCGCTGCAAACATGGTAAATAGACGCACCGTATCAGCACCAAAACGATCAACTAGGTTTTCCGGATCAACGCCATTATTTTTTGATTTAGACATCGTGGTCCAACCTGTAGCGACCAACGGCCCGTTGTCCTGCCGATGCCGCGCTTGGCGAATACGACCTTTACTATCACGCGCAATGATGACCTCATCCGGTGCAACCCATTCGCGCCCGGCCGCATCACTATCGCGATAGTAGGCCTCCGCCAATACCATGCCCTGGCAGAGGAGATTGGTGGCAGGTTCATCACTATTTACATAGCCCAAATCACGCATGAGTTTATGCCAAAAGCGAAAATACAATAGGTGCATCACCGCATGCTCAATACCCCCAATGTATTGATCGACTGGCAACCAGTAATTGGCGCGGTCATCCAACATGGCTTGCGCACCCGGACTGCAGTAACGCGCGTAATACCAAGATGATTCGACGAACGTATCAAATGTATCTGTCTCGCGCTCCGCTTCACCGCCGCATTGCGGACAGCTCACCTGACGCCAATCGGCGTCTGACTTTAGCGGCGATTGAACGCCAGTAAACGCTACCGATTCTGGCAACATCACGGGCAAATCCTCATCAGGCACCGGTACTGACCCGCACTGCTCGCAATGAATCATTGGTATCGGACAGCCCCAGTAGCGCTGACGCGAAACGCCCCAATCACGCAAACGATAATTAACCTGCCGTTCACCTAATCCTTGCGCTTCGAGATAATCCGCAATGGCATTAAAAGCGGCTTTAAAATCAAGACCCGTAAACTCACCTGAGTCAACGGTAAGAAGGTCTTCCTTGGCCACCCATGGCTCCACTTGAACGTCGACTGCACTTCCATCGGCAGGTCCAACGGACTGGCGAATCGGCAGGTTATAGCGCTGGGCAAACTCATGATCACGGGCATCATGGGCGGGCACAGCCATAATGGCACCGGTTCCGTAACCCATGAGGACAAAGTTAGCGACCCACACAGGAATGCGCGCTCCTGAGAGTGGATTGAGCGCATCAATTCCGAGCGGCATGCCCTTTTTTTCGAGTTTCTCCATGGCCTCTTCGGTGACCGCACCCTGCCGAATTTCGGTTAGAAATTCAGCAATCTTTGAATCGCGTGATTCGGCGGCTAGCGCGAGCGGATGATCCGCCGCCACCGCCATATACGTTGCGCCATATAATGTGTCTGGGCGCGTGGTATAAACGCGCAATGGCTCACCACCATCAGCGAGTGCGAAATCAAGCTCGACACCCTCAGATCGGCCGACCCAATTGCGTTGCATTGTTTTTACCGCATCCGGCCAACCTGGCAGTTGATCTAGGCCGGCTAGAAGCTCATCGGCATAATCGGTGATGCGCAAAAACCATTGCGGTATTTCACGGCGCTCAACAATCGCGCCTGAGCGCCAACCACGGCCTTCAACCACTTGCTCGTTGGCCAACACCGTTTGATCAACTGGATCCCAATTCACCACGGCGCTCGCACGATAGACTAGACCTTTCGCGAATAAGCGCGTGAACATCTGCTGCTCCCAGCGGTAATACGCCGGGTCACAGGTGGTTAGTTCGCGTTGCCAATCATACCCATAGCCCATGCGCCGCAGTTGGCGGCGCATATGATCGATATTCTCCTCAGTCCATTTAGCGGGCGCGATGCCGCGTTTAATCGCGGCATTTTCGGCAGGTAAACCAAAAGCATCCCAACCCATGGGTTGGAGCACATTACGCCCCTGCATGCGTTGATAGCGGCTAATAACATCACCAATGGTGTAGTTGCGCACGTGCCCCATATGCAGCTTACCGCTAGGATAGGGCAGCATTGAGAGGCAGTAGTACTTTTCGCGCTCTGAGTCTTCGTTAACCTCAAAGCAGCCTTCCGTGTCCCAATACTGCTGGGCGTCAGTCTCTATTTGCGCGGGATTATATTGCTTTTCCATGGCGGCAGAGGATACCCCGCCGTCGGGGCGGAATGCACCTTCGAGTTGATCAAATTATTGTCGAGCGGCGCGCTCAAAGCGACTGCCATGGCAGCTTGGGCAAGGCGGGATATGCCCCACTCGCTCAAAATGCAAGCGCTCGCCACATTCGCGACAAACCAATGTGCCTGGACCAGTGAGCTCGCCGGTGTGATAGCGCGCAGCGGCCTGCAACTCTTGGTTAAACGCTTGCCACTGCAATCGGGTTTGATCAGCGACTGAACAAAAGCGGTCCCAAATCCAGTTTTCGACTAACTGCAAATCCATATACAACCAATCGGCATAGGTTCCACGCGCACTTTCGACGTATTCAGCGGCATCCTCTAGATCGCGTTGCAACCACATAGCCACGCGATCAGCCTCATCGCGGGTTAATTCACCCAGCTCAATGCTACGCTCACGAACACTATTAAGTGCTTCATGAAAACCGTGCTCAAGGGCCTCACCCGTATGCGCCAGCCGCTCACGCAGGCGATCGAGCATCTGCTCATAGCCTTTGACCTCGTGCTCATGCCGCTCTTTAGGGTCTGTCATTTGCCCTGACTCCTCGTTCTCTTTAATTCACAGTGTAACGGGCTTGATCTAGACATCACGAAAAAGTCGATAACCGCGCCGCCCTGTCAGCAAAATAGCCAACCAACCAATACTACTCACCCCTGCTATCGGCCAATCACGCCAGCGCATATAGGGCGTTTCGCCCTGCCGGGGCACAATTTCATGCTGTAATTGAGTGGTGGTGAATAAGGCCGTTGTCGTAATGACATCGCCACGCGAATCAATGATGGCGGAAACCCCGGTGTTTGTCGCCCGCAGCAGTGGCCTTGCCATTTCTAATGCTCGCATTCTTGCCATTTCAAGATGCTGCCAGGGCGCTGAAGAGCGACCAAACCAAGCATCGTTACTAACGTTTAATAAAATCTCCGCCACTGGCAATGCATCCGCTATTTCTGCTCCAAAGGTGATTTCATAACAAATGCTCACTCCGATTTGATGGCCAGCCGCTTGCAGCGGCGCTGCTGATGATCCCGCGCTAAAATCACCCAAAGGTGTGCCGACAAAATCAAGTATTCCACCGGCCACATCGCGCAACGGGACATACTCACCAAACGGAACGAGATGGCGTTTATGATAAAACGCTGATGGCTCGCCTAAGACCGCCACCGAATTAAAGATCCCCGCGCCAGCCGGTTCAGCAACCGGCGCTCCGGCAATGACTTGACTGCCAGCCTTAGCCGCGTCATTCGCCAGACGCTCTAACCCATTTTGGGCTTGTTGATAAACCACCGGCACAGCGGTTTCCGGCCAAACAATCAAATCATTCCCAAAGGCCTCCCGCGACTGGCGAAAATACGCCGCTAAAATTGCGCTGCGCTCGTCCGGATCCCATTTCCTTGCTTGCTCAATATTGCCCTGAATCAGGGCAACGCTGATCGGCTCACCGCTTGGAGCGCTCCAATCACGCTCCAATAACAAGCCACCAAGCGCGGCCACTAATCCCATTGCCAGTGGCACCCAACACCGCAACGACAAAGGCTGTAATAGCCAACCACCTAAGCTTGCGGCCAGCAGCGCAACCGCCAGTCCAGGGCCATAAACACCGAAGATAGGCGCCAAACTTGCCAAGGGTGTATCAATTTGACTGTATCCAACACTAAGCCATGTCGCACCGGTGAGTAGCCAACTACGCACCCACTCCACTAACGTCCATGCTAGGGCGAACGCGAGCATAGCGAGTGCTGGTCCATGACGACGACCCGCTAGCCAACCGAGAATTAGCGCGCTCATGGGGATAACGGCAAAAAGCGCTATTAGCACGCTAGTCGCTAAGACCGCGGCGAGGGGCCCGCCACCATAATCGGCAATACTGTAGTAAATCCAATACACCCCAAGGCCGGCATAGCCGAGCCCAAAGCCATAGCCAAGAGCAATGACTTGCATCCAAGAGTGAGCGGCAAGGCTGAGTGCAAAAATAATCGCTAGACCGAGCAATGGCGCCCAAGCGAAACTATGCGGGGCAAACCCCAGCGGCATAACGAGCCCCGCGGCAAACGCCAGCAAGAGGCAAGCGAATAGGCGCATCAGTGGCTAGGCCGCCGAATCATCGGGTGTAACCATAAGGAGGTGTAAACGCCGGCTATCGGCCCGCACCACATCAAAACGCAAGCCTTTAAGCACCAAATGCTCGCCGCGCCCAGGTACATGCCCAAAGCCATTAGCGACCAATCCCCCAATGGTGTCGAATTCATCATCACTAAAGCGCACGGCAAAATGCTCATTAAATACATCAATCGGTGTCAGGGCTTTAACCACCGTGCCGCCATCTTGCCCACGATTAAGGATCCAGGTGTCATCATCTAAGTCATGTTCATCATCAATCTGACCTACAATCTGCTCAATCACATCCTCAATCGTGACGATACCTGCCATACCGCCATATTCATCAACAACAATCGCTAAGTGATTGCGGCTTTCCTGAAAAAGCTTTAGCAACGCATCCAAGCGTTTGCTCTCAGGAATGAACAACGCTGGGCGCAAAAGCTCACGAAGCTCAAATTCACGCTCATGCTCGGGGTCTAAATAAGGCAAGAGATCTTTGGCAATTAAAATGCCAATCACATCATCTCGGCTATCCCCGGTTACCGGAAATCGCGAGTGACCGCTTTCTATAATGGTAGGCAGAAGTTCCCAGACTGACTCAGAGCGTGGCAGTAAGGAAACTTGCGAGCGCGAAATCATAATATCGCGCACCTGAAGCTCGGCGACATGCAGTACGCCCTCACACATAGACAGGGCATCGGCATCAAGAATGGCTCGCCGATGCGCCGTCCTCAGAATACTAACAAGTCCTTCGCGATTACGAGGCTCATGGCCTCCTAAGACTTGGCCGATTTTTTTAAGCCAGCTCCGGTGACTGGCGTTGGTACTACCGGATTGGTCATCGCTCATGCTGTTCCGTTGTTGCCTCGGTTAGCGACCTTGCGGTCGATGGGTTAGTGCGCTGCTCCAGCACCCTAACCGATCGTGTCGCAAGCGCCCGTGGCATTTAGGCGTAAGGACTCGCGTAGCCTAGCTTCGCTAGCACCTCACGCTCTATCATCTCCATGTGCTCAGCCTCTACGCTAGTCATATGATCATATCCAAGCAAATGCAAGACCCCATGTACCGTTAAATGCGCCCAGTGCGCCTCCTGTGTTTTGCCCTGCTCCGCCGCCTCGCGAGCCACTATCGGGGCACAAATTACCAGATCGCCTAACAAGGCAAGATCCACTTCTTCCGGCAGTTCAGCCGGAAACGATAATACGTTAGTCGCGGTGTCTTTATCCCGATAGTCACGATTAAGTGCCTGGCTCTCGCTAGCATCAACCACTCGAATGGCAAGCTCAGCGGCATCGCGCCGTCCTAGTAACGCCGCAGCAACCCATGTTTCGAACTGCGCGGCCTCAGGCGCCCAGCCAGTACTGGCATGCTGAACAGTAACCTCTAACATTCGCTGGCTTAGCGCGGTGGCGTATCGTCTTCGCGCCGATCATAGGCACGCACAATGCGCTGAACCAAATCATGTCGGACCACATCATGCGCGGTAAAGAAGGTAAAACTCACGCCTTCAACATCACCTAAAACCTCAGTGGCATCGCGCAGGCCCGAGGTTTTACCCACAGGTAAATCAATTTGCGTGACATCGCCAGTAATCACCGCGGTTGAGCCAAAACCTAATCGGGTAAGAAACATTTTCATTTGCTCAACCGTCGTGTTTTGCGCCTCATCTAAAATGATAAAGGAGTTATTCAGTGTACGACCGCGCATATAAGCCAGTGGCGCGACTTCAATCACGTTGCGCTCAATGAGTTTATTCACTCGCTCAAAGCCCAGCATCTCAAATAAAGCGTCGTAGAGCGGGCGTAGATACGGATCGACTTTTTGTGCTAGGTCGCCCGGCAAAAATCCAAGACGCTCACCCGCCTCAACGGCTGGACGGACCAAGACCAGACGCTGTACCTCATCTGTCTGTAGAGCCTCAACCGCGCAGGCCACCGCTAAGTAAGTCTTACCGGTGCCGGCTGGGCCAATGCCAAAACTTAAATCGCATTGCTGAACGGCGGTTAAATAACTCCGCTGATTGGGGCCACGGCCACGAATCAGACCTTTTTTAGTCCGAATCGAGACTTCATTTGGGTAATGTGCAATCACATCATCGGCCGGGGCGTTTTTATTTTCTGGCGATGCTGATTGCGACTCTGCATCGGCTGTACGCAGCTGGAGATGGACGTTTTCCGGGCCAATGATCTCGCGGGCAGTAGTTTCGTAAAGTGCGCGAATAACCTGACCGGCAACCGAGGCTGCCGGTTCGGCGCCAATGACCCGAAACCGATGCCCGCGATTTTCCACTTCCACACCAAGTTGGCGCTCGACTTGACGGAGATTTTCGTCAAATTGACCACAGAGATTGGCCAAACGCTCGTTATCGGCCGGCGTTAAGTTAAAGTCAATGGCCTCGGGCTGGGCGCTCAAAAGGATATCCGGTTCATTATGCCTGTGCTGCCTTTACCGTTTGTGCAAGATCGGGCTCGCGTTCAGCGTCAATATCAATCATTTCACCCCGCAGAGAATGCGCCTTTGCTTCGGTAATACGCACCCACACAAAGCGTCCAATGAGTCGCGGATTGCCGGGGAAATTCACCACGCGATTATTTTGTGTCCGGCCCTTAATCTCGCTGTCGTCTTTGCGCGAAAGCCCGTCGACGAGCACCGAGACGACCCGACCTACCATTGCTTCACTAATGGCCCGGGCATTCTCATCAAGCTTTGCCTGCAAGCGCTGGAGGCGTTCTTTTTTTTCCGCTTTTGGTGTGGCATCCGGTAGCTGGGCGGCAGGTGTGCCCGGCCGACGCGAGAATATAAAACTAAAGGACTGATCAAAACCAACCTGCTCGATCAAATCCATAGTGTCCTCGAAGTCTTTTTTCATTTCGCCCGGAAAACCGATAATAAAATCCGATGACAACGTTATATCCGGCCGCGCCTGGCGCAGTCTTGCTACCAAGTCCAAAAATACCTCGCGGCCGTGGTTGCGCTTCATGAGCGCCAACACATTATCCGATCCGCTTTGCACCGGCAGGTGAAGATGGTTCACAAGCTCTGGCACTTCCGCGTAGGCATCCACTAGGGCTTGGTTGAAGTCGAGTGGATGCGAGGTGGTAAAGCGAATGCGCTCAATCCCCTCAATCGCCGCGACATAATGAATCAAAAGCGCAAGATCGGCTCGCTCGCCATCTTCCATCAGGCCATCAAAGCCGTTGACGTTCTGACCAAGCAGAGTCACTTCACGAACCCCTTGCTCGGCGAGCTCAGCACACTCTGCGAGTACATCCTCAAACGGCCGGCTAATTTCTTCGCCACGCGTGTACGGGACGACACAAAAGCTACAGTATTTACTACAGCCTTCCATAATCGAGACGAATGCGGTTGGCCCTTCTGCTCGTGGCTCGGGCAGACGATCAAATTTCTCAATCTCTGGAAAACTTACATCGACAACTGAGCGCCCGGTCTCTTCAACCCGGGTTAGCATCTCGGGGAGGCGGTGCAGGGTTTGTGGCCCAAAGACCATATCCACGAAAGGCGCACGCTCAACGATCGCCGCACCCTCTTGACTTGCTACACAGCCGCCAACACCAATGACTAGACCGGGACGATCGCGCTTTAAATCACGCCAGCGCCCCAGCTCAGAGAAGACCTTCTCTTGGGCTTTTTCCCGAATAGAGCAGGTGTTGAGCAAGACCACATCGGCCGCCTCTGGCGTTTGCACGCGCTCGTAATCACCTTCAGATGCTAATACGTCTACCATTTTGATCGAGTCGTACTCGTTCATTTGGCAGCCGTGCGTTCTTACATAAACCTTTTTTGTCATAGCAAGCAGAATACTAGCGCCATGTGTCACGAACAATGCAATTAACGGCCATAAATATCCTCAAGCCGGGTAATGTCATCTTCACCTAAGTAACTACCCGACTGAACCTCCACTAATTCAAGCGGGATCATGCCGGGGTTTTCCAATCGGTGAACCTCACCCAGCGGGATGTAAGTAGATTGGTCCTCGCCTAAGAGAAAGCTCTCATCACCTCTGATCACCTGCGCAGTGCCTTTAACCACCACCCAGTGTTCGGCACGATGATGATGTTTTTGCAGAGATAGTCGACAGCCTGGATTGACCACGATGCGTTTGACCTGAAAGCGCTCGGCCACAATGAGCCCCTCGTAGCTCCCCCACGGCCGATGCACCTGGCGGTGTTCGACAGCCTCCTGACGGCCATCTTGCTGTAAGCGTTGAACGATTTTTTTCACCGCTTGCACCGAGTGACGCGGTGCGATCAGCACTGAGTCAACGGTTTCGACCACCACATGATCGGTTAACCCCACGGTAGCGACAAGCCGGCTTTCTGCGCGAATATAATTATTTTGACTGTCCTCAGCGATTACATCGCCGAGCAAGACGTTCCCTTGCGTATCCGCATTAGCGGCATCCATTAATGTGGTCCATGAACCAAGATCACTCCAGCCGGCCGTTAATGGCAAAACGGCAGCTGCATCAGTGGGTTCCATCACTGCATAGTCAATAGATTGATTCGGGCAATGACTAAAGCCTGCTTCATCTAAGCGAATAAAATCCAAATCGCGCTTTGCACTCGCCATCGCCGCTTCACAACCGCGTAAAATCTCTGGGGCATGCATCTGCAGGGCTTCAAGGTAGGTTGACGCTCGCATCACAAACATACCTGAGTTCCAATAAAATCCACCACTCGCCAGATATGCCTCGGCGGTTTTCTGATTGGGTTTTTCCACAAATTGTTTCACTCGCGCCGCCGTGCTATTGGCTACAACGGGATCACCCGCCTCAATGTAGCCATAACCGGTTTCCGCGCGGTCAGGGGTAATTCCAAAGGTCACAAGCCAACCCGCTTTGGCAGGTTCAAGCGCTGCGGCGAGTGCCTCACGCAAACGCGCAGGCTCGTTGACCAAATGATCGGCTGGAAAGACGGCTAATAACGCATCGGCGTCGTCTCGCAGGGCTTGCAGTGCGGCTACACCCACCGCCGGGGCGGTATTACGGCCGAAAGGCTCAAGTAAAATACGTGCCGACCCCAATGGATTATCACGAAGCTGCTCGGCGACTAAAAACCGATGCGCTTCATTACACACTACTAACGGAGCAGCAAGTCCGGTTAAACCATCGAGCCGCTCGAGCGTTTGCTGCAACAAAGTGCGCCCACTCGCGGCCACATCCAGAAACTGCTTTGGATATTGTTCACGCGATAATGGCCAGAGTCGTGAACCAACCCCGCCTGAGAGAATAACCGGATGCACTGCTAGTGCCGAGGCGCTTTTTGTCATGACTAATGACCCTGTGGCATCGGCCCGACTGCGGGGCGGCCAACGGCATAGTAACGAAACCCAAGCTCAGCCAACATCTCAGGGTCATAGAGATTACGACCATCAAAAATCACCGGCGCGGTCAGCTGCGCTCGCAAGCGCTCAAAATCGGGGCTTCGAAACAGATTCCACTCGGTCATGATAATGAGTGCATCCGCCCCCTCAAGCGTTTGTTCTGGACTCTCACAGAGGGTGAGTGCGGGTTGGTCGGGATAAATATGTCGTGTCTCTTCCATCGCCTTTGGATCAAACGCCTGCACCGTCGCGCCCGCCTCCCAGAGCGATTCCATTAAGCGCCGACTTGCCGCCTCGCGCATATCATCCGTATTGGGTTTAAACGATAGTCCCCAGAGCGCGAAGCGCCGATGGTTTAATTGACCTTGGTAATGCGCGTGAATACGCGTAAATAAGTACTGCTTCTGACGCTCATTCACCGCTTCAACGGCCTGCAGCAACTGGGCGGGATAATCCACATCATGTGCGGTGCGTGT
>Ga0102930_1000067_pt1 | contig 30703 bp, 39 predicted proteins | sample SalPon1_B_H2O_MG_FD_84514 | JGI IMG/M metagenome (GOLD analysis project Ga0102930, IMG submission 84514) | Salt pond water microbial communities from South San Francisco under conditions of wetland restoration - Salt Pond MetaG R1_B_H2O_MG | ecosystem: Environmental > Aquatic > Non-marine Saline... | reverse complement strand
GAGAGAGCGAGAGAACGGTGAGTTGGCTGTTGATTATGTTAAGTTATGCTCTCTGGCGTTTGCAGCAATTAAAGAGCTTAACGAAAAAGTTGATAGTTTAATTACACAACAAAGGAATTCATAGATGGCAACATCACTTACAGCAACGGGTGTTCAGTTTCCGGACAACTCTGTTATCGCAACAAATCCTCTTCCGTCCGGGACCCGGCTTCTCTTTCATAACTCAAGTGCACCGACGGGTTGGACCAAGGACACATCGATCGACGACTCAGCTCTTCGAGTCGTAAGTGGTACTCCTGGATCGGGCGGTTCATCTGGTTTCTCATCAGCTCTCGGATCACCATCAGTTTCTGGTTCTGTATCGCTGAGCGGCGATCCAGGAACGGGTAATCTTTCAACAAGCATCTCTGGTAATGTGAACATTGGATCTACTACACTAAGCACGAGTCAAATACCATCACATGGTCATGACGCCCCTAGAGGCGGAAATGCTCAAGCCGCATCAGACCAGCTTAGATCCAACGATCCAAGGGGAGTCGGCAACCGTTTTAATACTGGCACCACCGGCGGATCTGGATCTCACGGTCACAATGCGGCGCATAACCTATCAGGATCAATTTCTGGCAACCCAAGTAGAGGTGATCTCTCTGCATCATTATCATCTGCTTCGGCATCCATTAATGTAAAATACCAAGACTTTATTATCGCTCAGAAGGACTGATATATAATATGACGATTGAGATCAAGGACAATTGTCCTCTAAATAAGTTTAAGCCGTGTCAAAAGTTTGAGTGCGCGTGGTATACACAGATACGTGGTACCGATCCGAATACAGGCAAAGAAGTTGATAATTACGGATGTGCGATCGCTTGGCTGCCGATGCTCTTAATTGAGAACTCACAACAGAGTCGTCAGACCGGAGCGGCAGTTGAGTCGTTTAGAAACGAGATGGTAGATGCGAACCATACTTCACAGAATCTTATGAGGGCAATGGCACAGGTTCAGTCTAGCGATCAACCCGTTCAAAAATACTTTGACATAAAAACCGGAGACAACGAAGATGAGTGATAGAATCACCATTATTAATAACGATGACGGAACCGTTGATGTAAATCTTAACGGAGAAAATGTAGAGAAAGTTCCTACGACAAATCTTGACTCGTCGATTCATGCCGTTCAGTGGTACGGAGACCACGGTGAAGTTGAGTACAACGATCATAACGAAGAGATCACCGACTTCTCTCAGTTTGATGCGGTTATGAACGATCGTCAGACCGAGATTGATCGTCGAGATGAAGAGGCAGTACAAGAAGCTCTAGATAATGAGCCTTCTGAAGAAGAGAAGGATCGATCTGATAGAGATGTTCTCCTTACATCAACCGACTGGATTGTTATTAAATATCTTGATATAGGTGATCCTGTTCCGCAAGAGTGGGCAGACTATCGTCAAGCACTTCGCGATATTACGGAACAAGACGGATTCCCGGGCAATGTTGTTTGGCCCGAAGAACCAACGACAACTCCATAGATCTTAGTCTATATTATGATTACATTCTATATCGATGAATCGTTTATGGGCGCGTTTCCTAAACCAGTAAAGTCTGGGAAGTGCATACCTGAGTATTATAAAAAACTGAACGTTGAATCGAGCAGCGATCCACGGAGCGGCACAGCTAAGCGCTGTGTCCCTTTTATGGAAGCAATTACTGCAGGTTACACAATTCCGTTGTGGTCCGATCTCTTTGTTGTTGCTGAAAATGGAGAAATTGAGCTTACTTTCCCAGATAACTTCCCTATGACCGAAGGTTTAGGCCAGCACCCGTATCATCAACTCGACGACCATCCGGCGAGTCATTTGTCGTATGGCAAGGATCTTTTAAAGTTTATCAATCCTTGGATCATAGAGACACCACCGGGTGTCTCGTGTCTTTTTACAACACCGATGAACCACTTTGAGACGCGATTTAAGCTTGTTGATGGTATAGTCGACACTGATACATACTATACTCAGATTAACTTTCCCTTTATTTGGACCGGCGGAGATGGCGAGTTCTTTCTAGAAAAGGGTACACCTCTTGTGCAGGTATTTCCTTTTGTGAGGTATGACTTTAATAAGTATCAGATCAAAAAAATTGATCATACACGAGAAAGAAAAACAGGAAATATACTTGGGACTGTTCTAAAACACGGATATCGAAAATATTTTTGGCATAAGCGCAAGAAATAATTATACATACCTCTCCTGCTACTGTTTACAATTGTTGCTCAACCTGATATAATGGCTTTAGTATGTTAATATTTTCAAGATCAAAAAAACTTACCGTAGATTTTATAACATATGACTATAAAGCGTATGAATACTTTCCTATAGATAAGTCAAATAAGTTCATTCCTCAGTGGTGGAAGGATATACCACAAGAATACGAAAACAATATTTTTAAGACAAAAGCAAATCGACGTAATACACTTAAGCGATGTCCAGGGTTCATGGATGTTTTTCGGTACAGCTATACTATGCCTCTATGGACGAGCTGTGAGATTATTGTAGATGATCGAGTAAACGAACATGGATACTCGACTGTGTGCGCAGATGGGTCTGGTATCTCATCCCATGATCCAAGCCAAGGAGGAAAGTTCTTAACCTCCAATTCTCTTATTCATTTTAAGTTTCATAGCCCATGGTACGGGTACTCAACCAAAAAGAGAGACCTACTATGGAACTGGTCACCTGCAATGTGGAATAATCCAGATTTATTAAACAGGCTTATGTTACCTACAGCCTTTCGTAACTTTAGAGGTGGAACGAGTACAAATATTCACACCTTTATGAACTCAGACGTGCGCGATGTACTGTATCTTGAGGCGGGGGTTCCTATGATAAATATGACTCCTATGACAGATAAAAAGGTCGACATCAAATGCCACTATGATCCAGAGTGGTTTGATAAAGTGAGTTCATGTTCGGCCGTCAATTTTTCAATTAATAGTTCTTATTATACACGAAAAAAACACATGTAAGAAAATTATTAACCAAGTACCTGTAATAGATAATACAGTTTTGAGGTAAATCATGATCGACAATTCTTTAAATATTCCAATCTTTCATTCTTCATACTTTGAAAACGATCGCGAGAACTATGTTGACATCTTGAATAAAGAAGTCGACCGTCTTATTGAACTTAATTCTGATTGTTGGGGTAGGCTTGGAACTTCTGACGATACTTGGTCAAGCTCTCCTATTAATAAAGATATTCTTTTTAACAATGAGATCTTTGACGCAGTTTCAAATAGACTGAAAGATACTATCCTTCAGTACGCTATAGGTGTACGTGCCGATACACAGAGACACCAGGTCCATCTAATGGATTCTTCGATCTATGCGTATGGTTCAAATCCTAAGAAAAACTTTGTATCCGACGATTCGCAACACTTTATAGGATATTTATTTCTTAGAGCCAACGGACCTGCTGGTAACTTGATTATTAAAAATCCTGCCTCTCCTAAGAAAACATTTCATCACAACGGCGACAGCCCTCTTCGCGAATACTGTATTAAACAAGTAAAGACCGGTGATTTGGTGATTCTGCCCTCGCATATCGAACATAAGATGGATGACTATAGTGAAGATGATGAACTAAGAACGGTTGAGTTTAGTATTACTGTGGCATAAGATTCATATAATTATAATGGCTTCTTTTGACACCGTAACACAGTTTGAGACATTAGTTGCAAATTACTTTGGTGCAAGATACGGTATTGCCTCAGATTCTTGCACTCATGCAATAGAGCTCTCCCTACGATACGATTTAGTACGTAAGACAACTTGCCCAAAACGTACATATCTTTCTATTCCAATGACATTGATGAAACTAGGAATAGATTGGAACTGGAATACAGAAGACTGGGATTCATATTATTTTCTTTCTGACACTCGAGTTGTTGATGCAGCAGTTCTATGGAAAAGAAACTCATATATTCCAGGCTCTCTTATGTGTCTGAGCTTTCAGTTTAAGAAACACCTGCCAATCGGTCGCGGTGGAATGATTCTTACCGATAGCCGAGATGATTACCTAAAGTTAAAAACAATGAGTTATGATGGTCGAGATCTTAATACCCCATGGGTCGAACAAAACGTATCGCATATAGGGTATCATTATTATATGACTCCAGAATCAGCAGAGCTTGGTATAAAAAGATTCTATCAAGTAAAGGATTGCGATCCAAAAGACTGGTCGTATTCAGATTATCCAGATCTTTCAAGAATGAAGGTTTTTAATGATGGATCTTAATAATAAGTTATCTGGCTTCCCTCATGTTTACTACTTTAATATGGACGAGGAAGTTGAGCGCCGAAAATATATGGAGGAGCAATTTAAATATTATGGAATAGATTACACACGTATTTCAGGTAATAGATTTAATGCCAGTAAAGTTAATGAATGGACTGATTATTTACAAGATAGATCTTTAGTTATTGAAAACGATCAAGGTATGTCGCCTCGTGTGTTGGCAAACTTTGTAAGTCATATGGTTTTTCTTAAGGAATGGTACAAGAGATCAAATGAAGACTATATAATTTTAATGGAAGACGACTATGATCTGAGTCTTATAGACTATTGGCACTTCGATTGGAATTACTTAATGTCAAGATTACCATTTGACTGGGATACTGTTCAATTGGGTTACGAACACTTTGAGCGTGTGCAGTTTTTCCTTAGTCACAAAGACTATCAATCATTTAACTTTGGACCTACTCTGATCAATAGAAAACACGTAGCAAAAATATTAGACTTATATTTTTGTGGTGATAAAATAATGTCCTTAGGATTTCCGTGTTACGGTATCGAAGATAATACGCTCTCTGTCGACATGTCCATAAACCATGTAGGTAAAAACTACACTCTTCCTTTAATTACTACGAACACAGCTTTCTTTCAGCAAGATAATGCATACCACATATATAAAAGACACCAAACAAATAGATACATATATCATTACTGGTGGAAGAATAAAAGAGATGTTTTTTCCCTAAATGATTTTTTTACTATGAATAAATCAAATGATACTGATATGACGGAGTACCTTTATAACTACGAATCAAGGGCGCTTTCATTTTAATCTAAAAATTATGCTGAATAAAATGAAAAACAAACTAAAGACTAGAGGTATGCCAAAGGTATATTACTTTAATCTTGATAGTGATCACGTTCGAAGAGATTTTATGGAGTGCCAGTTTAAAAAATATCGTATAACATTTGAAAGAATATCACAGAGTTGTTACACGGAAAAGAATTTTTATGAATGGGCAGGAAAACTTGAGGAATACGACCAGCTAAGCCACTACATAAATCCAGATAGATGTTTTATGTATGCTGCGAATTTTCTTAATCATATTGAATTTATGAAAAGGTGGCTTAATAATACAGATGAAAAATATTTATTAATAATGGAAGACGACTATGATCTGAGTCTTATAGACTATTGGCACTTCGATTGGAAGTATTTTATGGATAATCTTCCAGCAGATTGGGAGGCAGTTAAACTCAATAATGATTCGGACCGTATGATAAGATTTTTCTTACACCCTAACAAAGATTTCACATTTGGGGCCATGTTATTTAAAAGATCTATGGTTAAAAAAATAGTAAATATGTATCTTAACAAAAGAGGGCAAATAATTTATTATAAAAAAAGGTTGTTAAATATATACGGAATACCTTTGATTGATTATTATAATGTTGATGTAACATTGGGTTCATTAAACTGTATATATACTTTGCCTTTATTTACTACAGAAGCTTCCCTGTGTATAGATGACGGCGGTAATTCTTCAAAAGATGCATTTGAACCCATACAAAAAACATGTCATCAATGGTGGAGAAACGAACGAGACCTTTTTACACTCGATGATTTTTTTATACATGATAAGCCATATGATCATTTAATGACTCTACAAGTTAACCCGTCACAGATAGTATAAATTATGTTATCAATTAATGAGTGGGATTCTTTAAAATCAGTAATCGTTGGCGATGCAACAAATGCAAAAGTTCCTCGTGTTGATAAAAGCCTTAGAACCGTAAATTACGCAGATGTAGAAGACGCTGCAACAATAAAGTCTGGAAAGTACCCTGATAAGGTAATTGATGAGGCTAACTTTGACTTAGAGGTCTTTAGTAATTTTTTAATCCAACAGGGTATAGAAGTTCTAAGGCCAAAAGAAGGAGTAAACCCAGGGTACTATAATTACTGTCCTCGCGATGGAGTGCTGGTGTATAATGATATCATACTTTCGACACCACAGCCCTTAAGATCTAGGCGCGGAGAGGAGCAGTACATCGAGCACCATTTTAATAATCTCGATACAACATATATCAAGTCATATCCTAAGTTATCCGATGAGTTGTATAATGAGGCATGTATCGCCGATCCTGATACGCTTGCTCTTAATGAAATCGAGCCTTGCTTTGACGCTGCAAATATCCTTAGGGCAAACGATGATCTATTTTATCTTGTAAGTAACTCTGGCAATAGGAGGGGTGCCGAGTATCTCCAAGAGTTGATTGGTATAGATAAAAAGGTATGGACGATCGAGGGAGTGTACAGTTATATGCATTTGGATAGCACAATTGCGCTTCTTAGAGAAGGCCTAATGCTTCTCAACCCAGATAGAATCAAGTCGAAAGATCAACTTCCAAAACCTCTACAATCTTGGGATGCGATCTGGTGCCCTGAACCTACCGATATCGGTCACTATCCAGGATATAACAACGCGAGCAAGTGGGTGAGTATGAATCTGTTCTCTCTTTCTCCAGATCTAGTTGTTCTTGAAGAGAGACAGGATGCACTAAGAAAAGAACTAGAAAAATACGGAATCGATTGCGTTATGTTGCCTATGCGTCATGCACGTACACTAGGAGGATGCTTTCACTGTGTTACACTTGATTTGATCAGAGAGTGATTTACAATATAAGTCAAATTGTGGTATAATATATATTGTCAGTTTGTTAATAAGTAGGAATTCGCTATGAGTACAATTGGCTTTATTGGATTAGGAAAGCTTGGGCTTCCTTGTGCAGAAGAGTTTGGTCGAGCTGGTCATACTGTAAATGGGTATGATATTACAGATGTCAGTTCTGATATAGTTAACGTAAAGTCCTCTATTCAAGAATGTGTAAAGGACTGTGATGTTGTATTCATTGCAGTACCCACACCTCATGATGAAAGATATGATGGTTCGGTCCCGATCACAAACCTTGAACCCAAGGACTTTGATTACTCAATAGTCAAGGACACCATCACTAAAGCTGATCGGTATATGAATAAGAATCAACTCTTGGTTCTGATCTCCACAGTATTGCCAGGTACCACACGACGAGAGTTCGTTCCGCTGATCAATAACACTCGGTTCGCGTATAATCCATATCTTATTGCAATGGGATCTGTTGCGTGGGATATGGTAAACCCCGAAATGATTATGATCGGAACCGAGGACGGTAGTCTTACTGGCGATGCGAAGGAACTTATTGATCTATATGAGACAGTGATTCATAACGAACCACGTTTTGAGGTTGGCACATGGGACGAGTGTGAGTGCATTAAGATCTTTTACAATACTTGGATCTCAACAAAGATTTCTCTGGTAAATATGATGCAGGACGTTGCAAATGGTCTAGGTCATATTGACGTCGATGTGGTGACCGGTGCATTATCAAAATCAAATCTTCGAATTACGGGCCATCAATACATGACCGCTGGTATGGGTGATGGTGGAGCCTGCCATCCACGAGACAATATTGCTCTTCGTTATCTTGCTCAAGAACTTGATCTTGGTTATGACTTATTTGATTCTATTATGAATTCTCGAGAGGTCCAGGCAAAGAATCTTGCAAAAGAACTGGTAAAACACGCTGAGGAAAACGACTTTCAGATTTATATTCACGGTAAGGCATATAAGCCAAAGGTACCCTACCTAGATGGAAGTTATAGTCTTTTGATCAGCCACTTTTGTAATGAGTTAGGTCATAGTCCGATATACATTGATCCTTATACTGGAGACGATTATCAACCGACTGAACCTGGTGTATTCCTCATGGCTCACTCTGCTGAAGTAACATATAATTATACAACAGGAATGCAAAATCACAAAGACGAGATTTATTGTACCATCCCCGCTAATAGTGTAATAGTCGACCCTTGGCGCAAGATTCAGAGCTCAGCTAGTAAAGTAATTCATTATGGCAACACGCGATAGGAAAGTACTCCTGATAGGTGGCGGAGGATATGTTGGTTCCGCTATAGCAGCAACACTCAAGTCTTTAGGATATGGTGTTCGTATCTTAGACAACTTTATTTATGGTCATCAAGAATTAATATCTCATCTTAGTATCGAAACCGTTGCTGTAGACATGAATGTAACAGATAATGTTTTAAATAACATAGATGACATTACTGACGTTATTATCCTTGGAGGTCTTGTCGGAAATCAAGTCATACAAAAAAATCCTAAGTTGGCGGAACAAACCAACTATGATGGCGTACAAGCAATTATTAATTCATTAGATGGTTATGGGCTTGAAAATGTAATATTTATTTCAACGTGCTCAAACTATGGTATAGTTGATTCTGATAAGTATGCAACCGAAGAATTTGATCTTAATCCTCTGGGAGAGTATGCAAAAGCCAAGGTAGCTGCTGAAAAACTAATGTTGTCTAAAAAGAACATTGTAGACTACACCGGCACCATTCTTAGGTTTGCTACTGCATTTGGGGTAAGCGCTAGAACTAGGTTAGACTTATTAATAAATGAGTTCGTTTATAAGACAGTTTACAATCAAGAGATATCTGTATATGATGAAAATACATGGAGACCTTACTGCCACGTAAATGACTTTGGCATTCTTATTGATAAAGTGCTGACCGCTTCTAAAAAAGATACTTACTTTGAAGTGTTTAATGGCGGCTCAAACATAAATAACTATACTAAAAGAGACATACTGAATAATATCTACGATTGTAATTATAATCTTAAAATTGTACATAACGCAAAAAACACAGATCCTCGAAATTATAAAGTAAGTTTTGAAAAGGCAAAGCAAGTACTAGATTTTGAAACATCATATGATTTATTGTACGGTATTGAAGAACTTATAGATTTTTCAAGAACCAATACTTTTAGTCAGTATTACACAAATAATCATTGTTTAACTTTATGAATATACTAGGTATACATGCCGGTCACGATTCTTCAATATGTCTGATTAAGAATGGGCGTATTGTAAAATACTTTTTAACAGAACGATTAACCGGTATTAAGCACGATAAAAACATACATATAGATATTTTAACAAATATAATTAATCGTTATAGGATAGACGCGATTGCGGCTAACTTAAATGTATATTCTTTAATATGTGATCAGTTTTCTTTAAACAATTTTCCTCCAATTTATAATTATTATAACAAACATCATATTTGTCACGCATCACTTGCGTATTATAATAGTGCATTTCACAACGCCTTAGTGCTTTCTATTGATGGGATGGGTTCCGCAGTTAAGTTATCAGAAGAAGATCCTGCTAAAACACTCGTAGAAGCAGAATCTATTTACTTTTTTAGCAAAAATAAACAAGAACTTCTTTACAAAAATCTTACTCGAAATCTAAATTATAGAGGTTATTTGAATGAATCACCAACCGAAGTTGATCAGTCAATAAATCTTTCTAAGTATGATTTTAAGAATAAGATAGGAATAGGCCAGGTATACGAATTGGCTGCGATTGTGACTGGCAATACTGAATTGGATTGTGGTAAGCCGATGGGTCTTTCATCTTACGGCGAGTACGATCAACAATTTAATGGAATGTATAAAGAAACAAATACTCTAAACAATGGTTTTTTTTGTAGAGCTGATATTATAGATTTTTTGCTCAATCCCGCAAAGGAAATTACTGAGACAAATTATAAAAAATACGCTAATTTTTGTTATGCAGTACAGCATCAAACTCAAGAGGCTGTTGGAGATCTTATAGAAGAGTATATAGAAACTGTACCAACTAATAATGTTTGTTTAAGTGGTGGATATGCAATGAATGTTGTTGCTAACCATTATCTACTTAAGAGATTCCCTAATATTAACTTTTACTTTGAACCTTTGTGTGGTGATAGCGGAAACTCTATAGGTGCAGCTATGGATCTTTATAATAGATTACGTAAGTGGTATCATCCAAAATTATCCCATAACAAAACAACATCATTTCATGGTATTAACTACAGTATTGCAAAAGATGAAGGTATAAAAATAAATACAAAAAATGTTGCAGAACTATTGTACTCAAATCACTCCATTGGAATATATCAAGGTAAAGCAGAAGCTGGACAACGTGCATTAGGAAATCGGTCAATTCTTTTTAATGCATTGAATCCTAATGCAAAAAATATTGTCAATGAAATTAAAAATCGAGAGTGGTATAGACCATTTGCCGCGGTTGTCTTACAAGAAGACGCACACTTATACTTTGACACATCATGTATGACTTCAAGTCCTTTTATGACAGTTGCATTTCCGGTGATTAGTAACTTAATACCAGGAGTTACTCATGTCGACAATACTTGTCGTATACAAACAGTCACAAAAAAAGATGGACACATATATAAGCTTCTTAAACAATTCAAAAAGTTATCAGGCCATGGCATTCTTCTTAATACTAGTATGAATTTGGCGGGAGATCCTCTTTGTGAGACTCCTAAAGATGCTTTTTTTGTTTTAGAGAATTCCTCTTTAGACTTTCTATATTTTCCAGAGATTGGTACAGTATACAATGAAGAACCCGGTTGTTTGATAAAATAGGAATATTTTATGATGTATAAATAGTAGTATCGAATACAGAATAACGGTACTACTGAGATATGATACCCAATTCAAGACAGACTCTGATAAACTACTGCCTTCGCAACCTTGGCGCTCCAGTACTTGAGATTAACGTCGATGAGGATCAAATCGAGGACCGGGTCGACGAGGCTATCCAGTTTTATCGCGAGTATCATTACGATGCAATATATCGAGATTGGTTCAAGCACGAGTTAACTCAGGACGACGTCGACAACGAGTTCATTACGATTCCCGAAGAAGTGATCTCGGTCATTCGAATCCTGCCGTTCACATACGAGAACTCCTCGGTTAATATGTTCGATGCGCGTTATCAGATGGCGCTAAACGACATGTATAACCTCGGATTCTCGGGTAATCTTGCTAACTACGTACACGTTCAAAAGTACATCAATACTGTCGACATGATGATCAACGGTACTCCGCAGGTTGAGTTTTCGCGTCATCAGAATCGTCTGTATCTGAACGTTGATTTTGATCGCTACATTAATGTCGGCGAGTACCTTATCGTTGAGGCGTATCGTATCGTTGATCCAGAAGAAAGCACTAACGTCTATAACGATATGTTTCTTAAGCGGTATCTTACAGCTCTTCTTAAACGGCAGTGGGGTGTTAATCTTAAAAAGTTTGAAGGTATGGAACTGCCGGGTGGTGTGACACTGAACGGTCAGCAGATGTTCGATGAAGCAATGGAAGAAATTCGTCAGATCGAGGAAGAGATGCAACTCAAGTATGAGTATCCCATCGACTTCCACGTAGGCTAGGTCAACACCAATGCCAACGAATGTATTCTTTTCTCCGTCTGTTCGTACTGAGCAGTTTCTATACGAGGATCTTATTATAGAGGGTCTTCGTATGTACGGCCAAGATGTTGTGTACATTCCTCGTGCTGAAGTAAGTACCGATGAGATTCTTAATGAAGAATACTCACGATTCACTGATGCATACGTCGTTGAGATGTATATTGCCAACACCGAAGGGTTTGAGGGCGAAGGCACTCTTCTCTCTAAGTTTGGCCTAGAGATCCGAGACCAGGCTACCTTTATAGTAGCTAAGCGCAGGTTTAGGCAACTCGTTGATATCGATGTTAACAATCTGACAGAAGAAAGACCACGCGAAGGCGACCTAGTATATCTTCCTCTTGCAAACTCATTGTTCGAGATTAGGTTTGTCGAACATGAAAAGCCATTCTATCGGCTGAGCGATCTTCCGATCTATGAGCTGCGGTGTGAGCTGTACGAGTACAGTTCAGAAAAGATTGACACGGGTTATGAAAACGTCGATCAGTTCGAGCGCGAACACGCGTCTAAAACCGTACTCTCAATTAGTGGAGGATCCACCGGATTCGCGCCAGGAACGCAAGTATACCAGACGATCAGTGCCGAAGATTCTGATTCTGAATCGATCGAAGTCATAGCGGAAGTTGCAGATTTTGTTACGACTCAGGAGGCAGACTCCGGACAAGATCGTGAGGGTGATCTGACACTTGTCGGTGTCGAATCGACAGACGGTGAGCTGCGATCATTTGGTCCGGACTTTGGTAATTTGTTCCTTCTGGATGATGACTCCGATACCGGTTGGTCCGTTCTGAAGGAGTACAGCCTTGCCGACATCGGTGATAAGTATATACCCGATGAAACTGACGAGTTTGCAGACAATACACAGTTCGAAATCGACGGGGATCAGATCATTGATTTCTCAGTCACAAATCCGTTCGGTGAACCAGGGAATCTTCCATAATGTTCGGCGATCATTTCTATAACGAACACACACGACGTGCGGTAGCCGTCTTTGGTACACTGTTCAACAATCTGACGGTCGTTAAACGCGACGGTTCGGGTAATGTACTACAACAGATCAAGGTTCCTCTGTCGTACGGCCCACGTCAAAAGTTTCTTGCACGTATTCGTCAGGAAGAGAACCTAAACGATCCGCGTCTGGCAATTAAGCTGCCGCGTATGTCGTTTGAGATCACGAGTCTGGAGTACGACGAGTCAACACGTCTGACACGCGGAACAAAACTGAACATACCTGGAACATCGTTGACATCGAGACAAACGATGTTCTATCCCTCGACCTATCGTCTGTCGTTTCAGCTCTCCATCATGGCTAAGCATACCGATGATGCACTGCAGATACTCGAGCAAATCTTACCGTTCTTTCAGCCTGAGTACTCTGTTACGGTCAATGAGGTTGAGAATAACTTTAAGTCAGACATGCCGTTCGTTCTGACAAGTGTCGATCTGAACGACGACTACGAGGGTGATTACGACTCTCGAAGATCGCTGATCTATACACTCTCGTTTGACACGCGTATTAAATACTACGGTCCGTTGGAGGATTCCTCTGGTGAGATTATTCGAGAGACGAGAACTAACGTCTCTGATGTTGATATGACGTCAAGCGGAGAACCGTTCTCGACACAGAACTTAACGATTACACCGACGAATGCAAACGAGAACGATAACTTTACGATCGACGTTTCGTTTGATACACGAGTACCTGAACGATTCGAGCTTTTCTTTGACAGTCTATCAGGTGGTCCTTTTGCGGAGTCGGAGTCAGTAACTGGAACCACATCAGGAGCAACGGCCGTACTGCTCGAAGAAAATTCCGATTCTATACTCGTTGGTGTTCCGGATGATGTGTTTGAGACTGGCGAGACGGTCACCGGTTCGACGTCCGGCGCCAGCTTTACGATTACCGATCTTAATTCGATATGGAACACAATATCATGAGTAACGAAGAGAATGAAGTACAAGACGACTACGACTACGCTCGCGCTCGGTACTACAATCTTACCGAAAAGGGTGATGAAGCGATCGATCTGATGCTTGATCTTGCTCGAGAATCCGAGCATCCACGCGCGTTCGAAGTTCTCTCCAATATGCTAAAGCAGAACGCCGAGATCGCGGATCGACTCATGGAGCTGCAGAAGAAAAAGAAGGAAGTGCGTCTAACCGACAATCCTCAACAGCTTCCGAACTCAATGACTCAAAATAATGTGTACGTCGGTTCAACTACCGAGCTTCAGCGTATGCTGCATGATCGAATCAATGAAAAAACGACTATAGACCAACCGACCGACGATAGCGACGACGAAGACGGCGAGGACTAGTATGTCTGAGCAGAGGCTTCAGAATCATTCCAACCTATCGTACCTAGGTAATGCAAACGTTAAGCGTGATGGGGTTGAGCAGGAGTGGACTCGTGATGAGATCAACGAGTACGCCAAGTGCTTGAAGGATCCGGTGTACTTTGCCGAGAACTATATCAAGGTCATCTCACTCGACGGCGGCCTCGTTCCCTTTGATCTGTATCCCTACCAGCGAGAAATGTTCTCACACTTTAACGAGAATCGATTTTCTATCGTTCTTGCCTGTCGTCAGTCCGGCAAGTCGATATCATCGGTGGTGTATCTTCTCTGGTATGCGATCTTTCATCCTGAGAAAACAATCGCTATTCTTGCGAACAAGGGTGCAACCGCCAAAGAAATGCTCGCACGTGTCACACTGGCGTTAGAGAACTTGCCGTTCTTTCTTCAGCCTGGATGCAAGTCGCTGAACAAGTTATCAATCGAGTTCTCAAACAACTCTCGAATCATTGCTGCGTCGACATCCTCGTCTTCCATTCGTGGTATGTCGGTCAACCTTCTCTTTCTCGATGAGTTCGCGCTCATTCAGAACGATGCGGAGTTCTATACATCAACTTATCCAGTTATCTCGTCGGGTAAGAGCACGAAGATCATCATTACCTCAACGGCAAAAGGTGTCGGTAACGTCTTTCATAAACTCTGGGAGGGCGCAGTACAGGGTACGAATAACTTTAAGCCTTTTCGCATCGACTGGTGGGACGTACCCGGTCGTGACGAGGAGTGGAAACGAGAGACCATTGCCAACAGCTCTGAGATAGAGTTTAATCAGGAGTACGGAAACGACTTCCTGGGTTCGGGCAACACGCTGATCTCTGGCGATAAGCTACTAAAGTTAAAGACAGAGAATCCGATATATCAGCAGGACAACGTTCGTGTGTACGAGCGACCGAATCCTGATTCAGAGTACATGATGTTTGTCGATGTGGCCAAGGGTCGCGGAAAGGACTACTCGACGTTTAATATCATTGACATTTCATCCAGACCGTTTCGGCAAGTCGCTGTATTCCAGGACAATCTGATCTCACCACTATTGTTTCCTGATGTCATCTACAAATATGCAAAAACATATAACGAGGCGTACGTCGTCATTGAGAATAACGACCAGGGTGCGGTCGTGTGTAACGGACTCTATTACGAGCTTGAATACGAGAACGTGTTTGTCGAATCCGCGGTAAAGGCAAACGCGATTGGCGTCTATATGGATCGTAGGGTCAAACGAATCGGCACGTCAACAATGAAGGACCTAATCGAGCAGGACCAACTTATTGTTCGTGACTCGGCTACGATCATTGAGTTGTCGACATTCGTTGCACACGGCTCGTCATTCGCGGCGTCAAACGGTAACCACGACGATCTGGTCATGAACTTAGTTCTCTTTGGCTGGTTCTCAACGACAAATATGTTTGCCGAACAGTATGATGTTGATGTGAAAAAGATGTTGTACGAGGAACAAATGAAGATGATCGAGGACGATATGGTTCCGTTCGGAGAGATGGACGACGGCCTCGATCATAACACTGAGATCATTGACGGCGAGGTATGGACCACGAGTGATGACCCTAGTTTCGGTACATTTTTTTGAGAAATCCCGTTATTTATAAATACTATTAATGAAAACAACCGTATTATGATCAACTTATAAGTTTCAATGATAAAGAGGAATAGCACATGGCTTTTCAGGTCTCTCCAGGCGTAGAAGTCAAAGAGATCGATCTTACCAATGTCGTTCCGGCAGTTTCGACTTCCATCGGTGCGATCGCAGGCGCTTTTGCCTGGGGCCCCGTTGAAGAGATCGTTCAGGTCGGTTCAGAACAGCAGTTGGTGAATCGCTTCTTTGAGCCGAACGATACAACTTTCAAATACTTCATGCCGGCCGCTCAGTTCTTGCAGTACGCAAACGATCTGCGAGTAGTGCGTACGGCTAACGACGGACAACTTAATGCAAACGTTGGTGGATCAGGAGTTCTAGTAAAAAACGAAGGCGACTTTGAGTCGACGTCTCTCACTACCGGCGATGAGTACATTGCTAAGTACCCTGGTGATCTGGGTAACTCCATTGCGGTAGAGCTTATTACAAATAGCACCTCATTCGATCAATCCGACTTTGCGAATGTTTTTGATTTTGCACCAAGCACAACAGACTATGCAGAAGACAAGGGAGTTCAAGACGATGAGCTTCATGTAGTTGTGTATGATAAGGAAGGACTTATCACTGGTACCAAGGGCGATGTTCTTGAAATCTTTTCTGGTCTGTCGCAGGCTGCAGATGCAAAGAAATCAGATGGTACTAGTAACTTCTACATTGATGTAATCAACGATCAGTCACAGTACGTTTGGGCGGGTCCTGCAGATACGGCACTTTTGCCGGAATCTGGTGTAAGAACTACCAACACGGATGATCTTGTTGAAACCTCTGACGGAGATTTTGAATACACAACATCAGACACCGTTCTTGAGTTTGATCTGTCAGGCGGCAGTGACGGTGATTCTGAGGATCCTTCAGTGGGTGAGTTACAAACAGCCTACGATCTGTTTGGCGACTCAGAGACCGTAGACGTTAACTTTATCATTGGTGTTCCAGCATCCGATACTGATGACACGACGCTCGCCAATGATCTTGTTGCTATTGCAGAGGATCGACGTGATGTTGTAGCATTCGTTTCACCTGCAATCAGTCGTACCGTTAATAATGTCGATGCATCTACCGATGTAATCGAATGGGCAGATGAAATTACATCAAGCTCATACGCTGTGTTTGATTCAACTGCTCTTTATGTATACGATAAGTATAACGATGTGTTCCGTTGGATCAATGCTGCTGGCGACATCGCTGGTCTTTGTGCCTTTACCGATAATGTTTCTGATCCTTGGTTTTCACCGGCAGGTTTTAATCGCGGTCAGATTCGCGGAATCACTAAGATTGCATTTAATCCACGTAAGAATGAGCGTGACTCATTGTACAAGGCTCGTGTCAATCCAATCGTTTCGTTCCCTGGTGAGGGGACGGTTCTTTTCGGTGACAAGACTGCACTGGCTCGTCCCTCTGCATTCGATCGCATCAACGTTCGTCGTCTGTTCATCGCTCTTGAGAAGGCAATTTCGACTGCGGCTAAGTTCCAGTTGTTCGAGCTTAACGACGAGTTTACGAGAGCTCAGTTCCGCAATCTGGTCGAGCCTTTCCTGCGTGATGTTCAGGGCCGACGCGGTGTAACGGACTTTGCCGTTATCTGTGACGACACGAACAATACACCGGAAGTCATTGATACAAACCGATTCGTTGCTGACATTTATATTCAGCCGGCTCGTTCCATTAACTTTATCACTCTGAACTTTATCGCCACACGCACTGGTGTTGAGTTCAGTGAGATTGCCGGTCAGTAAGGAGTAAACAGAGATGGCAATTCTTGGAGTAGACGACTTTAAGTCTAAACTGGTTGGAGGCGGTGCACGTTCCAATCTGTTCAAGGCTACGGTCAATTACCCTGGCTATGCTGCCGGGGATGTAGAGCTGACTTCTTTTATGTGTAAGTCGGCTCAGCTTCCCGCCTCTACGATTGAAACCATTACGGTTCCTTTCCGTGGTCGGCAGCTACAGATCGCCGGGGATCGTACCTTTGAGCCCTGGACAATCACAGTGATCAATGATACCGACTTTGCGATTCGTAACGCCTTTGAGCGTTGGATGAATGGTATTAACGGTCATTCCGAAAACACCGGTCTGACAAATCCGACCGACTACAAGGCCGACCTCATTATCGAACAGCTCGATAAGTCTGGTGTTGCCGTTAAGCGTTACGATTTCCGTGGTGCTTTTCCGACATCGGTTGGCGCGATCGACGTTTCGTACGATACGGAAAACGAGATCGAGGAGTTCGAGGTCGAGCTTCAGGTCGATTACTGGGAGTCGGGAACGACTTCTTAATCGGCCGTAATAAATAATTGAGAAGGACTGACGGGGGAGGCTCTCTCCCCCCGATGTCTATTTTTTGTAACTGGAGTAGGGAATGGCTGAAAACGACGGACAAAATAACGGTTTCTCTTTGTTCGGCTTTGAGCTCAAGCGTAAGTCTCAGAGCGAAAAAGAGGACGCGAATAAACTATCGTTCGTTGCTCCGACTGCGGAGGACGGCACCGGCCAGGTAATCAATGCCGGTGGCTACTACGGCTCGTACATCGATATGGACGGTACGGGCACCAAGAACGACACGGATCTGATCTACAAGTATCGGGATCTGGCACAGAACACCGAGTGTGATGCGGCGATCGAAGACATCGTTAACGAGGCGATCGTTTCCGACGACGCGTCCGCTCCCGTTCAGATCAATCTGGACAGCCTTGACGAAGACGACGAAGTCTCCGATAAGATCAAGGACATTATCTACGAGGAGTTCGATAACGTAGTCGAGCTTCTGGACTTTAACTTTCGCGGTCACGACATCTTTCGTCGGTGGTACATCGACGGTAAGATCTACTATCATAAGATCGTCGATCCTAAGAATCCTAAGAAGGGTATTCTTGAGGTTCGTTATATCGATCCGACCAAGATGCGTAAGGTACGCGAGGTCAAGGAGGAGTACGATGAGAAGACTCGCACCAAGATGGTGAAGGGAGTCAATGAGTACTTCGTCTATCAGAATCAGACACTGACGCAGATGTCGCAGGGATTAAAGATCTCGCCGGATGCGGTTACATATGTAACCTCAGGTGTTACGGACTCGGCGCGTCGTCGTGTTCTGTCGTACCTACACAAGGCGCTCAAGCCGGTGAATCAGCTTCGCATGATGGAGGACTCGCTAGTCATCTATCGTCTGTCACGTGCTCCTGAACGTCGAATCTTCTATATCGATGTCGGTAACCTTCCCAAGGGTAAGGCCGAGGAGTACATGCGCAACATCATGTCGAAGTATCGTAACAAGATGGTCTACGATGCGAATACCGGCGAGATGCGCGACGATCGTAAGCACATGTCGATGCTCGAGGACTTCTGGCTGCCACGTAAGGAGGGTGGTCGAGGTACGGAGATCACGACTCTGCCCGGCGGTGAGAACCTTGGACAGATCGACGACATCATCTATTTTCAGAAGCAGCTGTACAAATCCCTGAACGTTCCGACTAATCGACTCGAGGAGGACTCGCCGTTCTCGATGGGTCGTGCGACCGAGATCACTCGCGACGAGCTGAAGTTTCAGAAGTTCATCAATCGTCTGCGTAAAAAGTTCTCTCATCTCTTTATGGACATGCTCAAGACGCAGCTCATTGCAAAGGGTGTGGTCAACGAGAAGGAGTGGAAGTCCATCTCGCAGAAGATTCGTATTGACTTCATGCGGGACAACCACTTTACCGAGCTGAAGCAGGCCGAGTTAATTCAGGATCGCATGAACATTCTGCGAGACGTGCAGGATCACATCGGCCGATTCTACTCCGAGGAATGGGTGCGTAAGAACATCCTGCAGCAGACCGAGGAAGATATCGAGCAGATGGACAAGCAGATCAAGGACGAGATCTCTGCCGGTAAGTATAAGGATCCGTCTAAAGAAGACGATATGTTCTAAAAACGGCTTAATGTATAAATAGTAAACAAATATATTAGAAGGTTACTCAAATGAACGAAAATGTAAATAAGTTTATCGACTCGGTTCAGAAACAGGACTATACGACAGCCAAGGACGAGTTCCAGGCAGCCATGGCCGAAAAGATCAATTCGGCTTTTGAGAACAAGAAGATCGAACTCGCGTCACAGATGGCCGGGAATTCTGTTGTTGAGGAAGAGGCCACGGAGCAGCTCGACGAAAAGAAGTCCCGTCAGATGGTCGATCCAGACAAAGAGACAATGGTCGTAAAGGACGGTAAAGTCGAGGTAATCGATAAGAAGGATCTCGACAAGTACATGAAGAAGGGCTATGGTCTCGCCGAGGATTCGGACAATGCGTAACTTCAAGGACTTTCGTACACATATCAGTGAGTCAGCCTCGTCTATCAATGAAAAGACCGTTGAAAAGATGCAGGTCGGCTCTGGACGTAAGAAGTATCCGGCAGAGATCAAGAAGGAAGGGTCGAAGTACGTTGCATACGTCGACGGTGACAAGCTGGATGAGTTCAAGTCCGAAAAGGATGCTAAGAAGGGCATCGAGGACTTTGTTGAGCTGATGGATCTGTAATCACCATGGCTTCATATAGACCAATATCAGAAGAGATCGCTGCACCGACCACATCGGGTGCCGCGTCCACGGTGTCCTCGGCGAGTCGAGTGCGCGTGACGAATACGACGTCATCGTCGCAACTGCTTACGATTCTAAACGACAACGATGATGTTATCGGATCGATGACACTAGTACCATCGGAAGTATTCACGTTGAATAAGCGTGATGATGACAAGGTCTTTGCGGCCAACGCCGGTGTAAGACTCGTCAGTATCACGTTCCCCGTACTCTAATAAAGGAAACGAGAGATGAAGGAAAAGAGCGATTTTCAGGTTGTTAAGGATATCTACCTCGAGCAGGTAAAAAATCAAGAGGTGCAGCAGGTCGATGAGGTTCGTACCATGTCTGCTAGGGATCTTGGCAAGAAGATCGATTCACTCGAGGACGTGCATCAGGACATTCGTATGTCGATGGTTGATACTATTAGCGATGTGAATACGAGAAAGAAGCTCGAGAATAAGCTACAGAAGTCGTACGATCAGTACTTCAAGGTTCTGGCAGAAATCGAAAGAATGCTGAAGTAACAGAGAACTAAGATATGAAACTGATTACCGAGCATACCGACGAACTTCGATACCTTACCGAGGAAAAGAACGGTGAGAAGAAGTACATGATCGAGGGTGTATTTATGCAGGCCGAGGCTCAGAATCGCAACGGTCGTGTATATCCTAAGAAGACTCTTGAGTCGGCCACCAAGAAGTATCAGACCGAGCAGGTCTCAAAGGGTCGTGCGGTCGGTGAGCTCGGTCATCCGGATTCTCCAACGATCAACCTCGATCGCGTATCGCACAAGATCGTCGACCTCAACTGGGACGGCAATAACGTCATGGGTAAGGCTGAGATCCTTGAGACACCGATGGGTAAGATCGTTCGCGGTCTGATGGACGGTGAGGTTCAGCTCGGTGTATCGACTCGCGGCATGGGATCGCTCAAGCAGTCCGGCGGTAAGACCATCGTCTCCGAGGACTTCATTCTCTCGACCGTCGACATCGTTCAGGATCCCTCGGCTCCTGACGCGTTCGTCAACGGAATCATGGAGGGAGTGGAGTACTTCGTCGAGAACGGAGTCATTCGAGCACAGGACGTTGACGGATATCGCAAGACACTGAATACCGTATCCCAGGATCGTCTCGCCGAGGCGCAGATGAAGATCCTCAAAGACGTGCTGAACAAGTTCTAAGGTATACCAATGAATGACATTAACGAGATCAAAGCAATCACCGAAGCTTATCTCGGTATGCTCGATGAAAGAGTAAGTAAACGAGATATTGAACAAGCAAGGCAGAAGGCAGCCGAAGAAGTAAACGAAATGATTGAGTATCTCGTGGCTAGCTACCTGCGCGATCACAGGGAGGTGGCCGCAGATTTTTTTCCGGATGAGGATCCTCGTGCCGGCCAGGCCGCGGCAAAAAAGTTATCAAAACAGTTTCTAGATCAGCTTCGTGCGTACGTGCAGGACGTCGCTAAGAATCCTAACAAGTATAGCCGGAGATAGTTCATGGCTTTTCAACCTTCTGATAAACAGATTAAAGATTTTGTCAACGCTATGCTCGAGGATGTTCTCGAAGAAGTGCAGGGCGATAGAGGTGTTGATATCGACAACGCATTCTATGATGCCTTTGGTGTTGGTGATATTGAGACAGATCTGGATGGAAACGTCTCCACTCGAACCAAGAAAAACCAAAAAATGGCTAAGAAAGCCGACGATGCAAACAAAGAGATTGCTCTGATCAGTAATGCGTATCAGAATCTTCTTAAAGGTATGATGAAGAATCCGGACAAATACTTTAACTTTAAGTTTTAACAGAAAAGAAACATTACTGTTTAGAAATTGATCTTTTTATAAATAACAGTAATAAAAAAGAATTTGTGGGTAATACCACAGATATTACATTTATGGGTACTCCTCTTTTCATGAGGATCACGTGGACGATACGAGACTGAGATCTTACAAGAGTTTAAGATTTCCTCTCAAAACTTTGACAAAGCAGGAGAAATTGCAAATGTCAGAAGACAACGGCAACCTCCGCGATGAACTCGTTGATGACAAAGTTTCTGACGAGGGAATCGCGAATCTGGATGAGGCCAAGGCGGCCATGAGTGCCAAGGGTACGGACAACGTCGATAGTGCTATCGATGCCGCTCCCAAGGCTAAGCCGCTTCCGAAGACCAAGGCCGGTATGCTGAAGGCAGCATACGACAAGATGCATGAGATGAACAAGGACGATCTCAAGAAGACCGTCGAAAAGATGATGTACGACGAAATGTACGAGGCCAAGGACAACGGCGACGAAGAGGATATGGAGGACGGTGAGTCCGAGATGTCCAAGACCAGTGAGAAGTACAAAAAGAAGAACGAGAAGTACGCTAAGAAGGACTCCATGAAGGAGGACATCGAGGCTCTCGTTGATTCCGAAGCTACTCTCTCAGAAGGCTTTAAGGAAAAGGCCGAGGTCATCTTTGAGGCCGCACTGAACGCGAAGGTCGGTGAGCGAATCGAGGAGCTCGAGGAGAGCTACCAGCAGGAGCTTACAGAAGAGACCGATCGCATTCAGTCCGAGATGGTCGAGAAGGTCGACGGTTATCTCAACTACGTTGTTGAGAACTGGATGGAGGACAACAAGCTTGCGATTGAGAACGGTCTTCGCGCCGAGATCGCTGAGTCCTTCATGGGTGCACTCAAGGGTGTGTTCCAGGAGCACTACGTTGAGGTTCCTGAGTCCAAGGTCGACGTCGTGGATCAGCTCGCCGGTAAGGTGGATCGTCTCGAGGATGAGCTCAATGAGTCCGTCACTCGTGCGATGACACTGAAGGAGCGGGTCCAGGCTCTCACTCGCGAAAAGATCGTGAATGAGGCCGCCGAGGATCTTACCGTTTCTCAGGCCGAGAAGCTTCGTGGTCTGACCGAGGGTATCGACTTCGAGAACGAGGACTCCTTCGAGAAGAAGGTTTCCACGATCAAGGAATCGTACTTCGGCGAGACCGATAACTCATCCGCATCAACCATGTTTGAAGAGACGAGCATCGACAGTGATACTGCCGAGGAACAGCAGGAGCAGGTCTCCGGTTCCATGGCACGCTATCTCGACGCGCTTCGTCGCAGCAACAATCAGTAAAATCTCGTAAAGGAGAGTATCCAAAATGTTTAGTCCAGAAGATACCATTAAGAAGTGGCAGCCGGTCCTCGAGGCCACCGAGGCTCCTACTCTTACCGATAATTACAAGAAGGGCGTTACTGCTCAGGTTCTCGAGAACACCGAGAAGCAGCTCGCCGAAGAGCGTGGTCATAGCACATACCTCTCCGAGGCCGCTCCGACCAACTCGACTTCCGGTGGCACCGGTGCTATCGACAACTGGGATCCGATTCTGATCTCGCTCGTTCGTCGTGCCATGCCGAACCTGATCGCGTACGACATCGCCGGTGTGCAGCCCATGAGCGGTCCGACCGGTCTTATCTTCGCGATGAAGGCTCGTTACAACGACGACGCTGCTCGACTCGATTCCACCGAGGCTCTGTACAACGAGGCGCTGACCGACTTCTCGTCCAGCTCCTTCGACGGTACGGCCGAGAGCAACAAGAACGGTGCTCATTCGGGTAACCCGTCCTCGCTGCCCGGTTCGGGTGCCGCTGTTGATTCGGATCCGCTCGACGACGTGGCCGATAACTTCAGCTTTGGTGCCGGCATGAGCACTCAGCAGGGTGAGGCTCTCGGTGATTCCGACAGCAACGCCTTCGGTGAGATGAGCTTCACGATCGAGCGTGCCACGGTGACCGCTCGTACGCGCGCTCTGAAGGCCGAGTACTCGATGGAACTTGCACAGGATCTGAAGAGCATCCATGGTCTCGACGCCGAGTCCGAGCTCGCCAACATCCTGTCCGCAGAGATCCTGGCCGAGATCAACCGTGAGCTGGTTCGTACCGTTAACTCCCGCGCTAAGCTTGGTGCTCAGCAGGGCGACGTGACGACCGGCGGTGTGTTCGATCTCGACGTCGACGCCGATGGCCGTTGGAGTGTTGAGAAGTACAAGGGCCTGCTCGTTCAGCTGCAGCGTGAAGCCAACCAGATCGCGAAGGATACACGTCGCGGTAAGGGTAACTTCATCCTTTGCTCCTCGGACGTGGCCGCCGCTCTTGCTGCTACCGGTTCGCTCACTTCTGAGTCCGCTCTGAGTGCCAACGGTAACCTGCAGGTCGACGACACGGGCAACACCTTTGCTGGTACGCTGGCTGGTGGCCTGAAGGTCTACATCGATCCGTACGCGCAGGTCAACTACGCGACCGTCGGCTATCGTGGTTCCAACCCGTACGACGCTGGTCTGTTCTATTGCCCCTACGTGCCGCTCACGATGGTTCGTGCGGTCGGTGAGAACAGCTTCCAGCCGAAGATCGGCTTCAAGACTCGCTACGGCATGGTCGCGAATCCGTTCGTTGGTACGTCGAGCGGTAACACCACACCGTCGGATACGATCGGTAACGTTCGCGAGAACGAGTACTATCGCATCTTCCGCGTGGACAACATCCTGGGTGAGGGATAAGTCGTTAAGACTTAACTCAACCCTACAAAGGGTGTAACTCAAGAGGGGCCTTCGGGTCCCTCTTTTTTTCTGTATAAATAGTTGTAGATAAAAGGAGAGAACCATGATGGAGGATCGGATCGCAGATCTTATCGGTCCGTTCGTCTCGGGTGCAGTGGCTCTGATCGTTTCGTTATGGTTAAAGGATTCCGCAGGACGAATCGCAAAAGGACTGTCGTTTAAGTTCAGTCGACAGTTTAACGAGGGTGACGAGGTTATTCTTGAGGGTGATCGAGCACTGATCGTAAAGATCGGATTCTTTCATACCGTGTTTGGTTACTACAAGACGACAAAGAGTTCGTCACGAGTCAATCACTACTGGCGGTTCGTTCCAAACGAACGCATACCGCATCTGAAACTCGAGAAGATCGTTTCGGATACTGAGGATATTGAGGGTTAAGATCAATGGCGTACGATAAAGACATAAGCTTTGAGGTTGGGGTACCAGAGAGTACGCTCGATGATACCGCAGGATTCGCAAAACCCGTTGCTTTTCGTCTGGCAATCGATCGTCTTAAGTTTCCGAATGCAGAGTTTAATGTTCAGACAGCGGCGATTCCTGAGATCAGTGTTAATGCCGCGGCGTACGCAACACCTCAGCGAACGATTGAAATTGGCGGGGACAAGGTTACTTACTCTCCTCTCACCGTAAGTTTTATTATCGATGAGAATCTTACGAACTACAATGAGATACACGACTGGCTGTTTGGCCTAGTAACCGTGGCAGAGAACAGCTCCATAAATAAAGCTCGAGACATGACGCTTCTTATTCTCGACTCTCACAACAACGTTTCACGTGAAATTACTTTTGCGAACGCGTTTCCTACTTCTCTCTCGACGCTAGACTTTGATGCAAAGAGTACCGATGTCGAGTATCTTATTGCCAGTGCAACGTTTAGCTACTCATACTTCAAGGTAAAATAATGTTAGAACAGGATCTCAACGTACTTCTTGCCTCCACGTTTGGTATGGCGCTCAAGACTCAGAACTATCATTGGAACGTAATGGGTGTTGAATTCTATCAGCTCCATGAATTCTATGAAGAGATTTATGACGAGCTGTACGAACACGTCGATATCATTGCCGAGGCCATTCGATCGATGGGTGAGTTTCCCGTCGGTTCTCTTTCTGAATACGTCGAGCTATCACAGATTGCCGAGGACGAAGAGGTGGTCTTTGACTCATTTGTTCAGGTGAATAATCTCGTGAAGGCAAACGATGTGATGATCCGTATCATCAAGATTGCAATGACAGCGGCAAAGGACGAAGGAGCAGAGGACATTCTCGATCTTCTGGTCAACCGCCTTCGTCAGCACAAGAAGCACGGTTGGATGCTGAATGCAATGATGACACAATCGCAGAGACAGTAGACATGAAATCATTCAAACAATTCAAGACTCAGATCAACGAGCTGTTCGACAAACCTGCTCGGTGGCAAATGACCAGAAATAGGCCAGATTCCGTACAATATAAATCTAATGTAAATGGCAAGAATTTGTTGGTATTATTTCAGTTTGATGATGATTATGAGCACTGGTCAGTAACTTTTGCAACAGATTTAACAACTGATGTTACTGGCGAAGGTGATGAAGTTGCGATTTTTTCAACTGTTCTGGATATTATCGACGACTTTGTTACGCTTAAAGATCCAGAGAAGTTGTTCTTCATGGCAGATAAAAATAAAACGGGCAAAGATTCCAGAATTCGATTGTACGACAGACTAATTCGTCGGTACGTCCCGTCGATCGGATTCAAATTAGAGGACCGGTTCGAGTCCCAAGGGACGATGGTGTACACACTGGCCAAAGTCTAGAGACAGTAGTCATGAAATCATTCAAGCAATTTAAGACTCGGATCAACGAGCTGTTTGATAAACCTGCTCGGTGGCAAATGACGAGGGACTCACGTGGCGCCGTGGATTATCAATCGAACGTAAACGGTAAGGACCTCGCAGTAGTCTTTGATATTATTTCTCCCGGGACATGGGAAGTGATATTTACGGTGGACAGTGAACTGGCGGTCACAGGCGAGGGTGATGGTGACGAAATGAAAGTCTTTTCGACCGTTTTGGATATCATGAGTGATTTTATTAAAAATAAGGATCCAGAACAACTCTATTTTACGGCAGAAAAATCACCTGTCTATGGTAGCTCCAGAATTCGACTTTATAATAGACTGGTCAAGCGATTCGCGTCATCTCGTGGATACAGGTTAAAAGATAAGGACGACGCCGGATGGAAAGTTTCTTATACATTGGTTAAGGTATAGGCAGTATAAATACTTTTGTATCATGAACTCGTGAGGATATAGATTATGGCACTTCGTATAGAAGACGTGCTCGAGATGTGGAAGACGGACTCAGAGATCGATGAGCTAAAACTCGATGAGGCATCCCAGGAGTCCGCTCGACTCCACGCAAAGTATCTGGAGATGCTCTCGGTTACTCGGCTTCAGCTCAAGAAGAAGGAGGCCGAGTTCAAGGTCCTGCTGAAGGATAAGTTTCTCTGGTACAACGGAAAGATGAGCAAGGACGAGATGGACGCTCGTGGTTGGGACTACGATCCACTCAACGGACTCAAGGTACTGAAGGGTGACATGGATCGATTCTACGATTCGGACGCCGACATTCAGAACGCGCAGATGCGGATCGACTATCTTAAGGAACTCGTGGGCACTCTCGAGGAGATCATGGGTAACATCCGCTTTCGACCCAATAATATCAAGAACATGATAGAATGGCGTAAGTTTACATCGGGTATCTAATGACTGAGACCATCCGACTACGAATGAAGGACCAGGCCTATATGCAGGTGGACTGCGATGATCGCGGTGTACTCGCTGAGTTGTCTGAGTTTTTTACTTTCTATGTGCCCGGCTACCAGCATATGCCCAGCTATAAGAATCGTGTGTGGGATGGTAAGATTCGACTTCTCGACAACAGGACCAATGAAATATATGCAGGACTCTACGACTACATCCGAGCGTTCGCGGAAGCCGACGGGCGCGGTTACACCGTTGAATCTATTGATGATTCCGTTTACGGTTCCCCTGGTTCTACTCAGCAAGTCGATCTCTCTTTCGTCGAAGATATACCGTTATCCTCGAAAGGTAACCCTATCGAACCGAGGGACTACCAGCTCTCGGCGGTAGATCACGCGCTCACAAACAAGCGGTGTCTATTGCTGTCACCGACCGCTTCTGGTAAGTCGCTCATCATCTATCTGCTCTGTCGTTGGTATCTCGACAATCACGACGGTCGCATACTCATCATCGTGCCGACGACGTCGTTGGTCGAGCAGATGTACTCAGACTTTGCCGACTATGCGGCCACCGATTCGAGCTTTGATATCAAACGAGCGGCGTATCGGATCTATGGCGGTCAGGAGAAGAACAACGACGAGCAGAGAATCATTATTTCGACATGGCAGTCGATCTACAAGTTACCGAAGCAGTGGTTCCGCGAGTTCGGCTGTGTGATCGGCGACGAGGCTCATAACTTTAAGGCTAAATCGCTAACGTCGGTACTGACAAAGTGTTCCGAGGCAGAATATCGATTCGGCACGACCGGCACACTGGACGGTACACAGACGCATAAACTTGTTCTCGAGGGTCTGTTCGGTCCGGTGCATCACGTCACGTCGACCAAGGATCTGATGGACGAGGGATCACTGGCGAGTCTGGACATCAACGTTCTGCTGCTCAAGTATCCGGATACACTGTGTAAGGAGATGAAGGGCGCAAAGTATCAGCAGGAGATTGACTTCCTTGTATCCAACGAGTCACGCAACAAGTTCATACGCAATCTCGCTCTTGATCAGAACGGTAACACGCTGGTTCTATTTCAGTACGTCGAGAAACACGGCAAACCACTTCACGATCTGATTCGAAAGAAGGCCGCCGACGATCGTCATGTGTTCTTTGTGTCTGGTGGTACCGACGTCGAGGGTCGCGAGAGTGTACGTCAGATCACCGAGAACGAGAAGGATGCGATCATCGTGGCCTCGATGGGTGTGTTTTCCACAGGAATAAATATCCGTAACATCCACAACGTAATCTTTGCCTCACCGTCCAAGTCGCAGATTCGAGTCTTGCAGTCCATAGGTCGAGGTCTACGTAAGGCGGACGACGGTCGCGATACAACACTCTACGATGTAGCGGACGACCTACACTGGAAGAAACACAAGAACTATACACTAAATCATTCAGCAGAGCGAATCAAGATCTACTCGCGCGAGAAATTCAAATTTAAGATATATGAGATCCCACTATCATGACTGAACTGAACGATGTGAACATCCGCCATCTCAAGCTCTCGACCGGAGAGGAACTCATCGCCATCGTACTCGACCAGGAGGAGATGGAGGAGTCCGATCGATCAAACAATCTAATGGTTCTCCAACGACCGATGAAGATTCGTACGGTCGAACAGGAGCAGTCGATCTCCTTTCTGTTCTACGAGTGGCAACCGCTGAGCAAGTCCGACGTATGTTACGTTAATCCGATACATGTAGTCTCTCACGTCGAGTGTGACAACTCCGTCAAGGGACAATACATTAACGTTTGTGTCAACGGTGACCCTCAACCACCATCCGAACCAATGGATTCTGAATCCGCTCTTGATACCGAACTCGATAATCTGGCGATTGAGTCGCTTAATACCGACGAGACAACCTACCACTAATACTGGTATATTCCCCTGCCCGCCGGCGATTAATTTATTATATCACAGTATCCATAGACTGTAAATAGTTAATTTCATAATTCATTTGATTTTACATTACTTTTGGACTGTGATATAATAGTCTGTATTAAATAAGTGGAGAAATCAATGAAACGTGCACCACATCATTACGTGAACAATAAGGAGTTCTCTCACGCCGTCGTTGCCTATGTTGAACAGGTGAACGAGGCGGAGGCGGCCGGAGAACCTACACCCACCGTTCCGGACTACATCGCAACCTGCTTCCTTAAGATCGCCGAGGGTCTGTCGCACAAACCAAACTTCATTCGATACACTTACCGTGAGGAGATGGTCATGGACGGTGTCGAGAACTGCCTGAAGGCCATCACGAACTACAACATCGATACGGCCACGCGGACGGGTACACCGAACGCCTTCGCGTACTTTACTCAGATCTGCTACTACGCGTTCCTGCGTCGACTCGCCAAGGAGAAGCGTCAGCAGGACATTCGATTCAAGTACATGGAGGACGCAGGAATCGAGGAGTTCCTTCAGGAAACCGGTGACGTAAACGTGGACGCAGGTAATCGTGCGTTCGTTGACTCGCTTCGTGATCGTATCGAGCAGGTGCACAATCGAGACGAACTGTTAAAGGAGTACAAGGAGAAGGAAAAGAAGGGTGAGAAGCCACCCAAGGGAATTGAGCTGTTCATGGAGATGGATCCCACAGATGTCTAAGATCGTTGTTCTAAACGACACTCACTTTGGTGTAAGAAATTCTTCCGATACATTTATAGAATATCATCGACGATTCTTTGAGGAGACGTTCTTTCCTTACGTCAAGAAACACGACATCAAACACATCTTACATGCCGGTGATCTATACGATCATCGCAAGTACATTAACTTTAAGGTACAACACGCGTCTCGCAAGATGTTTCTCGAGCGTTTGAGTGAGCTCGGCATGACCATGGATATCATTCCTGGAAATCACGACGTATACTTCAAGTCGACAAACGAGCTCAACTCACTGAAGGAACTGCTGGGATACTTTACGTCCAACATCAACGTGGTCATGGAACCGAGAGTGATGGACTACGACGGTCTACGCATCGGTCTGCTACCCTGGATCAACTCCGAAAACTATGCGGAGTCGATGCGATTCATTGAAAAGTGCGACGCACCATGGCTCGTCGGCCATCTGG
>Ga0102930_1000066_pt1 | contig 30833 bp, 31 predicted proteins | sample SalPon1_B_H2O_MG_FD_84514 | JGI IMG/M metagenome (GOLD analysis project Ga0102930, IMG submission 84514) | Salt pond water microbial communities from South San Francisco under conditions of wetland restoration - Salt Pond MetaG R1_B_H2O_MG | ecosystem: Environmental > Aquatic > Non-marine Saline... | reverse complement strand
TGCGGTGATGGAGCGCGGCTACTCGGTGGTCTCGGGGGGGACTGACAATCATCTGTTTTTAATGGATTTAGTGGATAAAGGCCTGACGGGTAAAGCCGCTGATGCGGCATTAGAGGATGCCCACATCACCGTGAATAAAAACACCGTGCCTAACGATCCGCAGTCACCGTTCGTGACTTCGGGGCTTCGTATGGGTACGCCGGCGATTACTACCCGGGGTTTTGGTGAGACAGAGAGTCAGGCGCTTGGTGGTTGGATTTGTGATGTGCTTTATCATATTGATGATCAAAGCGTGCGAGCTCGAGTTCGTGATCAGGTGACTGAGGTGTGTTCTCGCTTTCCTGTCTATGAGTCGTTGCAGGGGGGGTAATTCACCCGAATGCGCTGTCCGTTCTGTTACACCCACGATACGCGAGTCGTTGACTCGCGATTGGCTAGTGATGGTGATCAGGTTCGTCGACGACGCGAGTGTGTGGACTGCGCAGAGCGATTTACGACTTACGAATCAGCGGAACTGGTTATGCCGCGCGTGGTGAAACGCGATGGCGCTCGAGTGTTATTTGAAGAGCAGAGACTACGTAGCGGAATGCTGCGCGCACTTGAGAAACGACCGGTTGCGACAGAAGCCGTTGAATTGGCACTTAATCGTATTCGTCAGCGCATTCAGGCGCTTGGCGAGGGTGAGGTGCCTGCTAGCCGGATTGGTGAGTGGGTGATGGAGGAGCTGCGTGAACTCGATCAGGTAGCGTACGTGCGGTTTGCCTCGGTTTATCGAAGCTTTGAGGACGTGAGTGCGTTCCGGGAAGTCATTGAGGGGCTTGAGGATGCGCAGGAGAGCGTTGCTGAGCCCGGCCATAAATCGTGAGCATCTTTAACGCCGCCGATCACGGCTGGATGGCCGAAGCACTACGGCTAGCCGAGCGTGGTCGCTACACTGCCGATCCTAATCCACGAGTAGGCTGTGTTTTAGTGCGCGATGGTGAGTGTGTAGGTAAAGCATGGCACGAACGTGCTGGTGAACCGCATGCTGAAATACTGGCACTGCGTGCTGCCGGCGACCAAGCCAAAGGTGCGAGCGCTTACGTTACCCTAGAGCCCTGTAGTCATTATGGCCGAACGCCACCTTGTGCTGATGCGTTAATTGAGGCGGGCATCGAGCGTGTCTTTGCAGGCGCGACTGACCCGAACCCTAGGGTGGCTGGGAAGGGGCTGGACCGACTTCGGCAAGCGGGTGTCAGCGTTAATGCTGGCTTAATGGCCGAGCAAAGTGAGCATCTTAACCCGGGGTTTTTTAGGCGTATGCGGGCCGGGCTTCCCTATGTGCGGGCGAAACTGGCAGCAAGCCTCGATGGGCGCACGGCAATGGCCTCAGGCGAGAGTCAGTGGATTACGGGTCTGCCAGCTCGACGCGATGTCCATCGATTGCGAGCCGCCAGCAGTGCCATTATTACCGGCGTTGATACCGTAATTGCGGATAACCCGCAATTGACTGCGCGTGATATTGAGGTTGATTTTATTCCGCCACGACGGGTGGTTGTTGATACGCATTTGCGCACGCCGACTGAGCGTAAAATGCTGTGTGATGAGCGCGGTGTTGTGATCATTCACGGCGGAGCAATGCCGGCGCGTGAGGGTGAATTGATACATGCTGGTGCTGAGCTGTGGCAAGTCACCCAGGGTGACGATGGTCATGTTAATGCCGTGGCTGCGCTTGAGGCGATGGCTGAAGCTCAATTAAACGAAGTGCTTATTGAGGCAGGGCCTCGGTTAACCGGTGCCTGGCTGCAAGCCGGCTTAGTCGATGAACTCATCGTTTATATTGCTCCGCATTTGATGGGACATGAGAGTCGGCCCCTACTTGCATTGCCCGGCCTCGAGGCCATGGCAGAGCGATTAGAACTCAAAATGATTGACCAGCGTCAGATAGGTAATGATTTGCGCCTTAGCTGGCGTATCGGTGGCGGCGAGGACATCTAAAATGTTTACCGGAATTATTCAAGCAATGGGTCAGCTCAGCGAGAGTCGCCGAACCGGCGAAGATCGTCGCTTGCGTATTGCGACCGATGGGCTTGATATCGAGAAAGTCCGTCTAGGTGACAGTGTTGCGGTTAATGGCTGTTGTTTGACAGCAATTGAGGTCGATAGTGATGGGTTTGCGGCGGATGTCTCGATTGAAAGCCTTGAGACAACCACGTTGGGCCAATTGCAAATGGGTGATCCGGTCAATTTAGAGCTTGCACTGACTCTGGCAACGCCGCTGGGCGGACATTTGGTCAGCGGCCATATCGATGGTGTCGGTGCTGTTGTGGCACGTACGCCAGCGGGTCGCTCAGAGTGCTGGCGATTTCGCGCACCCGATGCCCTAGCCCGGTACATTGCGCAGAAAGGCTCGATTGCGATCGATGGAATTAGCCTTACGGTTAATGCGGTAGAGGGTGCTGAATTTGAGGTTAATATTGTTCCGCATACCGCCGCTGTGACGACATTAGGTGATTATCAGCCTGGCCATCCGGTCAATTTAGAAGTGGATTTGGTCGCACGTTACTTAGAGCGTTTGATGCAGGGCGATGCCGCGGCTAGCCAAAGTGGCGGAGTCAGCGAGGCGCTGCTGCAACGTCAGGGTTTCATTAAGGATTAGTCATGGCATTCGATAGCATTGAGTCGATTATTGGCGAGATTCGCGAGGGGCGAATGGTGCTAATGCTCGATGATGAAGATCGTGAAAATGAGGGTGACTTGGTGATGGCAGCCTCCATGGTGAGGCCGGATGACATTAATTTCATGGCTCGCTATGGCCGCGGCTTGATCTGTCTGACACTAACCCGTGAGCGCTGCGAGCAATTGAGTTTGCCGCTGATGGTCAGTGGATCAAACGATCATCAGGGAACCGGTTTTACCTTAAGTATCGAAGCAGCTAACGGTGTTACCACGGGCATTTCAGCGGCCGATCGAGCACGGACTATCCAGACAGCTGTCGCTCCGCAGGCGCTCCCCGAGGATTTACTTCAACCGGGCCACGTTTTTCCGTTAATGGCCCAACCTGGCGGCGTGCTGACGCGAGCCGGGCATACCGAAGCCGGCTGTGATCTGGCCCGTTTGGCTGGATTTGAACCCTCAGCGGCGATTGTTGAAGTGCTCAATGAAGATGGTTCTATGGCGCGCCGCGATGACCTTATGGCATTCGCTAAAGCGCACGGTCTGCATATTGGAAGCGTCGCAGATTTAATTGCCTATCGTATTCGTAATGAACGCACCGTGGAGCGAGTCGCTGACTGCGAACTTCCGACCGAACACGGCCGCTTCCATCTGTACGCGTATCAAGACACCGTGGATGGAGCATTACACTTCGCTTTGCTAAGAGGGCAGACCGATCCTGAAACACCGGCGTTGGTTCGAGTGCAAATTGAAAATACTTTGTCTGATTTATTCAGTGCTACAGCGCCGGATCAAACTTGGTCGTTGCGTGAGGCGATGAATGAAATCGCGGCAAGTACAACCGAACCGGTGTGTCTGGTCATGTTGCGCTGGGCGAGTGACCGGGATGAGGTGTTAACACGCATGCGCGAGTTCGAAGCGCTTGCACGCAGCGGTGAACTCACTCCTGAGCCACGTCCCAATAGCGAGCATGCGCAAGATTTACGGACCTATGGCGTGGGCGCGCAAATTCTCACGGATTTGGGTATTCGGCGCATGCGAGTGCTTTCAACGCCCAAAATTATGTACGGGCTATCGGGCTTTGGTATGGAAGTTGTGGATTATGTGCAGACAGCGCAATCAAAGTGATTTTATTTCCAACTTGGCGCTGCTCGGTTTACCCTTGCGGCATTCTTTGACGGACGAACGGTAAGACCATGAAAACCCTAGAAGGTAATTTCACCGCCAATAATGCCCGTATCGCAATGGTTGCGACCCGGTTTAACGAGTTTATCGTCGAATCACTAGTGAGCGGTGCGCGTGACAGCTTCATTCGCCACGGGTTCACTGAGGAGTCCCTTACACTGATCCGCGTGCCGGGTGCTTGGGAACTACCCATGGTGACTGATCGCGCGGCGGCGAGTGGTGATTACGATGGCATTGTGGCGCTTGGCTGTGTGATTCGCGGTGGAACACCGCATTTTGAATACGTCGCTGGTGAGTGTGTTAAGGGTCTGGGTGCGATTAGCCAGCAACGAAACGTGCCGGTGGCCTTTGGCGTGTTAACAACGGATAACATTGAACAAGCCATTGAGCGGGCTGGCACCAAGGCAGGGAATAAGGGTGCTGAGGCGGCGATGTCATTGCTTGAGATGATCAGCCTTTTGCGCCAACTGTGAAGCCCAACGAAGCGAATCGAAAACGCGCAAGGGCGCGGCGCCGTATTCTCCAAGCACTCTATCAGTGGCAACTTACCCAGCAAGATCCTGCTGATATTGCGCGGCAGTTTTTAGGCGAGCATCGTCTAGGGCATATGGATTTGGATTACTTCAGTGAGGTCTTGCGCGGTGTCACTGCTGAAGTTCTCACACTGGATGCTGCTTTCGATCAATACTTAGATCGTCCTGCCCGTACGCTCGATCCGGTCGAGCTCGCTTTGCTGCGGCTTGGGACCTACGAATTGCGAGAGCGCATGGAAGTCCCGTATCGCGTTTGTCTTGATCAAGCTGTCGAGTTAGCAAAAGCATTTGGTGCTGAGCAAAGTCATCGCTACATCAATGGCGTGCTCGATCGAGTTGGCCGTGATGTAGCGTTAAGGAAAACTGAGCTAGCTGCATCGAAGGGCTAGCGTAACGAGACGTTTGCCATGGGTCAGGGTTTAGAGTTTGAGCTCATCAATCGCTACCTCACCGGATTGGGTGCGAGTCGGCAGGATGTCGTACTCGGTGTTGGTGATGATGCAGCCATTGTAAGTAGCCAAGGCGAGCGCTGGGCGTTAGCGCTCGATACGCTCGTTGAAAATGTGCATTTTCCGGCTGATTTGCCGGCGGAATGGGTTGGTTATCGCGCGCTTGCGGTTAATCTGAGTGATTTGGCCGCCATGGGGGCGATGCCGCGTTGGGCATTGTTGGGTCTGACCCTTCCGAGTGTGGATGAGGTCTGGTTGGCTGAGTTCTCACGCGGGCTTGATCGAGTGGCCTGTGCCTACGGGGTGAGTTTGGTGGGTGGTGATATCACCGAGGGAGCGCTATCGGTGAGCTTGCAAATTACCGGGGCGTTATCCGAGCACGCGCTGCGTCGTGATGGCGCACAAGTGGGCGATTCGTTATGGGTATCGGGACGACCGGGGGAAGCAGCGGCTGGGCTAAAGCTATGGCAATTAGGCAAGCGTGAGCTTGCTGCTGATCAGGGGCTTTTGCGAGCGTTTTGCCAACCAACGCCACGGGTTGAGTTAGGCCAAGCATTAATCGGTGTTGCCACAGCAGCGATTGATGTGTCAGACGGACTAGCCGCTGATGCCGGCCATTTAGGTGAGGAAAGTGATCTAGCGATTGTTTTTGAGGCGAACGCTTGCCAACCTTCATCTCGGTTAAAAGCCCGCATGGGGGGGGCTGATGCTTGGCGTTATTGGCTCAGTGGGGGCGATGACTACGAGCTGTGTTTTACTGCACCCGCTATGGCAGATGCTGATGTGAGGGCAGCCGCGATTACAGCACGCACACCGGTTCGTCGAATTGGATCGGTACAGACTGGTTCCGGTATCTGGCTTGATGAGGTTGCGCTAGACGCCAATCAAGCAGGTGGTTACCGGCATTTTTCTCGCTCGATTACACCGCCTAGCGTATAGTTCTAACAAATGAGCGGGGTCTCGTGTATTAGTCGCTTTTGCGATGGGGAAACGGCAAGCCAGTGAACCAAAACACTGAATTTCGTGTGTCTAATCTGCGGCAAGCATGCATGTTCTGCAGCTTGAATCAGTTATGTCTACCCATGTCACTGAGTACCGCAGATATCGAACAGCTTGACCAGATCGTTGAGCGTAGACGGCCCTTGCAACGAGGGGAGTTTTTATACCGTGAAGGTGATGCGTTCACCGCCATTTACGCTGTGCGCTCTGGCTCAATAAAAACCTACACCACGGCTGAAGATGGTGAGCAGCAGGTAACCGGGTTCCATCTGCCAGGTGAGCTAGTGGGGTTGGATGCGATTAACGCTTGGGTACATCCTTGCTCTGCCGCTTCGCTTGAAACGGCGAGTGTTTGTCGGTTGCCATTCACCGAATTAGAAAAGCTTGCCGCCGATATTCCTGGGCTGCAGCGCCAGCTCTTACGTTTAATGTCGCATGAGATATTTGCGGATCAAAAAATGCTGTTTGCAATGGCGCGGCGAAGTGCTGAAGAGCGGCTAGCGATATTGCTGCTGGGCTTTTCTGATCGCTTTGCACGCCGTGGCCTGTCGGCAAGCCGATTTCGGTTGCCAATGGCGCGAAGTGATCTAGGTAACTATCTTGGATTGGCGCCAGAAACAATGAGCCGGTTATTTCGGCGTTTTCAAGATCAAGGCTGGCTGAGTGCTCAAGGCCGAGAGATTCGGCTGCTCGATGTAACAGCGCTACAAACAATGGCCGGCCGTTCATCTGAGCGGCTCGAGGCCGACAATCTTAATCAACACGATTAATGCTTGTTCACATCATGCCGGTTTGCAGTTTGGCGGCTTCTGACATCATCTCAAAGCTCCACGGCGGGTCAAAAACAATTTCCACGTCAACTTGCTCGACGGTGGGGACTTGTTTGACCTTTTCTTTGACGTCATAGGCCAATATATCGCCCATCCCACAGCCGGGAGCCGTTAACGTCATGTCAATTTCGACATGGCGAGTTGAATCGGCATTGAGCGTGATATCACAACGATAAACCAAGCCAAGCTCGACAACATTGATGGGGATTTCTGGATCGAAGCAACGTCGCATTTGATCCCAAACCAATTGTTCAACATCAGCCTCAGAGGCATTGTCGGGTAATTCAGGTGTGGGTTCAGGCTCTTTACCAATCGCATCGGCATCTTTGCCATCAATACGAAAGAGATTGCCTTGTATGTATACCGTATAGCTGCCACCAAGCGCTTGAGTAATCATGCCTTCGGCGCCTTTTGGAATGATGCCGGTATCGCCGGCTGGGATGAGCGCTGCCTCGCAGTCACGCTCAAACACGACTGGCTCATTGCTCTGCATCGCCATACTTTGCCCCTTCGTGCATTTTACTGTGAGTTCAGGATAGCATTGTCGCCGCTATGGTCAGAGAGAAAGACCCGTTTATCGGGAGGAAATAGTGGCCAAGATCCCGTACCATGGTCAATGAATTCTTTTAGCCAGGAGGCTTTGGCATGAGTGACAATATTCACCATCTCTCGCCGCTGCTGCGCCAGTCCAGTGATATTTTGGTCGAGCGCGCTCAGGGAATGTACGTTTACGCTGAAGACGGCCAAAAATACATGGACTTTGCCTCAGGCATTGGTGTGCTCAGTACCGGGCATTGCCATCCGCGTGTGGTTGAGGCCGCCAAGGCCCAAATTGATCAAGTCGTGCACGCGCAATACGCGATCATGAAACATCGCCCGATTCTTGAGCTCTCTGATCGTTTGGTTGAGTTGCTACCCGATTCCATCAATAGTGTGTTTTTCTCCAGCGCCGGCACTGAGGCCGTTGAAGCGTCAATTCGTCTAGCCCGCCAGGCCACTGGAAAACCAAACATTATTGCTTTTAGAGGCTGCTTTCACGGGCGGACAATGGGTTCACTGGCAACCACCAGTTCCAGTGCTGCTGTGCGCCAAGGCGTCCAGCCCCTCATGGGTGGCGTAGTGACAGCGCCATTCCCGGATACCAACTGGTACAACATGAGTGAGGATGAGGCGGCTGAGTTTTGTTTGCGCGAGCTTGATTACATTCTGCAAGTCCAGAGTGTCCCCATGGAAACAGCCGCCATGTTGGTTGAGCCAATTCAGGGCGAAGCAGGCTATATCCCGGGTAACACCCAGTTTATGCAGGGCTTACAAGAGCGCTGTAATAAACATGGCATCTTGTTGATTATGGATGAGGTCCAGTCCGGTAATGGTCGTTCTGGCTTGCAATGGGGCTTCGAGCACTTCGGCGTTGAGCCTGATGTTGTGGTCTCTGCAAAAGGGGTTGCCAGTGGCTTCCAGCTTTCATTTATGGCGGCACCGGCTGAGTTAATGAGTCGTGCATTGCCAGGTTCACAAGGTGGGACCTATGGCGGCAATGCGGTGGCCTGTGCGGCTGGATTGGCAACACTTGATGTCATGCGTGATGAGAAATTAGTGGAAAATGCGGCCATCCGCGGTAAGCAGCTGCGGGAGCGGCTTGAGGCCGTGCAACAGCGGCATCCAGAAATCGGTAGCATTACCGGCAAAGGGCTTATGATCGGAACTCATTTAGTGGATGATCACGGTAAGCCTGACGGTGATCGGGGTATGAAAATGCTCAAAGCGCTCGAACATCGGGGTCTATTGATGATTCGTTGCGGTCCTTGGGGTGGCAATGTGATTCGCTGGATTCCACCACTGATTGTAACGGCTGAGGAAATTGACTGGGCGGTGGATCAGTTTGAGGATGCGCTGGTGGCAACCGGTGATGGCAGCAGTCAGCCAGAGCGAATTCGCAGCACCGGTTAAGATGTTATCAGGGGCGGACTTAGTTCGCCTACGTGGTCAAAGGCCTGGTACTCCCAGGCCTTTTTTTATTGATGAGATTCACTTTTTGAGCAGGCAGGGCAGGGCATGATGGCGGGGCTTCGTGAATTGACAGCGCATCGCTATCTTCTGGGTTTTGGCTTTCTTATGGTGTTTCTCTCGGGGCACGGACAAACCTTTCTCATCTCACTTTATGGCGGTGTGCTGCGCGAGTCTTTTGACCTTAGCCATGCAGGTTTTGGTGGTCTTTATTCGTTAGCGACGTTAATGAGTGGGGTGCTGGTTATTGGGTTCGGTCGCGGCATTGACCGGTTTGCGCTGCCGCTTGTCGCAGGTGCGGTGGTGCTTGGGGCGGCCAGTGGGGGTTTGTTACTTGCGCTTGCCACGGCAAGTTGGATGCTAGTGCCAGCGCTGTTGTTGCTTCGGCTTTGCGGCCAAGGCTTGATGGTTAACCTTGCACAAACCACCGTTGCTCGAGGCATTAAGTATAAGCGCGGCACCGCGATTAGTTTAATCACGATGGGCTTTCCACTCGCTGAAGCAGTGATGCCAGCGGCTGTTGTCGCGTTAATGGCAACGCTAGGTTGGCGGGGTAGCTGGCTATTGCTGGTCGGCTTGTTGTTGCTGATCGCATTGCCAGTGGTGCTCCTACTCCTGCGAGCTGAGCGTCAGGAGCGCGCGAAGCGGCTTGATTCGCCAGATTCAGTGCCCGATGAGGCAATGAACGGACAGCCCCTGGCAGTTGATTGGCGTCGCTCTGAGGTGCTGCGCGATCGACGCTTTTATCAAATATTACCGGCACTGCTAGCGCCACCGATTGTGATTACTGCGCTTTTCTTCCACCAAGTCCCCATTGCTGAAGGCAAGGGTTGGAGTCTTGCGCTTATTTCAAGTGCTTTTACCGCCTACGCCATCACGCATATTGTGGGATTATTGCTAACTGGGCCTTTAATTGATCGATTGGGTGCACGCCGTTTGTTAGGCGTTTACTTATTGCCGATGCTGGCCGCATTGGGTGTGCTGGGGTACGCACAAAGCGCAGCGGGCGCTTTTGTCTATTTGGGTTTGATGGGCCTTTGTGTCGGTGCATCCGGCACGCTAATGGGCGCGCTTTGGCCGGAATTATACGGATTACGCCACTTAGGTGGGATTCGTGCGATGGCGCATGGAGCGATGGTTTTGGGCACGGCGGCTGGGCCTGTGCTGACTGGCCTTTTATTTGATCTTGGCCTGTCAGTCTCAGGGCTGGCGCTGGTTATGGCGATGTATTTAGTGATCGCTATTTTGCTGGTATTGCCTGTGGCAAGACCGATCTGAAGATCGGTCCATGCGTTTTTTCTAAGTCTTATCCGACCGGTACGGTTTGTGCCTCGGTAAACTCATATAGCCCCTCTAAACCGCCCTCGCGGCCGTAGCCGGATTGTTTCATGCCACCAAATGGTGCCTCCGGCGTTGGGCCACTGCCGGTATTGAGCGCAGCATGGCCAAAGTGCAGTTGCGCGATGACGTTCTGACCGCGTGCTTCATCCGCTGTGAAGACGTAGCAGGCCAAGCCAAAGTCAGTATCATTCGCCATTCGGACGACATCTGAGTCGTCTGTAAACGTAATAATTGGCACAAGCGGCCCAAACGTTTCTTCACGATAACAAGCGGCATCTTCTGGAACATCGAGTAACACGACGGGTGGGTGAAAAGTCCCGGGCAGGCCACCGGCATCGCCACGGATAATTTCGCGTGCGCCTTTGGCGATCGCGTCATCTGTGTGGCGGGCGACTTTGGCAACCGCGTTTTCGTCAATCAGCGGGCCAAGTGTTGTCCCGGCTATCATGCCATCTCCGACTTGTAGCGTTTCCACCCGCGCTGCCAATTTATCCGCAAATGCCTCCGCCACGTCGGTGTGAACAAAAATACGATTGGCGCAAACACAGGTTTGGCCACCACCGCGAAATTTATTCGCCATGAGCTGATCAGCCGCTCGGTCAAGATCGGCATCAGAAAATATCAGATAGGGTGCATTACCACCGAGCTCTAAGGTAAGGCGCTTAATCCCGGGTGAAGCTTGACGAATGAGCTCGCGGCCCACTTCGGTTGATCCGGTAAAGCTAATGACGCGTACGCAAGGGGCGGCAAATAATGCATCGGTGATGGGCGCAGCACTTCCCATTACCAGGTTTACCTTACCGGCAGGCAGTCCAACTTCACGCTCAAGCAGTGTGAAAAGCGCAATCATTGTGAGTGGTGTTTTTGATGAGGGTTTGATCACGCTCGGGCAGTCGGCAGCAATTGCCGCGGAGAGTTTTTTTGCAATCATTCCAATGGGGAAATTCCATGGCGTGATCAGGCCGACAACGCCAGCAGGGCGATGATGAACAGTCCAGCGACAATCGCGCGGCGTTTGCTCCAACGTTCGCGGGGCAAGGGCATCGATATGATCGGCGGCATAGCGAAAAAAACCAGCCGCATAGTCGGCCTCACCTTGTGCCTCGGTTAATGGCTTTCCATGCTCTAGGCATAAGATCCGGCCAATTTCCTCGCGATGTTGAGTGAGTGCATCGGCTGTTGCATTCAGCCAATCGCGCCGCTGGTCCAAACTCGCCGGCTGCGCTAGGGCTTGCTCCGCTGCCGCGATGGCACGCTCAGTTTCCGCTTTCCCCATGGCAGTGACATTGGCGAGCACTGCGTGATCGACTGGGTTGGTGACTTGAATGGTCTTGCCACTATCGGCCATTACCCACTGGCCGTTGATATAACCACCCAGTGAGGGAAGCAGGGGAGAGTTGATCATGGTGTATGCCTCGCTTTGCATTGTGACTTAGTTGGACGGGACAAAACCGTGGGTTTTATCCACAATATTATTCAGTGTCTCACCGCCGGCCCAGCGCCGAAAGTTATTCACGAACTGTTCAATTAATGCGCGCTCCCAGCCGATAAAATCACCAGCCATATGAGCGGAAATGCGAGCATTGGGTTGATCCCAAAGCGGATGATCCGTTGGCAGCGGCTCTTGTTCAAAAACATCTAATGCGGCGCCATCAATTTGGCCGTTATCGAGTGCGGCGAGCAGCGCATCAGTCTGTACGATCGGCCCGCGGCCAATGTTGATCAGCCGCGCGCTTGCATGCATCGCCTTAAACTCCGCTTCACCGAATAGTCCTTGGGTGTCAGGGGTGAGTGGCGCGGCAATCACCACAAAGTCATAATCCGGCAGGACCGAGAGCAAATCAGCTTGGGCATAGATACCACCAAACGCAGTATCTCCAGGGCGTGCGCGGCGCCCTATCCCATCAACTTCCATGCCGATGGCTTGGCAAAGTCCTGCGATCCGCCGGCCAATTGAGCCTACTCCCACGACCAAAACGCGTCGGCCCGCGACTGGTTCGGTTTCGCGATGTTGCCATTGATGCGCCTGCTGTAAACGCTGATTGCCGGTGAAGTCTTTGCAAAAACTTATGATTTGTCCCAGCACATATTCGGCAATACCGGCATCAAAAATACCCCGTGCATTGGTCACGTCGATATTGCTATCACGCACCTCAGGGGTAAGAATCGCGTCCACGCCAGCGCTAGTGGCATGAATCCAACGCAGTGAATCGGCATAGGCCCATGCATCAGTGAGTGCTTGCGTTCGAAAATCCGTCACACAGAGTACTTCGGCGCCGGGAATTGCATTTTTTAAGCTCTCGCTGTCATTGGCAAACGTTATTTCGGCCTCATTGCGAAGCACCTCTAGGCCCGCTGGCAACCCCTCGCCCGGAGCGCTTAAGGCGACAATTTTTGGCCGATTTACCGCCATGGTGATCACTCCTGTGCGTGTTAGTGAATGCTGCGGAAGGTACCCACCCCTAGCGTATTCCGTCAACTGCGCCATAAAGCGCTCTGGAGGGCTTGACCCGTATCGCAGCGAAGTCTAGCTTCGCAATGTTCGGGTGATGTTTTTCCAAACTGCAGATAAAGGATGAGCAACCATGGTGAATCCGGTCGAGATGGATCAGGGCGATCAGGCTGAAGGCCCACTGTTTAGCCCCTCACTCCAAGCCATTCCGATGCCTGGTATTCGGCGGATGATTAATACGGCCGCTGAACTGGATGATGTTATCCATCTGTCAATTGGCCAGCCTGATTTTCCGACGCCGCAACATATTGTTGATGCCAATATTCAGGCGCTTCGCGATGGCATGACTGGCTATACCATGGATGCCGGTTTGCCTGAGCTTCTCAGCGAGCTTGCGCGTTACTACAGCGCTCGCTACGAGCGTGACCTCACGGAAGATAATTTTCTGGTGACCACTGGCGCGACAGAGGCGATGTATCTGGCCCTAACGGCAACCGCAGCACCAGGGCGTCAGTTTATTGTCACGGATCCAACCTTTTTGCTCTACGCGCCGCTTATTCGCATGAATGGGGGTGAGGTGAAGGTAATTCCAACGCGCCCGGAACATGGCCATCAAATTGATCCGCAAGAGGTTATTGATGCCATTGGTATGCGTACGTTTGCGATTGTGCTGAATTCTCCAAGCAACCCGAGTGGTGCGGTTTATCCGCGCGAAACCATTGAGGCGATTGTGCAAGAGGCAGCCTATCGGGGCGTTTATGTCTTTGCTGATGAAGTCTATGACCACATCTTGCTTGAGGAGGGTGTTGAGTTTGCGAGCGTGATCAATTGCACTTCAGACCTTGATCATGTGATGTCAATATCAAGCTTTTCTAAAACCTTCAGTATGGCCGGCTTTCGGATTGGCTGGATGATTTCGAGCCAAGGCGCCATTAAAAAACTAAGGCGCTATCATATGTTCACCACCACGGTGGCCAGTACGCCGGCGCAGTGGGCGGGTGTTGCTGCCCTACAAGGCGACATGAGCTGTCTTGATGAAATGAATAGCGAGTATCGACGGCGTCGGGATCGGGTGGTGGAGTTAGTGAGCGAGACGCCGCATTTAACCGGTTATGTTCCCCAGGGCGCGTTTTATATTTTCCCTTCGTTGCCACCGCATGCTGATGGCACGGATCTTGCGCTAAGGATGCTTTCAGAAACAGGGGTGTGCGTTATTCCTGGTGATGCGTTTGGGGATACGTGTAGCAACGCCATTCGAATTAGCTTTTCGACTTCGATGGAAAATATTGAGGAGGCTTTTGCTCGTATGCAGCCCTGGCTTGCTCAGCAAAAATTCTAGTGGATTGGCAAATTAGTCCTCTAGCCAGTGCACACGATAGAGATCAAGTCGGCGATCCTTGGCATTTTGAACGGAACCTTCAGCGCGTAATTGCTTGAGCTTATCCATATCCAAGTCCACCACCAGCGTCATCTCTGTGTTGGGGGTGGATTCGCTGACGATCCCATCATGTGGGAAAGCAAAGTCGGAGGGTGAAAAAACGGCCGCTTGAGAATATTGAATTTCAATATTCTCAACCCGTGGCAAATTACCAACACTGCCGGTGATTGCGACATAGCATTCGTTTTCGATCGCGCGTGCCTGTGCACAGCGACGGACACGCAGGTAGGCATTTTTTGTGTCAGTCCAAAATGGCACAAAGAGGATTTGCATGCCTTGATCGGCGAGTAATCGGCATGCCTCAGGAAACTCAACGTCATAGCACACTAAGATACCGATTTTGCCAACATCGGTATCAAAGGCTTTGAGTTTATCGCCACCTCTAACGCCCCAATAAAACCGCTCATCGGGGGTGGCGTGAAGTTTGGTGTGATCATCGACTGTGCCATCACGTCGACATAGAAACGCGACGTTGTAGAGGGTGTTCTCAGCATACACCGGCATCGATCCAGCAATAATATTGATATTGTATGAGACCGCCATGCGGCTCATCGCATCCACGATCTCACTGGTGTACTGCGCAAGGCCGCGCATAGCCTCAGCCGGATCCTCTTGATTGAACTGCGCGAGCAATGGTGCGTTAAAGAGCTCCGGGAATAAAATAAAATCGCAGTTATAGCCCGCCATGGCATCAATAAAAAACTCAATATTGCTCATTAAGTCTTCAAAATTGGTAACTCGGCGCATTTGCCACTGCACGGTGCCCACCCGAACGGTGGATTTTTGCCCACCAATCAGAGGCGATGCGCCACGCTCGTAGAAAATGTTGTCCCACTGCAAAAGTGTGGCATAGGCCATGGACTCGTCATCTTCTGGCAAATAAGCGGTGATGACTCGGCGCACATGAAAGTCATTTGCGAGCTGAAAGGAGAGAATCGGGTCATAGATCTCCCGGCGTTTGACTAAATCAATGTACTCCTCAGGCTGAATTTCCGTGGCATGTTCTTGATAACCGGGCATCCGTCCGCCCGCTACAATCGCTCGCAGATTAAGGCTGCGACACAGTTCTTTCCGCGCATCATAAAGACGCCGACCCAGCCGCATACCGCGATACTCAGGGTCCACAAAGATATCCACGCCGTAGAGGACATCGCCATTTGGGTCGTGGTTGCTAAGATAGCCGTTGCTGGTGATTTTGTCGTACTGATGGCGATCGCCGTAGCGGTCATAGTCCACGATCATTGAGATCGCACCGGCAACAACTTGGCCGTTATCTTCAATACAGATCTGGCCATCGGGGAAGCGATTGATTTGAGCGCTGAACTGTTTTCGCGTCCAAGCACCGCCTAGATCAGGGTAGACTTGATCCATGATGTCTTTGACATCGGCATAGTCAGACAAGCGCAAATGGCGCAGTTTTAGCCGGTGTTCTTCGGCGTTTGTATCCTGTTCATTCATGCCCGCAAGGATACCACGGTGATATCAGGCGCTTGCCGCTATTGGCCTGACTGCAGCGCTATGCACAGGCTAATAAGCGCCTTGGCTTTATGCGCTGAGCCCAACTACGACTGAGTCGAGCTTGGACGTCGGCCACTGCCTCCGTTGCGACTTCGCGCATTGCCACTGCCAGAGGCGCTGCGACGATTACTCATGCGAGCGGCTGGTTGGATATCGGTAGCGATCAGCTCGGGTGGCGCCATTTGCGAGGTGATCTTCTGATCGATGTACTTTTCGATATCAGGTAGCGAATAGACATAGCTCTCGCACGCGAAACTAATCGCCTCGCCGGCCTCACCGGCGCGGGCTGTTCGACCAATACGATGGACATAATCTTCAGCATCCTGCGGCAAATCAAAGTTAATGACGTGGCTGACTTCGGGAATGTGTAATCCACGCGCTGCCACATCAGTAGCGACCAAAATAGGAAGCTCTCCGGTTTGGAACTTATTGAGAAGTTGCTCGCGTTTATTTTGCGGAATGTCTCCAGAGATCACCGCGGATTTAAACTCGTTGCCGAGCAAGTAACCGGTAACGCGGTCGGCATCCCGTTTGGTATTGACAAAAATCAGCGTACGCGTGGGATCTTGTTGTTTGAGCACGCCTAAAAGTAGACCAATCTTTTGATTATTCTCGACGTGATAAAGCGTCTGTCGTACCCGATCAGCCGTAATGGTTTCAGACTCAATTTTCACGGACTGAGGTTCATTCATATGCTCATAGGCAAGCTCACGCACTCGCTCAGACAGTGTTGCCGAGAAGAGCATGTTAAGCCGTTGGTCGGGCTCGGGCATCCGCCGAAGGAGATAACGGATATCGGCAATAAAGCCCATGTCGAACATTCGGTCGGCTTCATCAAGAATGCACACCTCGATGTTATCGAGCGTATAGACACCTTGTTTATAGAAATCAATCACTCGACCGGGCGTCCCAATCAAAATGTCCGTGCCGCGCTCGAGTGATTTGCGCTGGCTCTCATAGCCAGTGCCACCATAAATACAAGCGAACTCCATTCCTGTAAACCAGCCTAAGCGCTCGGCATCTTTATGAATTTGCAGCGCTAACTCACGCGTGGGCGCTAAAATGATAGCCCAAGGTCCGGTCTTATCGGCCGCGACTGGCGTGCTCATCAATCGGTGCATGCAAGCCAGTAAAAAGGCCGCTGATTTGCCGGTGCCTGTCTGCGCTTGACCGGCAACATCATTACCGTTCAGGGCAATCGGCAAGGCCGCTGCTTGGATTGGTGTGCAATGCTCAAAGCCGGCCTCTTGTAACCCGGTTAGCAGTGATTCGTGGAGTTTGAGTGTTTCAAAACGAGTATCGGAGAGATGATTTTGTTCCATGGCCAACGAGGATACCGTATCGAATAAGTTTTTTCCCCTCGCCTAGGATAATTTCAATCCGTACACTATTGGTACAGATTCATTAGGGAGCCAATATGAGCGACGTATTAGAGAGCATTCGTGAACAGGTCAAAGGCAATTCAGTCATTCTCTACATGAAGGGCTCGCCACAGTTTCCGCAATGTGGTTTTTCCATGCGGGCCGCGCAAGCGCTAGCTGGCTGTGGTGTCGAGTTTTCTTATGTCAATGTGCTGGAAGACGAGAGTATCCGTCAGGGCATTAAAGAATATGGCGATTGGCCAACGATTCCACAGCTGTATGTCGGCGGTGAACTGCTCGGTGGCTGCGATATTATTATGGAGATGTATGAAAGCGGCGATTTACAAAAAGCCGTTCAAGCCGCTACCGCTAACGATTCAAACTAGTCTGCACTGCCATTACCGTAGTGGGGGTGTCCGCTAAGGGCATCCCACTGGTTGACGATTTTGCAAAAGAGCTCGGCGGTCTTTTCGGCATCATAAATTGCAGAATGGGCCTCGCGAGCATCCCAACGTATACCGGCGGCGGCAATCCCGCGTGCAAGGACGGTTTGTCCAAAGGCAAGACCTGAGAGTGTCGCGGTATCAAAGCTTGAGAATGGATGGAATGGATTACGCTTCATTCCACAACGATTCGCTGCTGCATTGAGAAAGCCAAGATCAAACCATGCGTTATGCCCGACAAGGACAGCCCGACTGCATTCTGTTGCCCGAATTTCTGCTCGAATGGGTTGAAAAATCTGCCGTAAAGCTTCCTCCTCCGGCACGGCCATACGTAGCGGATGATCGGGATCAATGCCATTAAATTCAAGTGACTTTGGATCTAAATTAGCGCCAGGGAAGGGTTCAACATGCGTGGTGTAGGTCGCGCCCGGATACAACGTGCCCGTCTCATCCATATGCACCATAACAGCAGCAATTTGCAGCACCGCATCGGTGGCAGCCACGACACCGCCCGTTTCAATATCGACAACAACGGGTAAGAACCCACGAAAACGCTGATTTATCTGCCGTGCTGTCATTGTTGGCTCCGTCTCGGTGGAGCATCCGGTTCTTTGGCGATACGCCAGCCGACATGGCCGCCGGCGCGCAGAGGCACAATCTGTGCTTTGTCATAAGGAAGGGATGCGGGGATAGGCTGCTCTCCACGCTCAAGCGTCAATAATTCAGTATTTCTCGGTAAGCCGTAAAAATCTGCACCAAAGTGGCTCGCAAAGCCCTCTAGACGATCAAGGGCGCCCGCCTGATCAAAGGCCTCGGCATAGAGCTCGATCGCTAAAGGGGCGCTAAAAATGCCGGCACAGCCGCAAGCATTTTCTTTTGCCTCACGAGCATGCGGAGCGCTATCCGTCCCTAGGAAAAACCGCGGATTCCCAGATGTTGCGGCCTCGAGTAATGCCTCGCGATCGCGTTCGCGCTTTAAGATCGGTAAGCAGTAGTGATGTGGGCGAATCCCTCCGGCTAGTAGATCGTTGCGATTCATCAGTAAATGTTGCGGAGTGATCGTAGCGCCTAGGCGGGCGGGGCCTTGGCGAACAAAATCAACCGCCGCCGCTGTCGTTAGATGCTCTAAGACCACACGTAAGGTGGGATGAGCGGCCAGCAAGGGAGCGAGCCGCTGTTCAAGAAACGCCGCCTCGCGATCAAAAATATCGGTATCTGAGTGGGTTATTTCGCCATGAATACACAACGTGAGATTATGCTCAGCAATGGCGTTAATGGTCGCTTCGCAGCGGCTTATATCGGTCACCCCAGCGTCTGAATTGGTGGTGGCGCCAGCGGGATAGAGCTTAACTGCGTGGATTAGCCCAGTTGCTGCGGCTCGCTCAATTTCCGTAACGGGGGTGTTGTCTGTGAGATAGAGCGTCATCAGCGGTGTAAATGTGAGATCGGCAGGGCAAGCGGCTAGGATACGATCACGGTAAGCGATCGCAGCTGCCGTTGTCGTCACCGGCGGCATTAAATTGGGCATAATAATAGCGCGCGCAAATCGCGCGGCACTCCAATGCACAACATCACTGAGCACATCGCCATCGCGCAAATGAAGATGCCAATCGTCAGGTCGAGTCAGCGTGATTGTGTCCATAGCGATAGTGTAGCAGGCGGATCGTCTTGATTATCCCTGTCGGCACGCCGATCATTACGGACTGTAACCCTAAGTTTGGTCGATAACCCAAGAGTGCAATTGATGAGTGATATAAAAAAGGTCGTCCTAGCCTATTCTGGCGGGTTAGATACCTCAGTGATTTTGCAATGGCTGCGTGATCACTACCACTGTGAGGTGGTTACCTTTACGGCTGATTTAGGCCAAGGCGAAGAACTTGAGCCGGCCCGCGCTAAAGCTAAAGCGCTGGGCGTTGAGGAAATCTACATTGACGACCTGCGCGAGGAGTTTGTGCGCGATTTTGTCTTTCCAATGTTCCGCGCCAATGCCATTTATGAGGGTGAGTATTTACTGGGTACCTCCATTGCGCGGCCATTGATTGCCAAGCGGCAAATTGAAATTGCTCGCGAAACGGGGGCCGATGCAGTTTGTCACGGCGCAACGGGTAAAGGTAATGATCAAGTGCGCTTTGAGCTGGGCTACTACGGAATCGAGCCAAGCATTCATGTGATCGCACCCTGGCGGGAGTGGGATTTAAATTCTCGTGAGCGTTTATTGGCCTATGCAAAAGAGCGCAACATTCCTATTGAAGGGAAAAAAGCGGATGGTGGCTCGCCCTACTCGATGGACGCTAATCTTCTCCACATCTCCTACGAGGGTGGTGTGCTGGAGGATACTTGGACGCCAGCTGAGGCGGATATGTGGCGTTGGAGTGTCGCACCGGAAAATGCACCCGATCAGCCCACTGAAATCGATATTGAATTTGCACACGGTGATGCCGTGTCGATAGACGGTAAGGCAATGCCAGCGCATATTTTACTAGCCCGGCTCAATGCGCTCGGTAATGCCAATGGCATTGGTCGTATCGATATTGTTGAGAACCGTTATGTTGGCATGAAATCACGGGGTTGTTACGAAACGCCGGGCGGCAGTATCTTGCTAAGAGCGCATCGGGCCATTGAGTCAATCACGCTCGATAGAGAATCCGCGCATCTCAAAGATGAGCTCATGCCGCGATACGCAGAGCTCATCTATAATGGCTATTGGTGGAGTCCTGAGCGCGAAGCATTACAAGCGCTTATTGATCGCACTCAAACGCGGGTGAATGGGGTTGTCCGACTCAAGCTCTACAAGGGAAATGTGATCGTGCTTGGCCGACGTTCAAATTCCGACAGCCTCTTCGATGACAGTATTGCTACCTTTGAGGATGACGCCGGTGCCTACAATCAGCAGGATGCGGAGGGGTTTATTAAACTCAACGCGCTGCGATTACGTGTGGGTGCACGGCGCGGCTGATGCAAAAGCGCTGGCTAAGTTTGAGCCTGTGTTTGCTGGCGTTTGCCGGTTTGGCGAACGCGAATGGATCGGGGCGTCCCGTTCTAGCAACCACTGGCATGATCGCTGACTTGGCCCGGGAAATTGGCGGTGAATGTGTCCAGGTTACCGGGCTAATGGGCCCGGGGGTTGATCCTCATCTCTATCAGCCATCTGCCGCTGATGTCCGCCGTTTTCAAAAAGCCGATTTAGTGCTTTATAACGGCCTTGGACTTGAAGGCCAGCTAGCGCCGGTGCTAAAGCGTTTCGGTGAACAACGCGCCACGCTCGCGGTGGCAGAGGCGGCTGTGCAGCGTGATACCCGTGGCGCGATTGAATCGGCATCCGGCGATGCGCCCGATCCCCATGTCTGGATGGATGCAAGACTTTGGGCGCAAGCCATTGAGCCTGTGCGCCAAGCACTCGCTGAGGTTGCGCCGGACTGTGGTGCTGATCTTCGGTCTCGTGCAGCGCAATATCATGAGCAATTGCTCGTCGCGCATGAGTGGATGTCACAGGCGATTGCCTCGATTCCGCACGCGCAGCGGATATTGATTACTGCGCATGATGCTTTTGGGTATTTTGGCCGCGCTTATGGGATTGAGGTCGAAGGTATTCAGGGCATTAGCACATCGGCGGAGCCCAGTGTCCGCGATATTCAAACGATTGCTGAAACGATTACTGAGCGTGAAGTGCCTGCCATATTTATTGAGAGCACGATCAATCCGCGAACCATCGAAGCGGTAATGGCCGCGGCGAGAGCGCGTGGACAAGCGGTAAGCATAGGCGGTGAGCTATATGGCGATGCTCTAGGGGGGGCTGAGACAGCGGCAAGCAGCACATTGGGCTTATTGATGAGTAATGTGAGAACAATCACGGCTGCATTAGGTGGCGAACTGCCGCCGCATCCAGCGGAGTTTAGACCATGACCGAGCCCACCGGCGATGAACTCGATCATGATCCTAATATCGCACTGCATGTTGAGGATTTAATCGTTAGTTATGGGGATCGTCCGGCGCTTTGGGATATTGATCTAGATATACCAGCGGGTGTTATGGCTGGCGTGATCGGGCCCAATGGGGCGGGCAAAAGCACGTTAATAAAGTCAGTTCTAGGCCTTGTTAAAATCTCCGCTGGCCACAGTCGGCTTTTTGGCCAACCCTCCGTCACCCAAGCCCATCGAGTCGGCTATGTTCCGCAGCGCTCAACCGTGGACTGGGATTTTCCAACAACGGCGGTTGATGTGGTCACAATGGGACTTTATGGGCAGATGAAGTGGTGGCGTTGGCCGGGCCGCCATGAGCGTGATCGTGCTTTACGCGCGCTAGAGCAAGTGGGCATGGAGGCATTGGCTGACCGGCAAATCAGCGAATTATCAGGCGGTCAGCAACAGCGGGTATTTATCGCTAGAGCGCTCGTTCAAGCGCCGGATATTCTACTCCTTGATGAGCCAATGGCCGGTGTTGATGCGACAACTGAGCGACAAATTATCGAGCTTCTTCGTCGTCTGCGCGATGAAGGCCGGAGCGTTATTGTCGTGCATCACGATCTGCAAACCGTGCAACGATATTTCGACTGGTTAGTGTTCTTAAATGTCCGCATCATCGCAGCGGGTCCACTCGATGAGGTTTATACCGCGAATAACCTTCGTCGTGCCTATGGCGGTCAGGTTGCCCTATTAGATGAAGCGCAGGCCGAGTCTCAGTCAGAGCACCAAAGCAATGCTCGCCTTTCTGACTGATTACACGTTACAAAATGTCATGATTGGCGCTGCGCTCATTGGTGTCATTAGCGGTGTCTTGGGTTGTTTTGCCGTATTGCGGCGGCAGAGCTTATTAGGCGATACCCTCTCTCACGCAGCGCTGCCCGGCGTTTGTCTTGGGTTTTTAATCGTTGGCACTCGATCGATGGAGAGTCTCATGGCTGGGGCGCTTGTGAGTGGCTTGATGGCCACCTTATTGCTCATTGCCCTGACTCGACATACGCGTTTAAAAATGGATGCGGCATTAGCGATTATCTTGAGTTTGGGCTTTGCCCTTGGGGTGGTTTTACTGACATATATTCAAAATCGCGGCGGTGCGGCGCAAGCAGGGCTTGATAGTTTTCTATTTGGTCAAGCCGCGGCGACAGCGCGGGCAGATCTCTACCCGATGGCCATTATTGTGGCGTTTGCGCTCGCCTTAGTGGTGATCTTTTGGAAGCCACTTAAATTAATGACGTTCGATCCGGAATATGCAGCGGTCGCAGGCTTGCCGGTTCGCTTACTTGAGCTTTTCCTCACAGGCATGATCGCCCTTGCCGTTGTGGTGGGGCTGCAAATGGTCGGCGTTGTCTTAATGACCGCCATGGTCATCGCCCCGGGTGCGGCGGCACGTCAATGGTGTGCAAGCCTGCTCGGAATGTTGATTTTAGCGGCTGTATTTGGCGCCGTTGCGGGCATCACCGGCGGCGTGATTAGTGCGCTTGCACCGGGATTATCAACGGGACCCGTTGTGGTGTTAATTGCTAGCGCAATTGCGCTTTTTTCTTTGTTGTTTGCGCCTCAACGAGGCTTGATCCCCACCTATTGGCGGCGACGACATCGGCTTGGTCATACTTCCAGTGACCGGGTTTTGTTAACCGTTTATGAGCTTGCTCGTGAACATGGCGATTGGTCATACCGAGTCGAGCAAGGTGCGATTGATGCGTACTACGGAATGCTTACGGAGCCGCTATTATTGGCACTTGCGCAGCGTGGGTTATTAGCGTCTGCGCAGCATATGCCGGATGAAGGCCCACACTGGCAACTCACTCAAGATGGATGTGAATACGCGGCGAGTCGCAGCGCTCAACGCCGCCGTGACTGGCGTTTGAACAGGGCATCAGGGTCGCCTTAATGTTAGTTGATCCAATAATTGCGATTTTATTAACCGGGGCGCTGGTGGGTATCAGCGGTGCATTATTAGGCAGTTTTCTTGTGCTGCGTGGTAACAGTATGTTGGCTGATGCGATTAGCCACTCCATTCTTTTTGGTATTGCAGCAGCTTGGCTAATGACCGGACAAACGAGTGGGCCATTACAAATTATTGGCGCGGCATTGAGCGGTGTGCTTGCGGTATTTTTAATTGAGCTCCTCACTCGGACTCGCCGGTTACGCGACGATGCGGCGATCGGGCTTGTTTTCCCGGCATTATTCTCGGCCGGTGTCGTGCTGATTAATGTGTTCGCCCGGGATGTGCATTTAGACGAGCATACGGTACTGCTAGGGGAGATTGGGTTTGTTTGGTTAGATAGCGTGATGTTTGCGGGCATCGAATGGCCGCGGGCGATGCTCGCTATGACCCTTATGCTCGCTATTGATGGGGTGTTTGTATTGGCTTTCTACAAAGCCCTCAAGCTCGCGACCTTTGATCCAGATTCGGCCCGTATTCTGGGTTTGATGCCGGGGCTTATTTTTTATGCGCATTTGTCGCTACTCAGTGGAACGGCGGTAGCGGCGTTTGATGCAGTGGGCGTGGTGCTGTTTATTGCCTTTGTTGTGGTGCCGCCGGCGGCTGCTTATCTGGTAACTCGACGCCTAGTCAGCATGATTGCATTGGCCATGCTAATCGCTGCGGTGAGTGCGCCGATCGGGTATTGGGCAGCGGTATGGCTTGATGTGTCGATTGGCGGCATGATGGCGCTTGCAACGGGTGGGTTTTTGCTGCTTGCGTATATTTGGCGGCGTTGTCGTGATGGCCATCAGCGCCGGATAAACGGTGTTCAAGCTCCACCATCGTCTTCGGCATAAGCGTTCTTTTTTGCGAATTCACACCAGGTAAAAATCGCGCAGGCACCGCAACGTGGCCGCCGTGCTGTGCAGATATACCGTCCATGCAGAATGAGCCAGTGATGGGCGTTATATAGATAGGTTTTGGGGATAACCCGCAATAATCGCTCCTCAACCTCTCGCACCGTTTTACCTTTAGCAATGCCAGTCCGATTCGCCACTCGAAAGATATGCGTATCAACAGCCATCGTTGGCTCACCAAAGGCCGTGTTTAGCACGACATTAGCGGTTTTACGGCCAACGCCAGGCAGTGCCTCCAAGGCTTTTCGCTCACGTGGAATTTCGCCGTTGTGCTGCTCAATGAGGGCCCGAGAAGTCAATATGATATTTTTTGCCTTGCTATTAAAAAGCCCAATGGTGCGGATATAAGACTTAAGCCCGGCTTCACCGAGCTTTAAAATGGCTGCTGGCGTGTTCGCGACCGCAAATAGTGGGCCCGTTGCTTGGTTAACACTGCGATCAGTGGCTTGTGCTGACAGGATCACGGCAATGAGTAGCTCAAAGGCATTACGGTAATGCAGCTCAGTGGTTGGCTCCGGATTTGCCTCAGCCCAGCAAGCAAAAATAGCTTTGCGTTTTTGCTGATTCACAATTCGTTATCGCCGTATCGAGCCTTACGACGGGCCCGCGCACGCGCCATCGCTGCCTCAGCGATAGCGCGCCGACTCGCACGATCTGGCAGTGTGGGTGGGTTCGCCTGAGCCGATTCATCTCGAGCACGGCGTTGCGCGCGCTGTTGTTCGCGGCGAGCGTGAGCAGCGGCTTTGCGCTCACTGAGTCGGCGGCCGCGACGCTCAAAGCGAGTGCGTGCTGTATCACGCCTGATTTTTTGTTTGGCTGCAGGTTCACTATCTCGTGAGGTGGGATGCATTTCAATGCAGTCAACCGGGCATGGAGCAAGGCATAAATCACACCCCGTACATTCCTCGGCGATAACGGTATGCATGAGCTTTTGCGCGCCGACAATGGCGTCAACCGGACACGCCTGAATGCACTTAGTACAACCAATACAAACCGCCTCATCAATCCAAGCAACTCGCGGTGGTTTTGGCTCACCATGCTTTCGGTTTAACGCTTTGGTCGGTAACCCCAACAACTGCGCAAGCGCATCAACCCCTGTTTGGCCACCCGGCGGGCATTGATTAATGTCGGCATGGCCTTGTGCGATTGCTTCGGCATAGGGACGACAACCTGGATAACCGCATTGTTCACATTGAGTTTGCGGGAGCAGAGCATCAACTTCCTTAGCGATAACAGCTCTTTCAATCATGCAGGTTTGAGACTCTCTTGTGACTCGCTAATCATCGCCTCGATGGCGTCTGGGTCAACGCGAGTTATAAGGGGTTTGAACGTAGCCAATTTGTGCTCGAGTAATGGCTGCCCGGCATCGGCCCAGCGCACGGGCTCTATCTGTAAAAATGCCTCTGCGGCCATAGCGGTTTGCGGCAAGACAGGTTTGAGATACAGCATAAGTAGGCGAAATAGATTTATGCCAGTAGTGCAAATTGCCTGTACCGCATCTGCTTGATTCGGATCTTTCGCGAGTACCCAGGGTTTTTTCTCATCAATATATTGATTGGCCTCATCGGCAAGCGCCATGACCTCTCGAATGACACGCGAGTACTCGCGGTCTTCATAAAGGCCGGCAATGCTTTGGGCAGAGGCACTGGTGCGGCGAAAGAGTTCTGGTGTATCAAGCCGAGGGCCTAGCTGATCGTCAAAGCGTTTATGAATAAATCCCGCACAACGACTTGCGATGTTGACAAGCTTGCCGACCAAATCGGCATTTACCCGTTGGGTGAAGTCATCCAAGCTTAAGTCAATATCGTGCACGCCCGTACCAAGCTTGGCGGCGAAGTAGTAGCGCAAGTACTCGGGGTTAAGATGACGCAAATAAGTCTCCGCCATAATAAACGTGCCACGGGATTTAGACATTTTTGCCCCATCAACGGTAAGAAATCCGTGCGCGCATACGCGGGTTGGGGTACGAAACCCAGCGCCGCTTAACATGGCCGGCCAGAAAAGCGCGTGGAAGTAGACAATGTCTTTGCCAATGAAGTGATAGAGCTCGGCGCTTGAGTCAGACCCCCACCAGGTATCGAAGTCCATATCTTCACGATTGCAAAGATCTTTAAAGCTGGCCATATAGCCAATCGGCGCATCCAGCCAAACATAAAAATATTTATCGGGTGCATCGGGAATTTCAAAACCAAAATAAGGTGCATCGCGTGAGATATCCCAAGCCCGCAGGCCAGCGTCAAACCACTCTTGGAGTTTATTCGCGACCTCATCTTGTAGGCCTTCACTCGCTGCCCATTCGCGCAGCATGGGTTCGAAATCTTGTAGGCGAAAGAAGTAATGCTCGGATTCTTTTTGCACCGGTGCTTTACCAGAAATGACAGACACCGGATTTTTGAGTTCGTCCGGAGAGTAGCTCGCGCCGCATGATTCGCAGTTATCACCGTATTGATCCACCGCCTCGCAACGCGGACAGGTGCCTTTGATATATCGATCAGGTAAGAACATGCCCTCTTGTGCGTCATAGGCTTGGGTAATGGTTTTCCGATCAATCCAGCCACCATCGCGCAAGCGAGTATAGATTAGCTCGGCGTAATGACGGTTCTCTTGTGAGTGCGTCGTGTAGTAATTATCAAAGCCAATGTGAAAGCCAGCAAAATCACGTCGGTGCTCGACGCCGACTTCTTCGATTAATGCCTCAGGCGTAATGCCACGTTCGCGGGCCTTTAGCATAATTGGCGTGCCATGAGCGTCATCAGCACAAACATACCAACACGCGTTGCCCTGCAGCTTTTGAAAGCGCACCCAAATATCAGTCTGGACGTATTCAACCAAATGGCCAAGATGAATGGGTCCATTGGCATATGGCAGGGCACTGGTTACCAGTATCTTGCGGGTCATGAACGCTCCGCGCGGTCGCTGCTAGAAAACCGCCATTATGCCAGAGCTAAACGCTTAGGCATGACGATTGTCTACACAGAATAGCCTTGCGTGTGTTTTATGCGCTTAGCCCGGCGGGTAGACTAAGGGCTTATTTAGCGTGCAATGACGCGGAGCAAGCATGAGAGTAATAACGCGCGAGGCAGTAGAAACCGCATTGAGTGGTTGGAAAGAACCAAGCTTAGGCATAGATTTAATCAGCGCTGAGGCCATTGAGGCGATTACTATCGATGCGGATCGTGTGAGCATTGCGATCCATGTGGGGTTTCCAGTGGAGCACTACCGTGATGATCTGATCGCGGCAGTGACTGAGACGGTGCAAACGGCTACAAAGGCGGCTGCGGTCAATGTCACAGTGAACTGGGCAGTGCAATCACGGCAAGTGCAAGACACCCTTAAGCCGTTGGATGATATTGGCAATATCATTGCGGTGGCCTCTGCCAAAGGGGGTGTTGGTAAATCAACAACGGCGGCGAACTTAGCGATTGCGCTTGCTGATGAGGGCGCACGCGTTGGCTTACTCGATGCCGATATTTACGGGCCAAGTCAGCCACGCATGATGGGCGTGTCTGGACATAAACCCGATAGCCCTGATGGCAAAAGCCTGACCCCGCTGAAAAATTTTGGCGTGCAGATTATGTCCATTGGCTTTTTGATTGAAGAGGATACGCCAATGGTCTGGCGGGGCCCCATGGTTACCCAAGCACTTACCCAGCTCCTTAATGAAACCAACTGGGGTGCACTTGATTATTTAATTATCGACTTACCTCCGGGTACGGGGGATATTCAGCTGACCTTAGCGCAAAAAGTCCCGGTGGCAGGTGCTGTGGTCGTAACGACCCCGCAAGATATCGCCACGCTCGACGCCCGTAAGGGCGTGAAGATGTTTGAAAAAGTTAAAGTGCCAGTGCTGGGCATTTTGGAAAATATGAGCCTGCATATTTGCACGCAATGTGGCCATGAAGAGTCAATTTTTGGAATGGGCGGTGGTCAGCGTTTGGCCGATGAACAGACCGTCGCACTATTAGGCGCCATGCCGCTTGATGTTGGGATTCGTGAGCAGGCGGATGCCGGTCGTCCAACCGTAGCGGCGGCGCCGCAATCGCGCGTAGCCGCTCTCTATCGTGAAGCCGCGCGGCGCACGGCGGCAATTTTATCGCAACAAGAGGCGGCAGGCACCAGTCGCTTTCCGAATATCGTTGTCGATGACCACTAAAATAAAAACACTACTAGAGAACGGACCCAAATCATGGCAATAAAATCCGATCGTTGGATTCGGCAAATGGCTGCCGAGGGGATGATTGAACCTTTTGAACCCGGCCAAGTTCGCGATGATGCAAGCGGCGAGCGAATGATTTCTTATGGCACTTCAAGCTATGGCTATGATGTGCGTTGCGCTGAGCATTTTAAAATTTTCACGAATATCAACTCTGCAGTCGTTGATCCGAAGGGATTTGATGAGGCGAGTTTTGTTGATGTGCGCTCGGATGTTTGCATTATCCCGCCCAACAGCTTCGCACTAGCTAGCACCGTTGAGTATTTTCGCATTCCGCGCAATGTCTTGACGATTTGTCTTGGTAAATCCACCTATGCGCGTTGCGGCATCATTGTGAACGTCACGCCGCTGGAGCCGGAGTGGGAGGGGCATGTCACCTTGGAGTTCTCGAATACAACGACTTTGCCGGCGAAGATTTATGCCAATGAGGGTGTTGCGCAAATGTTGTTTTTAGAATCTGATGAAGTCTGTGAGCAATCGTATAAAGATCGAGCCGGTAAATATATGGGCCAGCGTGGCGTGACCTTGCCACGTCCTTAAGGCGTTGGCGCGGGCAGGCCGTCCACTTCCGCTAAACTGAGACGAAAATTAAGATCGCCGTGCTCCCATTGCTCAACTTGCACCGCTAGAAAAGCAAGCGCCGGCGCACACCACAGCAGGGTATAGCGATCGCTATCGGTATCGCGACGGCGGATGCGTAATGCCTCGAACTGACCGGCCCTTGTGGTGATCATTTCGCTCTCTTCCACGCTTAGCAGATAAGTCTTTAGCTGACCCCCATCGGCAATGCGATAGGTTAACTCGGTTTTATCTGGCTCGCGCTCTGCCAAATCGTGCATAAGCTGGAGTGGGCTGATGACTCGATCAATAGTGTCTGCGGTGATGTCCATACGCCAAGGATACGAGGCGACATCGTTAATCACCTCGTTGGCACTCCAATCAAAATGCAACTGTGCACGGCGTGCCTTATCATCGCCACGGCGCTCATATTGATAATCAGTGGGCCGAAAGCCGGATGCGGTAATTTCTCCACGACTGTGCTCAATCACTTCACTGGCAATTACCCAACGGGCAATACCGGTGGCGTGTGTGTAGAGCCGGTAATCATAGTAACCAGGCTGCGGCCGGCGAAAACGCAAATGGGATTGTCCGATCTTAATGCCGCTTTTCTCTACCGCGTAGCGTGCATCAAAATCAGGGGGGGGTTGCGCGGCATCTACCGAACGAGCGCTGACTATACTGCCCCAGACGAGCAACATTAAAGCGATTAAGCCAAGGTATCTCATGTCGTATCATCTGTCTTGAGGCAAGGCGGTGTGGCGAGGGCGTTGCCATCCAATATCACTTGATCATTTTGCATTGACACCCTGCCTGCGGCGATCCACGCAACCACCTGAGGATAAAGTCGATGTTCCATGGCCTGCACCCGGCTTTCTAACCGCTCAGGTGTGTCATTCGTGCGGACCGCTACGGCAGCCTGCGCGATCACCGGACCTGCATCCAAAGCGGGAATGACAAAATGCACACTGCATCCATGCCAGGTATCGCCCGCATCGAGCACGCGTTGATGCGTGTGTCGGCCACGATAAGCGGGCAAAAGAGAGGGATGAATGTTAATGAGCCGGCCAATATATCTTTCCACAAGGGCATCCCCGAGAATGCGCATAAATCCCGCCAACACCACCAAATCTGGGTCGATGATATCTAGATGCTCAGCTAGGGCTTGATCGTAGGCAGACCGCTTGGCATAGGCTCGATGATCAATGACCGTCGTAGCAATGCCAGCGGTTTGTGCTCTTAATAAGCCATAGGCGTCTGGATTATTACTGATGACTCGGCTAATTTGCGCGCGAATCTCACCCGCCTCAATGCCATCGATAATGGCTTGCAGGTTGCTGCCGCTTCCAGAAATTAGCACCACCAGCCTAGGCTTGGCTTTGCTCATGGCGCCTCCCGGTAAATCACCCCCGCGTGATCACTTGCCCTGACAATTTCGCCCATCACCCATGCGCGCTCACCGCTTGCTTGCAAGGCAGCTAAAGCCGCTTCGGTTGTATCGGCTGGCACAACCACAGCCATGCCGACACCGCAGTTAAAGGTTCGGCGCATCTCCGTTGTATCGACCCCACCGGTTTGCTGCAACCAGTCAAATAACGCCGGCCACCGCCAACTTTGGGTATTCACTTGTGCGCTGAGGTCTTTGGGCAAAATACGCGGCAAATTTTCCGTAAGGCCGCCGCCAGTGATATGCCCCATACCATGAATCGGTGTTTGCTTAATGAGTTGAGCAATACTGCGGGCATAAATTTTGGTTGGAGCGAGTAGCCACTTATCGAGTGGGTTTCCCTCAAGGGTGCGTGTCAGCGCATCGGGGTCAAGATCTAGAATTTTTCGCACCAATGAGTAACCGTTGGCATGCACGCCGGTGCTCGCAAGCGCAATAATTTGATCGCCTAGTTGGATATTTTGACCATCAATGAGTTGGTCACGCTCGACAATGCCCACGCAAAAACCGGCTAAATCGTAATCTCCCTTACGATACATGCCTGGCATTTCAGCTGTTTCGCCACCAATCAACCCAGCGCCGGCTTGGCGGCAGCCCTCAG
>Ga0102930_1000065_pt1 | contig 31068 bp, 31 predicted proteins | sample SalPon1_B_H2O_MG_FD_84514 | JGI IMG/M metagenome (GOLD analysis project Ga0102930, IMG submission 84514) | Salt pond water microbial communities from South San Francisco under conditions of wetland restoration - Salt Pond MetaG R1_B_H2O_MG | ecosystem: Environmental > Aquatic > Non-marine Saline... | reverse complement strand
TATGAAAAGCCAGCTGCGCCGGGCCGATCGCAGCGGCGCCGCCGTGGCGTTGATCCGTGGCGCGGAGGAGGCGGCCGCCGATACCCTGACCGTCAAGTACCTGCGTGACGATTACGAGCAGATCACGGTGGCCATCGGGCAGCTCCCGGCGATACTCTCCGCGCTGCAGCCCCACTGAGAGGACAAGACAAAACCGTGGCATACGACGACGAAGAACAACTCGAGGCCATCCGTGACTGGTGGCACCGCTATGGCCGGCTGGTGCTCATCGCCGCCGTTGTGGTCCTTGCCGCCGTGCTGGGCTGGCAGCAGTGGACCGCCTGGCAGGAGCGTCAGGCGGCCAATGCCTCGGCGGATTACGCCGCGATCCTGCAGTCCCTCAATAACGCCGATCGTGAGGCCGCCGGCAATCGGTTGCAGACGCTGCGCGAGGCCCACGCCGACAGCCCCTACGTGGCCATGGCCACCTTCGCCGTGGCCACCGCTGCGATGGACGCCGGCAACGCCGAGCGCGCCGCCCGTGCCCTGGGCTGGGTCGCCGAGGAGCAATCCGCAAGCCCGCTGGCGGTGGTCGCGCGCATGCGCCAGGCCGAGGCCCTGCGGGTGCAGGGCCACCGCGACGCTGCGCTGGCCGCGCTCGAGCCCGTGCCGGACGGCCCGTTACGTGGACGCTTTCTTGAGCTGCAGGGTGACCTGCGGGTCGCACAGGGCGACACCGAGGCGGCCATTGCGGCCTATCAGCAGGCCATCGAGGCGGTCTCGGGACAGCGCCGCTCGCTGCTCGAGATCAAGCTCTTCGACCTGGGCGGGGCCCCGGCATCATGAGCGCGCATCGGAGCAGCATCGCCATCTTCCTGATACTCGCCGGTGCCCTGGCCGGCTGCGGCGGGCCGTCGCTGATCAATGCCGAGGATCCGCCGGCGCTTGACCGAGCGCCGGCCGAGCCGGCGATCACCCGGCACTGGTCGGCCTCGCTGGGTGCGGCCACGCCGCCCGGCTACCGACTCGAACCGGTGCTGAGGGCCGGACAGGTCTTTGCCGCCGGCGTCGACGGCACGGTGGCCGCCTTTGACGCGGAAACCGGCAATCAACGGTGGCGCCAGTCGCTGGATGTCACCGTCACCGGCGCGGTCGGCGTCGGCGACTCGGGCGTGGCGCTGGGCACGGCCGATGCCGAAGTGATTCTGCTGGATGCCGACAGCGGTGAGCCCCGCTGGCGCCAGCGGGTCAGCAGCGAGGTGCTTGCCCCGCCGGCCGTGGGCCAGGGCAGCGTTGTGGTGCGAACCGGCGATGGCGGGGTGTTTGCCTTTGAGGCGGACACCGGCGAGCAGCGCTGGCTCTACCGCAGTGGCGTCCCGGCACTCAGCCTGCGGGGTCATGACGCGCCGGTGCTGGTCAACGGCGGCGTTGTCATTGGCTTTGACAACGGCCGGCTGGGTGCGCTGAATCTCGCCAGCGGCGACGTCGCCTGGGAGGCCAGTGTCGCGGTGCCGGAGGGACGCAGTGATCTCGAGCGCATGGTTGATGTGGACGCCGATCCGGCCGTTGCCGGCGGCGATGTCTTTGCCGGCGCTTATCAGGGCCGGCTTGCCGGGATCGCGCTGTCCAGCGGTGAGATCGGCTGGACCCGTGACGTGTCGGTGCTCGGCGGCCTCAGCGTTGATGACAGCAACGTCTATGCCACCGATGAACGCGGCCGGCTGTGGGCGTTCGATCGCCGCAACGGCGCCTCGGTGTGGCGACTGGATGCGCTTGAGGGGGTCTCGCTGTCCGCGCCACGGCGCTATCGCGACGCGCTGATCGTCGCCGGCAGTGATGGCTATCTGAACTGGATCGGCCTGCGCGACGGAGGGCTCGAGGCCCGCTACGAGCTGACCGGCGCCCGGGTGACAGCGCCGCCCCGGGTCGATGGCGACCGGATCGTTGTGCTGGATCGTCAAGGCGAGCTGCGCTCGATCAGCGTCAATCAACAATAAGACGAGGAGAGCACCATGAGGATGATATTGCTCGGTCCCCCCGGGGCCGGTAAGGGCACACAGGCGGCGGGTTTGTGCGAGGCCTACGGCATTCCCCAGATTTCCACCGGCGATATGCTGCGGGCCGCTGTCAAGGCGGGCACTGAGCTGGGCGTGCAGGCCAAGGCCGTCATGGATGCCGGTGAGCTGGTCTCTGATGACATCATCATCGGCCTGGTGCGTGAGCGGATCGCCGAGCCGGACTGCGCCAACGGCTTTCTGTTTGATGGCTTTCCCCGCACCATCGCCCAGGCCGATGCGCTGGCGGATGCCGGGGTTGCCCTCGATGCCGTGGTCGAGCTCCGCGTTGATGACGAGTCCATCGTCTCGCGCATGGCCGGTCGCCGTGTGCATCCGGGCTCGGGCCGGGTCTACCACATCGACAATGCGCCGCCGGCCACCGCCGGTCAGGACGATGAGACCGGCGAGCCGCTGGTCCAGCGCGAGGATGACCAGCCGGCCACCGTGCGCCAGCGCCTTGCGGTCTATCACGACCAGACCCGGCCGCTGGTTGACTACTACCAGTCGCGGGCGCAGTCCGGCGACGCGGCAGCCCCGCGTTACGTCTGCGTCGAGGGCGAGGGCGATATCGATGGAGTGCGCCAGCGGATCATCGACGCGCTCGCCGACTGATCCGGGAACCGGGGCCCGCGCCATGCGTTCTGAGAATGCATGATGCGTGCCCTTTTTCTTGCCCTGTGGCTATCGATTGCCGGGACGGCAACCGCGGAGACCGTCCATCGATTGAGCATTGATGGCAGCATCGGGCCGGCCACGGCGCAGTACGTGATCGACGGTCTCGAGGATGCCCGCAAGGCATCGGCCACGGCGGTGTTGCTGACGATCGACACGCCCGGCGGGCTCGACTCGGCCATGCGCGAGATCATCCAGGCCATGCTCGACTCGCCGGTTCCGGTGCTCGGCTACGTCGCGCCGTCCGGCGCCCGCGCCGCGAGTGCCGGTACCTACATCCTCTATGCCGCCCACTGGGCGGCCATGGCGCCGGGTACCAACCTGGGGGCGGCCACGCCCGTGCAGGTCGGCCCGGGCGGCGGGTCCGGCGACAGTGGGGGTGACAGTGCCGGCGAGGGTGCCTCGGACGATACCGGTGGCGACGATGCATCCACCATGCAGCAAAAGCGCATCAACGACGCCGTCGCCTATATCCGCTCCCTCGCGGAGTTGCGGGGGCGCAATGCCGACTGGGCGGAGCGGGCGGTGCGCGAGTCGGTCAGTCTGTCGGCACAGCGTGCGCTTGCCGATAATGTCATCGATCAGATCGCTCCGGACGGGCGCGCCGTGCTGGCCGCCGCCGATGGCCGGCGGTTGATGGATGACGCCAATGCCGCGCCCCTCGACACGGCCGGGCGGCGCATCGAGGATCGCCCGCCGGACTGGTCGGATGAGTTCCTCGCGGTGATCACCCACCCCAACGTCGCCTATATCCTGCTCCTGGTCGGGCTCTACGGCGTGATCTTCGAGCTTGCCAACCCGGGGGCCATCGTGCCCGGGGTGATCGGTGGCACGTCGCTGCTGCTCGGGCTTTTCGCGATACAATTGGTGCCGGTGAACTACGCCGGGCTCGCGCTGATTCTGCTGGGGGCCGCGTTCATGGTGGGCGAGGCGCTGGTGCCGTCGTTCGGCGCGCTGGGGGTCGCCGGTGTGCTGGCCTTCGGGCTGGGCTCGGTCTTGCTGTTCGATGGGCAGGGACCGGGCTACGAGCTCTCGCTGTTGCTGGTCGGCGGAGTGACCGCGGCCAGTCTGCTGGTGTTCATGGGGACCGCCTGGCTGGCACTGCGCGCGTTCCGGCGTCGCGGCGTGGCGGGGCGCGACCACATGGAGGGGCTGACGGGGACGGTGACCGCCACCGAACCACAACTGCGCGTGCGCGTCGAGGGTGAGCGCTGGCGGGCCGTGGGCGAGGCCTCGCTGCAGATCGGCGAGACGGTCCGCGTGACCGCGGTGGACGGGCTGACAGTGACCGTAGAGCCCATGGAGCAACAACAACTCGGGAGAGGCAGGCAATGACAGGCGAGCAGACCGCCATCGAGCGGTTCGGCGAATGGCTGGAGACGGCCCGCGACACGGCAGGCGTGATCGAGCCCACGGCCATGACGCTGGCAACGGCGCAACCTGATGGTCAGCCCGGTGTGCGCACGGTGCTGCTCAAGCACTTCGATGCCGAGGGGTTCGTTTTCTACACCAATACCCGCAGCAAAAAGGGCAGCCAGCTCGCGGACAATCCGCAGGTGGCGCTCAACTTCTTCTGGGCACCGCTCGCCCGGCAGGTGGTCATCGAGGGGCGGGTCGAGTTTGTCAGTGACGCCGAGGCCGATGCCTACTTCGCCAGTCGACCGCGGCTGAGTCAGCTCGGCGCGTGGGCGTCCCATCAGTCCCGGGTGCTCGCCAATCGGGACGAGTTCGAGGCGCGCCTCGCCGAGGTCGAAGCACGCTTTGCCGATGGACCGGTCACACGGCCGCCGCACTGGACCGGCTACCGGGTGCGGCCGACGCTGATCGAGTTCTGGCAGGGCCGTGACGGCCGGCTCCATGACCGCGAGCGCTACACCCGCGGTGACAACGGCGAGTGGACCTGGACCCTGCTCAACCCCTAGGCGTTGCCCTCGGTGTCAAACCAGGGCTGCAGCGCCGCCGGCTGGCCGGTGGCAACGATCCGGCCCGGCCGCTCCAGTCGCCACTGCGCGCCCAGCGCCTCGGCCCGCGCCTGCCAATGGCCAATGATGGCCTGCATCCCCGCCGGCTGCACCGGGTAGTCATGAATCAGGCTGACGGATCGGCCGTCGCCGGTCTGGACATGCGCGGTGTAGGCAACCGGGCCCAGCGGCGGGTCGGCGTGCTCGGTGAGGGTGACAATCGCGGCCTGCTCCGTGCCGGGGTCGTCGGTGATGACCTCGCGATACCAGGGCTGTTGCGGCTCGATCTCGTGGGCGCGGGCCACCGACAGGGCCACCTCGGCGTCGCTGGACTCGACCCCGCGGGTGGGGGCGACGGCATGCACGGCGATCCCGTGGCTCTCGAGGCCCGAGTGGTACTGGCGCTGATGGCGCACCCATTCGCCATAGCCGCGGATCGCCGTCTCGGCATCGGCGTTGTGATGCGCCGCCCATGCATCCAGACTCAGCCACGGCGTCCAGACATCCCCGCTGGTCCCGAGAAAACGATTGCCGCTTTGCAATTGGCAATCCTCGATCTGATCGGGGCGATAAAGCGCCCCCTCAATCAATCGCCACAGATCGCCGAATTGGGCATGCTCGAGCTGCACTTTCATGAGTGCCGAGAGGTCATGAAAAGTGGCATAACTGAGATTGACTGGTTCCACGCCCATCAGCTGGCGCAATGCCCGATCCGTTGCAAGCCCGGCCCGGCCTTTTTCGAGGAGAACAGCCTCGAGTTGACGGCGTAGCGGATCGAGTTGTTCGCCCGGGGCGACCAGCGCAAACGGGAGCGCGAGCAGCGGCCCCGATCCCGGTCGGCGCAGGGGCGCGATGGCCGATTCGGGAAAGCGCCCCGCATTGCTGCCGAGGGCAAGCAATTGCGGGATGAACGGCCCGCCCCGCAGGCTGCCGCGATAGACATCGAGCAGGGCCTCGACCATGGGCAGGCCCGGGCGCAACAGTTCGGTGAGGTCATAGAGCGCCGCCGGCATGACAAATCCCGACTCGGCAATTTCCTCGCCGACAATGCGCCGCAGATCATCGGCAATGGGGGCGGCGAGCACTTCGGCATTATCGCGGCTCAATGGCTCGGGAGGGCGTTGACCCATGATCTGCGCGGGGTCGAGTTCAACGGTCAGCACAGCAGGTGTCGCGGAAAGGGCGGACGGCATTTCTGCCCCTCTTAATTGGAAAACGCCAAGTATACCATTTAGCGATTGTATGGATTATATTGTGGAGTGGTTATTCCCATTGCACGAACAACGGAGATTGCATGGACATTTCGAACTACACCACCGAGCAGTTGAACCAGCTGAAAAAGGATATCGACAGCGAAATCCAGAGCCGTCGCAAGGATGACGCCAAAAAAGCCCAGCAGGAAATGAAGCAGGTCGCGGAGCGCTATGGATTTACGCTCAATGATCTGGTCAGCGGACAGCCGGCCCGGACGCGCTCCAAGGGCAAGGTCCGCTTCCAGCATCCCTCGGATGCGGGCAAGACCTGGTCGGGACGCGGTCGCAAGCCGGTCTGGATCAAGGAGTGGGAAGCGGCTGGCCGGTCACTCGACGAGCTGCGTGTGGACTGATCAGCGCGGCAGCGCCCGCGGCGTCTGCGACTGGCCCGGGCCGGTTCAGGCGTCGCGGGCCGAGCGCTCGCGCAACCGCTCAAGCCCCTCTGACAGGGTCACGGGGTAGACGGCGGCACTGCGCAGCGCCCGCACCGCGTCCGGCACACGGGCAAGCTCGTCCAGGCAGCGGGCCCGGGCCGACTCCAGGGTGACACCGGCGGCGGGCAGTCGCCGGCCCTGCGCCATGACCGGCACCAGCAAGCCCGCCTCGGCCTCATCGCTTGCCATCAATCCCAGCGTATCCCCGCTCATCATGCCGTGGGCATCATGGTGCCGGTAGACCTGTTTGCGCCCGGGCAGATCGGTCTTGCCCGAGGCGTGCTTGCTGCGCGGCGTATCCCGAAAGTAGTGCAGCTTGTAGGCCGAGTCGAGGAACGGTTCGTCGGCCGACGTGTTCACGTTTGAGCCCACGCCCACCCCGTCGATGGGCGCGCCGTCGGCGAGCAGGTCCTCCAGGCGGTATTCATCAAGCCCGCCACTGACCAGAATCCGCGTGGCCTCGAGGCCGCCCGCGTCGAGGATCGCCCGGGTCTGGCGGGCATTGGCGGCCAGATCGCCGCTGTCGATCCGCACCGCCTTGATCGGGATCGAATCGTCGGCCAGCCGTTTCGCCACCGTGACCACGTTCTCGGCGCCGCGCCGCACATCGTGGGTATCGATCAGCAGCACGACATTGTCGGGGTGGTTGCGCGCAAAGCGCTCGAACGCCTCGATCTCGCTGTCATGCGCCAGGATGAAGGCATGCGCCATGGTGCCCGTCGGGGGAATGCCGTAGCGGGTGCTGCCCAGGCAGGTCGCCGTCGCCTCGAACCCCGCCAGATAGCAGGCCCGCGACGCCCAGGTGCCGGCCTCGCCGCCATGGGCACGGCGCATGCCGAAGTCGATGACCGGGGTATCGCCGGCGACAAGCCGGCAGCGTGCCGCCTTGGAGGCGATCAGCGTCTGGTAGTGGAGGATGTTCATGAGCCGCGACTCGATGAGCTGAGCCTCGGGCAGCGGCGCGATGATCTGCACCAGTGGCTCTTCCGGGAAAAACACCGTGCCCTCGGGCAGGGCGTTGACCCGGCCACTGAAGTGAAACCCCGCCATGGTCTCGATAAAGGCCTCGGTAAAAAGCCCCGAGGCGCGCATCCACTCCAGCTCGGCATCGCCGAAGGCGAGGTTCTCCAGCCACTCCAGTGCCTGCTCGAGCCCGGCCGCCACAAAAAAGCCGCGGTGACGGGACTGGCGCATGAAAAGCTCGAAGACCGCCGGCTCGGTCATGCCATGCGCATAGTAGGTCTGCAGCATGGTCAGCTCGTAGAGATCGGTGAGAAGCGGCGTGCGCTCCAGATCGAGGCCGGCGCCTGCCATCAGGTACGCAGGCCAGTGCCGCGGTTGAGCAGCCACAGGCTGAGGACGGTGCCCGCGGCGATAAACCCGAGAATCAGCCCATAGGCCGTCACAATCGGGATGTCGGAGCTGCCGAGCACGCCGTAGCGAAACGCGTTGACCATGTAGAAGATCGGGTTGATCAGCGATACGTGCTGCCAGAATTCGGGCAGCAGCGAGATCGAGTAGAACACGCCACCGAGATAGGTCATCGGCGTGAGAATGAACGTGGGCACGATGGAGATATCATCGAATTTCCGGGCGAATACCCCGTTGATGAACCCGCCCAGCGAGAACAGCACCGCCGTGAGGAACACCACCGAAATCGTCACTGCCACGTTGTGGATGCTCAGATCGGCGAAAAAGCTGGCGATGATCGTCACGATCAGCCCGGTGCAGAGCCCGCGTCCCACGCCACCGGCGACGTAGCCGGCGAGGATGACGTAATTGGGGGTGGGCGAGACCAGCAGTTCCTCGATGTGGCGCTGGAATTTGGCCCCGAAAAACGAGGACACCACGTTGGTGTACGAGTTGGTGATAACCGACATCATGATGATGCCCGGGGCGATGAACGCCATGAAGCTGTAGCCCTCCATGGGCCCCACCCGCGAGCCGATCAGCCCGCCGAAGATCACGAAATAAAGCGTCATCGTGATGGCCGGCGGCAGCAGGGTCTGCACCCAGATCCGCATATAGCGGTGGGTTTCCTTGCTGGCGAGGGTCTGCAGCGCGGTCAGCGTCTGGCGCGGGTAAGCGGGGTAGAGTCCGGCCATGGTCAAGCAGTCTCCGACTGGGGTTCGGGGTTGCGGGTGCCGAGCATGCGAACGAACAGCTCCTCGAGCCGATTGGACTTGTTTTTCATGCTCGTAACCTCGACACCCGCGGCGTTGAGCGCGCTGAACAGCTCGGTCAGTGTCTGCTCGCCCCGGACTTCGACCTCGATGGTGCGCTCGTCGAGGGGCAGGACGCCGAAGTCGGGCAGCGACGGCAGCGAGCGCGCCGGCGTTGATACGTCAAGGACAAAGCTCTGCGATTTGAGTTTCGTCAGCAACGATCGCACGTCGGTGTCCTCGACGATGCGCCCGCCATCGATGATGCCGATGCCGCGACACAGCGACTCGGCCTCTTCAAGATAGTGGGTGGTCAGGATGATGGTGGTGCCGCGCTCGTTCATGCGCCGCAGGAAATCCCACATCGAGCGCCGCAGCTCGATATCGACCCCGGCGGTGGGTTCGTCGAGGATCAGCAGCCGCGGCTCGTGGACCAGGGCGCGGGCGATCATCAGACGGCGTTTCATGCCGCCGGACAGCTGCCGCGAGGGCGCATCGCGCTTACCCCACAGGTCCAGCTCGCGCAGGTATTTCTCGGCCCGCTCGCGGGCGGTTGCCCGATCGATCCCGTAGAACCCCGCCTGATTGGTGACGATCTGCCCGACGGTCTCGAACTGATTGAAATTGAATTCCTGCGGGACGAGACCGATGTTGGATTTGGCCTCCCACGGGTGGGCGAGGATGTCGTGGCCGAATACCTCGACATGCCCCGCGCTCGGCCGCACCAGTGAGGCGACGGTGCCGATGATGGTGGTCTTGCCGGCGCCGTTGGGCCCGAGCAGCCCGTAGAAGTCGCCGGGGCAAACCTCGAGATTGATGTCGTGCAAAGCCGTGACGCCGCCAGGATACGTCTTGTTCAACTGACGAAGAGAGAGCGCATTCATGCTGAATCGAACCGGATTGGTGAGCCGCAGACAAGCGGTAGAAAGACCGGAAGGCTAGCCCCTTTCGCGTCGCGGGTGCAAGCGCTTCGGGTGGGGGTCTGATTGGACAGTCGAGCCGCCGTCAGCGTAAACTTTTACTCTGAAACAGTGGACGGGAGGGCTTCCGCGGAACCCTCCCGTTTTTGCGAGCGAACGGGGTACAGGCGTGAGTCAATTGGCGATTCTGGGGCTGGAGGACGGCTCGATTTTCAAGGGCACGGCCCTCGGTGCAACCGGCCGGACGGCCGGCGAGGTCTGCTTCAACACCGCGATGACCGGCTACCAGGAAATCTGCACCGATCCGTCCTACTACGGCCAGATGGTCACGCTGACCCATCCGCACATCGGCAACACCGGGGCCACGCCGATTGACGAAGAAGCCCGCGGCCCGCAGCTCGCCGGGCTGATCATCCGTGACGCGCCCATTCGCCTGAGCAACTGGCGCTCGCGCATCGGGCTGCCCGAGTATCTGGCCGAATACGGCATTGTCGGGATCGCCGATATCGACACGCGGCGCCTGACCCGGTTGCTGCGCGAAAAGGGCGCACAGAACGGCTGTATCATCGCCGGCGACGACGCCGATCCTGATGCCGCCGTTGCAGCGGCCCGGGCCCATCCCGGGCTGACCGGCCGGGATCTGGTGCGTTCGGTGACAACGCCCAGCGCCTACGAATGGCGCCTTGGCAGCTGGTCGCTGGCGGGTGGCGAGCGTGAGGCGCAGCCCGTGGCGGATGCCGATCTACCGTGGCACGTGGTGGCCTATGACTTCGGGATCAAGCGCAATATCCTGCGCCGGCTGGTCGACAGCGGCTGCCGCGTCACGGTGGTGCCGGCCGACACGCCGGCCGAAACGGTTCTCGCGGATGCCCCCGACGGGGTGTTCCTGTCCAACGGCCCCGGCGACCCCGAACCACTCGACTATGCCGTCGAGGCGACCCGGCAATTCCTTGCCGCCGGGGTGCCGGTATTCGGCATCTGTCTGGGTCATCAGCTGCTCGGGCTGGCCGCGGGCGCGGGCAGCGTCAAGATGAAGTTCGGGCATCACGGCGCCAACCACCCGGTGGTGGATGTCGATACCCAGCGCGTCATGATCTCGAGCCAGAACCACGGGTTTGCCGTGGATGCCGACTCCCTGCCCGCCAACGTCCGCGTGATCAACCGCTCGCTTTTCGATGGCACGCTGCAGGGCATCGAGCTGACCGATACGCCGGCTTTCAGCTTTCAGGGGCATCCCGAAGCCAGCCCCGGCCCGCATGACGTCTCGGCGCTGTTCGCCCGTTTTGTCGATTTGATGGCCGCCCGCCAGTCGGCCCGTTCCACCAGGTAGACCTCTCCCATGCCCAAGCGTACCGACATCCAAAGCATTCTGATCATCGGCGCCGGGCCGATCGTGATCGGTCAGGCCTGCGAGTTCGACTACTCCGGCGCCCAGGCCTGCAAGGCCCTGCGCGAGGAGGGCTATCGCGTCATTCTGGTCAACTCGAATCCCGCCACGATCATGACCGACCCCGAGATGGCCGATGCCGTGTACATCGAGCCGATCCAGCCCCAGGTCGTCGCCAGCATCATCCGGCGCGAACGCCCCGATGCGGTGCTGCCCACCATGGGCGGGCAGACCGCACTCAACTGCGCGCTCGAGCTTGACCGCCGCGGCGTGCTCGAGGAATACGGCGTCGAGATGATCGGTGCCACCAAGTCGGCCATCGATCGCGCCGAAGACCGCGAGGCATTCCGCCAGGCCATGGCGCGGATCAATCTCGACACGCCCACCGCGCGCATCGCCCAGTCCATGGAGGCGGCCTACGAGGCGCAGCGCGCCATTGGCTTTCCCACCATCATCCGCCCATCGTTCACCCTGGGCGGCAGCGGTGGCGGCATCGCCTACAACGCCGAGGAATTTGCCGAGATCTGCGAGCGCGGGCTGGACCTGTCGCCCACCAACGAGCTGCTGATCGAAGAGTCGGTGCTGGGCTGGAAAGAGTTCGAGATGGAGGTGGTCCGCGACCCGAGCGACAACGCCATCATCATCTGCGCCATCGAAAATCTTGACCCGATGGGCGTGCACACCGGTGACTCGATTACCGTGGCGCCGGCCCAGACCCTCACGGACAAGGAATACCAGATCATGCGCGACGCCTCGCTGGCGGTGCTGCGCGAGATCGGGGTCGAGACCGGTGGCTCCAACGTGCAGTTCGCGGTCAACCCCGACGACGGTCGCCTGGTGGTCATCGAGATGAACCCGCGCGTGTCCCGGTCGTCGGCGCTCGCCTCGAAGGCGACCGGCTTTCCCATCGCCAAGGTGGCGGCCAAGCTTGCCGTGGGCTATTCGCTGGATGAGCTGCGCAACGAGATTACCGGCGGTCGGACGCCGGCCTCGTTCGAGCCCAGCATTGACTATGTCGTCACCAAGATCCCGCGCTTTACCTTCGAGAAGTTCATGCGCACCAAGCCCGTGCTGACCACGCAGATGAAGTCGGTGGGTGAGGTCATGGCAATGGGGCGCAATTTCCAGGAGTCGCTGCAGAAGGCGCTTCGGGGCCTTGAAAACGGTCTCGAGGGTCTCGATCCGCGGGTCGTGCCCGGCGACGGCGCACTCGATCAGGTGGTCCAGGAAGTCCGCCAGCCCGGCCCGGAGCGGCTGTTGTGGGTGGCGGACGGTTTTCGTGCCGGGCTGAGTCTCGAACAGCTGTTCGAGCACACCTGGATCGATCCCTGGTTCCTCGCCCAGGTGGGCGACCTGATCGAGCGCGAGACGGCCCTTGCCGGCACGGCGCTGGAGCAGCTCGACGCCGATGCACTGCGGCGGCTCAAGCGCAGCGGCTTTTCCGATGCCCGCCTGGCACGGGTGCTGGACACCCGCGAGGCCGAGGTGCGCGCGCGGCGTCATGCGCTGGGCGTCCGCCCCGTCTATAAACGCGTCGACTCCTGCGCGGCCGAGTTCGCGACGGCCACGGCCTATCTCTACTCGAGCTATGACGAGGAGGATGAGGCGGCGCCGAGCGATCGCGAGAAGATCATGATCCTGGGTGGCGGGCCCAACCGCATCGGTCAGGGCATCGAGTTTGACTACTGCTGTGTGCACGCGGCGCTGGCGCTGCGCGAGGACGGCTACGAAACCCTCATGGTCAACTGCAACCCCGAGACCGTCTCCACCGACTATGACACCTCGGACCGGCTCTATTTCGAGCCGCTCACCCTTGAGGATGTTCTGGAAGTGGTCGAGACCGAACAGCCCGCCGGCATCGTCATTCAGTACGGCGGGCAGACCCCGCTCAAGCTTGCGCGCGACCTTGAGGCGGCGGGGGCGCCCATCATCGGGACCACGCCGGATTGCATCGATCTGGCCGAGGACCGCGAGCGCTTTCAGGGGCTGATCAACGAGGCCGGGCTGCAGCAGCCGCCCAATCGCACCGCAAGCAGCGCCGACGAGGCCTTCCGGCTGGCCGACGAGATCGGCTATCCGCTGGTCGTGCGGCCGTCCTACGTGCTCGGCGGCCGGGCGATGGAAATCGTCTATCAGCAATCCGAGCTGGCGCAGTACATGAACGAGGCGGTGCGGGTTTCCAACGAATCGCCGGTGCTCCTCGACCGCTTCCTCGACGACGCCGTCGAGGTGGATGTGGACGCCATCTGTGATGGCGAAGAGGTCCTCATCGGCGGGGTCATGGAGCATATCGAACAGGCCGGCGTTCACTCCGGCGATTCCGCCTGCTCGCTGCCGCCGTACAGTCTGGCCCCTCAGGTGGTGGACCGGCTGCGCGAGCAGATGCGTGCCATGGCCCTGCGCCTGCAGGTCGTGGGCCTGATGAACGCCCAGTTCGCCATCAAGGGCGACGAGATCTTTGTGCTCGAGGTTAATCCGCGGGCGTCGCGCACGGTCCCGTTCGTGTCCAAGGCTACGGGTCTGCCGCTTGCCAAGATCGCCGCGCGGTGCATGGTCGGGCGCAGCCTGGCCGATCAGGGCTGCACCCGCGAGCGCATCCCGCCGATCTATTCGGTCAAGGAGGCGGTCTTCCCGTTCATCAAATTCCCCGGTGTCGATCCGATTCTGGGCCCGGAGATGAAGTCCACCGGCGAGGTTATGGGCATTGGCCCGGTGTTTGGCGAGGCCTACGCCAAGTCGCAGCATGCCGCCGGCGTTGAGCTGCCGCGGGCGGGCCGGGTGTTCATCAGCGTGAGGGATGCCGACAAGCCGGTCATCGCGCCGATCGCCCGGGATCTTGTGCGCAAGGGCTTCGAGCTGGTCGCCACCCGCGGCACGGGCGAGATCCTCGATCAGGCCGGCATTCCCTGCGAGCGCATCAACAAGGTCGCCGAGGGTCGTCCGCACATCGTCGACGCGATCAAAAACGGCGGTATTCAGCTGATCATCAACACCACCGAAGGCCGGCAGGCCATTGCCGATTCCTTTTCGATCCGCCGCGAGGCCCTGCAGCACAAGGTCTGTTATACCACCACCATCGCAGGGGCTCGGGCGACGGGGCAGGCGCTGGGGTATCTTGAATCCGACGACGTGCGTTCACTCCAGGATCTGCACAGGGAGGCCAGAGCATGAGTAAGACACCGCTGACCGTGCGCGGTGCCGAGCAGCTTCGCGACGAGCTCAACCGGCTCAAAAGCGACGAACGCCCGCGCGTGATTAACGCCATCGCCGAGGCCCGCGCGCATGGCGATCTCAAGGAAAACGCCGAGTATCACGCCGCGCGCGAGCAGCAGGGGTTCATCGAGGGGCGGATCGCCGAGATCGAATCGAAGCTGGCCAATGCGCAGGTGATCGACGTGACCACACTGCCGGCGAACGGCAAGGTCGTCTTCGGTGTCACCGTGGTGCTGGCGGACGAGCAGGACGGCTCGGAGAAGACCTACCAGATCGTTGGCGAAGACGAGGCCGATATCAAGCACGGCCGCATTTCGGTTCAATCACCCATCGCCCGGGCGCTGATCGGCAAGGACGAGGGCGATGTCGTCGATGTGCAGACACCCGGGGGGCATCGCGCCTATGAAATCGTCGAGGTCCGATACCAGTAGCGGTCTGTCGCGGCTGGACGCGATCAAGCTCGAGCTCGCCGTGGTGGTGGGCCTGCTTGTGGGGGTGCTGATCGGGGTGTGGCGGGTCGAGATGAGCCACTGGGCGGATCTGGGCCTGCTTGCGCTGGCCGGTTTTGCCGCCGGCGGCTGGATTGCCTGGCGCACGCGCGGCATGTTGCGGGACGACCGGCATGGCTCGTAGCCGCGGCAGTCGGCGCTGGCTCGACGAGCACTTCAACGACCCCTATGTGCGCGAGGCCCAGCGCCGGGGGTTACGATCGCGGGCGGCGTTCAAGCTCGAGGCCATCGACCAGCGTGACCAGCTGCTCAAGCCTCGCCAGTGCGTGGTCGACCTGGGTGCGGCGCCCGGCGGCTGGAGTGAATATGCCGCCCATCGGGTTGGCTCCGCCGGCGTGGTGATCGCCGTCGACCGGCTCGAGATGACACCTCCCCCCGGTGTCACCCTCGTCCATGACGACTTCGAGACGGATCAGGGGCTGGCCGCGGTGGACGCCGCGCTCGGCGGGCGCGCCGTGGACTTCGTGCTCTCGGACATGGCGCCCAACTTTGCCGGGCAGAAGGCGATCGATCAGCCAGCGTCCATGCGGCTCGCCGAGCTTGCACTGGCGTTCTGCGATGATCGGCTGAAACCTGATGGCGGGCTGCTGGTCAAAACGTTTCAGGGACAGGGCTTTGATGAGCTGCTGCGGACCATGCGCCAGGCATTCCGCCAGGTCCAGAGTCGCAAACCGCCGGCCTCGCGCGGCCGGAGCCGCGAGGTCTATTTGCTGGCCCGTGGCTATCGGGGCGTGTAGGCTGAGTCATTATTCGATCGTTAGAGGTGAGCCGTCTTGAACGACATGGCCAAGAATTTGCTCCTCTGGGTGGTCATCGCCGTGGTGCTGATGTCCGTTTTCAGCAATTTCCAGGGGCAGGGGACCACCGCCCAGGAAATCCCGTACTCGCAGTTCCTCACGGAGGTTGAGAACAGCCGGGTCGACTCGGTGACGATGAAGGGCCCGGTCATCCGCGGCACCCGCGGGGACGGGTCCAACTTCACCACTTACAGTCCGGAGACCGATAACAGTGCGCTGGTCGGTCAGCTCATGGACGGGGGCGTGAACATCACCGCCGAGGAGCCCGAGGGCCGCAGCATGCTGCTGCAGATTCTCATCTCCTGGTTCCCCTTCCTGCTGCTCATCGGCGTGTGGATCTACTTCATGCGCCAGATGCAGGGCGGTGGCGGCGGCCGCGGCGCCATGTCGTTCGGCAAGAGCCGCGCCAAGATGATGTCCGAAGAGCAGGTCAAGGTGACCTTCAAGGACGTCGCCGGCGTGGAAGAGGCCAAGCAGGACGTGGTCGAGCTTGTCGAGTTCCTCAGCGATCCGTCCAAGTTCCAGCGCCTTGGCGGCAACATCCCCCGCGGCGTGATGATGGTCGGACCGCCGGGCACGGGTAAGACGCTGCTCGCCAAGGCCATTGCCGGCGAGGCCAAGGTGCCGTTTTTCAGCATCTCGGGCTCGGATTTTGTCGAGATGTTCGTGGGCGTGGGTGCCTCGCGGGTGCGCGACATGTTCGAGCAGGCGAAAAAGCAGGCTCCCTGCATCATCTTTATCGACGAGCTCGATGCCGTGGGCCGTCAGCGCGGCGCCGGCATGGGCGGCGGCAATGACGAGCGCGAGCAGACACTCAACCAGATGCTTGTCGAGATGGACGGGTTCGAGGGCAATGAGGGTGTGATTGTGATCGCCGCGACCAACCGCCCCGATGTGCTCGACCCCGCGTTGCTGCGCCCGGGCCGCTTTGACCGGCAGGTGGTGGTGCCGCTGCCCGACGTGCGCGGTCGCGAGCAGATCCTCAACGTGCACATGAACAAGACCCCGGTGGCCGATGACGTAAACGCCCGGACCATTGCCCGGGGCTGTCCCGGCTTTTCCGGCGCGGATCTGGCCAACCTGGTCAACGAGGCGGCGCTGTTCGCGGCGCGGCGCAACAAGCGGGTGGTGGATCACACCGACTTCGAGGACGCCAAGGACAAGATCATCATGGGCGCCGAGCGCAAGTCGATGGTCATGGGCGAGGACGAGAAGCGTCTCACCGCCTACCACGAGGCGGGTCATGCGATCGTCGGGCTGAACGTGCCCGATCATGATCCCGTCCACAAGGTGACCATCATCCCGCGCGGGCGCGCTCTGGGCGTGACCATGTTCCTGCCCGAGGAGGACCGCTACAGCTATACCAAGCAGCGGTTGAACAGCTCCATCTGCGGGCTGTTCGGCGGGCGCATTGCCGAGGAGCTGATCTTTGGCGCCGAGCGGGTCACCACCGGGGCCCAGAACGACATCGAGCGGGTCACCGACATCGCGCGCAACATGGTCACCAAGTGGGGGCTGTCGAGCAAGATGGGACCGCTGGCCTATGGCGAGGATGAAAGCCAGAATGCCATGGGGCTGCCGATGGGGCAGAAGAACATCTCCGATGAGACGGCGCATTCCATCGATGAAGAGGTGCGGCGGATCGTCGAGGAGAACTACGCCGAAGCCACCCGCGTGCTCAAGGCGCATGACGACAAGCTCCACGCCATGGCCGATGCGCTGATGAAGTACGAGACCATCGACCGCGAGCAGATCGACGACATCATGAACGGCCGTCCGCCGCGGCCGCCCAAGGAAAGCGAAGGGCCCACCGGCACCGCGCCGGGCGGGGGAGCCGCCGCCGAGGGCGATGATGAAGTGGCCGATGACGGGGTCGGTGTCGGCAAGCCTGCCAGCGAGCACTAGTCTGACGTGTCGGTGACGCTGGACTGCGGGGGGCGCGAGCTGTCGCTGCGCCACCCCCGGGTGATGGGCATCCTCAACGTGACCCCCGATTCCTTCTCGGACGGGGGTCGTTTCGTGGGGGAGCAGGCCGCTGTCGAGCATGCCTGTGCCATGCAGGAGGCCGGAGCGGCGATCATCGATGTCGGCGGCGAGTCCACCCGCCCCGGCTCCACCGGGGTGTCGGAGCGTGAAGAGCTCGACCGGGTCATTCCGGTGCTCGAGGCGCTGGGCCGGGTGGTCGACGTGCCGCTGTCCGTGGACACCAGCAAGCCCGCGGTCATGAAAGCGGCGGCCGCCGCCGGGGCCGGGCTGATTAACGATGTCACCGCGCTGCGCACCCCGGGGGCGCTCGAGACCGCCCGCGAGATCGGGCTGCCCGTGTGTCTGATGCACATGCAGGGCTCGCCGGCGACCATGCAGGACAACCCCGCCTACGCCGATGTGCTCGAGGAGGTCTCGGCATTCCTTGGCGAGCGCCTTGAGGCCGCCGAGGCGGCCGGCATCCCGCGCTCGCGGCTTTTGATCGATCCGGGCTTCGGTTTTGGCAAGAAAGACCCGCATAATGCCCGCCTGCTCGCCGGGCTGCCGGCGCTGGCCGACTGGGGGGTGCCGGTGCTGGCCGGTCTGTCCCGCAAGTCGCTGGTCGGCCGGGTGCTGGGCCGGGAAATGCCCGAGCGGCTGGCCGGCAGCGTGGCGGCGGCGGCGCTGGCCGCCTGGCAGGGGGCATCCATTGTCCGTGCGCATGATGTCGCGCAGACGCGTGATGCCGTCACCCTGGTCGATTATGTCCGCCGACACGGAGAGGATGGCGCATGACACGCAAGTATTTCGGCACCGATGGCATTCGCGGGCGCGTGGGGGACTGGCCGATTACCGCGGATTTCGTGCTCAAGCTGGGATGGGCGGCCGGCCGCGTCATCGCCGCCCGCCATGGCGCCGGCGAGGTGCTGATCGGCAAGGACACCCGGCTTTCCAACTACATGTTCGAGTCGGCGCTGGAGTCGGGCCTGTCGGCGGCGGGCATCGATATTCGCCTGCTCGGCCCCATGCCCACACCGGGCATCGCCTATCTCACCCGCACGCTGGGGGCCAGCGCCGGCATCGTCATCAGCGCCTCGCACAACGGCCACGAGGACAATGGCATCAAGTTCTTCTCGGCCGACGGGTTCAAACTCGATGACGACGCCGAGCGTGCAATCGAAGCCCAGCTCGAGGAGCCGCTTGCCACCGTCGGCTCGGCCCATCTGGGCAAGGCCACCCGGCTGATGGATGCCCCCGGCCGTTACATCGAATTCTGCAAGGCCGCGCGGCCGACGGGCCTCGATCTGCGCGGCGTCAAGCTGGTGGTGGATTGCGCCAACGGCGCGGGCTATCAAGTCGGCCCGGCGGTGTTCGAGGAGCTCGGCGCCCGCGTGATCCGCCGTGGCATCCAGCCCGATGGACTCAACATCAATGTCGACTGCGGCTCGACCCAGCCCGCCGGGCTGCAGGCGGCGGTCATCGAGCACGGCGCCGATGCGGGCATTGCCCTCGATGGCGACGGCGATCGGGTCATTATGGTCGACCACCGCGGCGAGGTGCTCGACGGCGATCAGCTGCTGTGGATCATCGCCGCCGACCGCGCCCGCGCGGGCACACTGCGCGGACCGGTGGTGGGTACGCAGATGACCAACCTCGGGCTCGAGCGGGCGCTGCGCCGCCTGGATATCGATCTCCACCGCGCCCGCGTCGGGGACCGCTACGTCCTTGAAATGCTCCGCGAGTGCGGCGGCACCCTGGGTGGTGAGTCATCCGGGCATATCGTCTGCCTCGATCGCACCACCACCGGTGACGGGACCGTCTCGGCGCTGCAGGTGCTCGGGGCCATGACGCGGTCCGGACGGCCACTGGCCGAGCAGCTCGAGGGGATGACCCGCACGCCTCAGCATCGGGTGGATGTCCCCATCGAGCGCGGCAGTCGGCCCATGGGCGATGCACGGCTGCGCCAGGCAGTCGAAGCCCTCGAAGCCGAGCTGGGCGACCGCGGGCGGGTGCTGTTGCGTGCCTCGGGCACCGAGCCGCTGCTTCGCGTGATGGTCGAGGGTGAGGAGGCCGCTCAGGTCAAGGCACGGGCGCACGCGCTGGCCGCCAAGGTGCAGGCGTTGTGTGGCGTCGCCGCGCCGGCCGGAGCGGATGCGAATTGATCTGGTAGCCCGCGATGAGTAACCTTCGCAGTTTTTGAGCAGGGGACTGCCATGCGCACGTCGCTGATTGCTGGCAACTGGAAAATGAACGGGCGGCTTGATGACGCCCGCGGGCTGGCCGCCGCCGTGACCCGCGGGGTGGCCGCGCTCGATGGCGTCGAGACTGTGGTCTGCCCGCCGTTCCTGCATCTGGAATCGGTGCGCGAGGCGCTCGGCGATACCGTCGCACTGGGCGCGCAGAACTGCGCCGATGCGCCCGACGGCGCCCGCACCGGCGAGGTCTCGGCGGCCATGCTCGGCGATCTGGGGGCGCGCTACGTGATCCTCGGCCATTCCGAGCGGCGCCAGTACGACGGCGACGACGAGGCGTCCATCGCGGCGCGCTACGCGCAGGCGCTGGCACAGGGGCTGCGGCCGATCCTGTGCGTTGGCGAAACCCTCGAGGAGCGCGAGGCCGACCGCACCGAGACGGTGGTGGCCAACCAGCTCAACGGCGTCATCGACCGGCTGGACGCGCCCACCGGGCTGGGCGACGGGGTGATCGCCTATGAGCCGGTCTGGGCCATCGGCACTGGACACACGGCGACGGCCGAACAGGCCCAGTCAATGCACGCATTCATCCGCCGCACCCTTGCCGAGCGCGACGCCGGGATGGCCAATCGCATGCGGCTGCTCTACGGCGGCAGCATGAAAGCGGCAAACGCGGGCGAGCTGCTCGCCGAGCCGGATATCGACGGCGGCCTGATCGGCGGTGCCTCGCTCAAGGCCGATGACTTTGTGGCCATCTGCGCCACGGCAGCGCGGGGCTGACCCCCGCAGACAAACGGAATCGATTGATTGATGTACACGATTGTTCTGGCGATCCACCTCGGGCTTGCACTGGTGCTGATCGGCGTGGTGCTGCTCCAGCACGGCAAGGGCGCCGATGCCGGCGCGGCGTTCGGCAGTGGCGCGTCCAACACGGTGTTTGGCGCGCGCGGTTCGGCGTCCTTTTTGGGGCGGTTGACCGGTATCCTCGGGGTGGGCTTTTTTGCCACCAGCCTGGCGCTTGCCATCATGGCCGGCACGTTCAGCTCCGGTGGCAGCGTGGTGGACGGCTCGGCGACGAGTGCGCCGGCCACCGAGAGCACCCCGGCGCCGGCCGCCGGCGACGAGGCGAGCAGTGACGGCGATTCCGCGCCCGCACCCGCGCCGGATTGAGGCGGTATGACCGCCGGTCGCGGATTGCTCGTCCGCGGCCGCACTGATAACATCTCATTGGATATGGCCACCGTGCCGCGGATGTGGTGGAACAGGTAGACACGCTGTCTTGAGGGGGCAGTGGCGCAAGCCGTGCCGGTTCGAGTCCGGCCATCCGCACCATCTTGGTCCGTTGTGACCGTTTCGACTGAAAGGTGGCAACCGCCTATGATCGAAAGCTATCTCCCCGTCCTCGTGTTCATCGCCATCGCAATGGGCATTGGCATCGCGCCCCTCGCGGCGGGTTTCATTCTTGCCCCCCGGCGGCCGGATCACGAAAAGCTCTCGCCCTACGAGTGCGGGTTCGAGGCGTTCGAGGATTCGCGCATGCAGTTCGATGTGCGCTACTACCTCGTTGCCATCCTTTTCATCATCTTCGATCTGGAAATCGCCTTTCTTTTTCCGTGGGCCATCGTGCTCGATGACATCGGGCTGTTTGGTTATGGCGCCATGGCGGTCTTTATTGGCGTGCTCCTGGTCGGTTTCCTCTACGAATGGAAGAAGGGGGCTCTGGAATGGGAATAGAAGGTGCTCTCGACAAGGGCTTCGTCACCACGTCCGCGGACAAGCTCATCAACTGGGCCCGCACCGGGTCGCTCTGGCCGATGACCTTCGGGTTGGCATGCTGCGCCGTCGAGATGATGCATGCCGGCGCGGCGCGCTATGACATGGACCGGCTCGGTCTGATCTTTCGGCCGTCGCCCCGCCAGTCCGACGTCATGATCGTCGCCGGGACGCTGGTCAACAAGATGGCGCCGGCGCTGCGGCGGGTCTACGACCAGATGCCCGATCCCAAGTGGGTGATCTCCATGGGGTCGTGCGCCAACGGGGGTGGCTACTACCACTACTCCTATTCGGTGACCCGGGGCTGCGACCGGATCGTGCCCGTGGACATCTACGTGCCCGGCTGTCCGCCGACCGCCGAGGCGCTGCTCTACGGCGTCGTCCAGTTGCAGAACAAGATCCACCGCACGAACACCATTGCACGCTAGGGAGAACCATCATGGCCCTGACGGCTGAGAAGGTGCTCGAAAAGGTCCATTCATCGCTGGGCGAGCAGGTCATCACCAGCCGCTGCGAATATCGCGAAGCGGAAATCGAGGTCGCGCCCGGCGATCTTTTCGCGGCAATGCAGACACTGCGCGACGATGCCGGTCTGGCGTTCAGCCAGCTGCTGGACATCGCCGCCGTCGACTATGCCGCCTACGGAAAGGACGAGTGGATTACCGAGGCGGCCACCAATACCGGCTTCAGCCGCGGCGTGGACGGTTTCAGCACCGGCCGTCTGGGGCTGACCGGCATTTACGGCGTCCAGCCCGTCGGCGACAGCACCGGACGGCGGTTCGCGGCGGTCTATCACTTGCTGTCGGTCACGCATAACCACCGCCTGCGGGTGCGCTGTTTTGCCGCCGATGATGACCTGCCCATGCTTGACTCCATCGTGCCGCTGTATGCCTCGGCCAACTGGCAGGAGCGCGAGGCGTTCGATCTGTTCGGGCTGATCTTCAACGGTCATCCGGACCTGCGTCGCATCCTCACCGACTATGGCTTTGTCGGTCATCCGTTCCGCAAGGATTTTCCGCTCATCGGCAATGTCGAAGTGCGGTACGACGAAAACCGGGGTCGGGTGGTCTACGAGCCGGTCTCCATCGAGCCGCGCGTGCTGGTGCCGCGGGTCATCCGCGACGACAACCGCTACGCCGACCCCTCCCAGCAGGAGGCCTCCGATGCCTGAGATCAGTAGCTATACCGTCAACTTCGGTCCCCAGCATCCGGCCGCCCACGGCGTCCTGCGTCTGGTGCTTGAAATGGACGGCGAGGTGGTCCGGCACGCCGACCCGCACATCGGGCTGCTGCATCGCGCCACCGAAAAGCTGGCCGAGACCAAGCCGTTCAACCAGAGCATCGGCTACATGGACCGGCTCGATTACGTCTCGATGATGTGCAACGAGCACGCCTATGTGCTGGCCATCGAAAAGCTCCTCGGCATCAAGCCGCCGGAGCGTGCGCAGTACATCCGCACGATGTTCGACGAGATCACCCGCATCCTCAATCACCTGCTGTGGATCGGGGCGCATGGACTCGATGTGGGGGCCATGACCGTCTTCCTTTACGCGTTCAAGGAGCGCGAAGAGCTCATGGACTGCTACGAGGCGGTCAGCGGGACGCGCATGCACGCCACTTACTACCGGCCCGGCGGCGTCTATCGCGATCTGCCGGGGCGCATGCCCAGGTACCGCGACTCGGAGTACCGCAACGACAAGGACCTCAAGCGCATGAATGCCGACCGCGAAGGCAGCATGCTCGACTTTATCGAGGCCTTCTGCGATCGCTTCGAGGGCACCATCGACGAGATAGACACGCTGCTCACCGACAACCGCATCTGGAAGCAGCGCCTGGTGGATGTCGCCGTGGTCTCGCCGGAACGCGCCCTGCAGCTTGGCTTTACCGGCCCGATGCTGCGCGGCTCGGGCGTCGAATGGGACCTGCGCCGCAAGCAGCCCTACGAGGTCTACGACCGCATGGACTTCGACATTCCGGTGGGCACCAACGGTGACTGCTACGACCGCTACCTCGTCCGCATGGAAGAGCTGCGCCAGTCAGTGCGGATCATCCGGCAGTGCGCCGACTGGCTGCGGCGCAACGACGGCCCGGTGATTCTGGGTGACCACAAGGTGGTCCCGCCCAGTCGCGAGGAAATGAAAGACGACATGGAATCACTGATCCATCACTTCAAGCTGTTCACCGAGGGCTACTGCACACCGCCCGGCGAGGTGTACGCCTCGGTCGAGGCGCCCAAGGGCGAGTTCGGTGCGTACATCGTCTCGGATGGTGCCAACAAGCCCTACCGGCTTAAGCTGCGGGCGCCGGGCTTTGCCCACATGTCGGCGATGGACGAAATGGTCCGCGGCCACATGCTCGCGGACGTTGTCACCGTGATGGGAACCATGGATATCGTATTCGGTGAGGTGGACCGGTGAGCATGAGCGAGCGCGACGAACACGACGGACTGAGCGCCGCCGAGTGCGAGGAGATCGACCGCTGGCTGGCGCAGTTTCCGGACACGCCCGAAGGCCGCCGTTCGGCGGTGATCCCGGCGCTGCATGTCGTCCAGCACAATACCGGCTGGCTGCCCCGCGGCCGTATGGACGCGGTGGCGGAGTATCTGGGCATGGCGCCGGCCCGGGTCTATGAAGTGGCCACGTTCTACGGCATGTTCGAGGTCGAACCCGGCGGCCGTCACCGGGTCAATATATGCACCAACATTTCCTGCATGCTCCGCGGATCCGACGAGATCGTCGAGCATGTCGAGAAAAAGCTGGGAATCAGCCTCGGTGAGACCACCAGTGACGGTCGCATCACCCTCAAGCGCGAGGAGGAGTGCCTGGCAGCCTGCCGCAGCGCGCCCATGATGCTGGTGGACGAGGTGTTTCACACGGATTTGACGCCCGAGAAAATCGATCGAATCCTCGACGATCTGGAGTAGTCATGACCAACGTCTGCTACACGACCCTGCAATTCGAAGAGCCCTGGACCCTGGACAACTACCGTGCGGTGGGCGGCTACGAGGCGCTTGAGCGCGTCCTGCGCGATGGCATGAGCCAGGAAGACATCATCGAGACCGTCAAGTCGGCCAATCTGCGGGGCCGGGGCGGCGCGGGTTTCCCCGCCGGCATCAAGTGGAGCTTCATGCCGCGCAGTGCGCCGGGCACCAAGTACCTCCTGGTCAACTCCGACGAATCCGAGCCGGGGACCTGCAAGGATCGCGACATCCTGCGCTACAACCCGCATGCGCTCATCGAGGGCATGATCATCGCCGGCTACGCAATGGGCGTCGAGGTGGCCTATAACTACATGCGCGGCGAGTTCATCCTCGAGCCTAACGAGCGCATGGAGCAGGCCGTCCGCGAGGCCCGCGAGGCGGGCTATCTGGGCGAGAACATCCTCGGCTCGGGGGTCAACTTCGAGGTCTACAACTACGTTGGCGCGGGCGCCTACATCTGCGGCGAGGAATCGGCGCTGATGGAGTCCATCGAGGGCAAGAAGGGCATGCCCCGCAACAAGCCGCCTTTCCCGGCGCAGTCCGGCATCTACGGCCGTCCCACCACCATCAACAACACCGAGACCATCGCCTCGGTGCCGTCGATCATCCGCAATGGCGCCGACTGGTTCCTCGAGCTTGGCAAGCCGAACAACGGCGGCATGAAGATCTTCTCGGTGTCCGGGCATGTGGAAAATCCCGGTAATTTCGAGGTGCCGCTGGGCACGCCGTTCCGTGATCTGCTGGCCATGGCCGGTGGGGTCTGGAAGGGCCGGGAGCTGAAGGCGGTGATCCCGGGCGGCTCCTCGATGCCGATGATCCCCGGCGATCAGATGATGGAGCTGACCATGGACTACGACGCCCTGATGGAGGCCGGCTCGGCGCTTGGCTCGGGCGGCGTGGTGGTGATGGACGAAACCACCGACATGGTCCGTGCGCTGCTATGCATCAGCCGGTTCTACTACGCCGAGTCCTGCGGCCAGTGCACACCGTGTCGCGAGGGCACGGGCTGGATGTATCGGGTGATCAAGCGCATTTACGAGGGCAATGGCCGCCCCGAGGATCTCGAGCTGCTCGACTCGGCCGCCGGCCAGATCGCCGGTCACACCATCTGCGCGTTCGGTGAGGCCTCGGCCTGGCCGGTGCAGGGGGTGCTCAAGCACTGGCGTCACGAGTTTGAACACTACATCGAACACAAGCGTTCCATTGTCGAGGCGGCCGCATGAGCGCAGAAGTCAAGACCCAGAACCCCGAGACGGTCAGTGTCACCATTGATGGTCAGGCCATCGAGGCCCCCAAGGGCGCATCGCTGATTTCGGTTGCCGACGAGCACGGCATCGACATCCCGCGTTTCTGCTATCACAGCAAGCTCTCGGCGCCGGCCAACTGCCGGATGTGCCTGGTGGACGTGGAAATGAACGGCCGCAAGGCGCCCAAGCCGCTGCCCGCCTGCATTACGGCGGTGGCCGACGGCATGGTCGTCCAGACCACCTCCGAGCGCGCGCTCAAGGCGCAGCGCGGTGTCATGGAATTCCTGCTCATCAACCACCCGCTGGACTGCCCGATCTGTGATCAGGGCGGAGAGTGCGAGCTGCAGGACCTGGCACTGGGTTACGGGCGCAGCGTGTCGCGTTTTTCTGAGCGCAAGCGCGTGGTCAAGGACGAGAACCTGGGGCCGCTGGTGGCCACCGAGATGACCCGCTGCATCCACTGCACCCGGTGCGTGCGCTTTCTTGACGAAATCGCGGGCACCTCCGAGCTGGGGGCCATGTATCGCGGTGAACACACCGAGATCAGCACCCTGGTCGGGACCGGCGTCCACTCCGAGCTCTCCGGCAACATCATCGATCTCTGCCCGGTGGGCGCGCTCACCTCGCGGCCCTACCGCTACAGCGCCCGCGCCTGGGAGATGCTCAGTCACTCGAGCATCGCCCCGCACGACTGTCTGGGCTCGAACATCGACCTCCATCAGGTCCGGGGCACGGTCAAGCGCGTCGTGCCCCGCGATAACGAGGCCATCAACGAGTGCTGGATCAGCGATCGCGATCGATTCTCCTACGAGGGGATCTACAGCGAAGACCGGCTGCTGAGTCCGCAGATCCGCGAAAACGGCGAGTGGCAGAGCGTCGACTGGCAGACCGCCCTCGAGGCCGCGGCCAATCAGCTGCGGGATACGATCGAGCAGCACGGCGCCGACGCGCTGGGGGCGCTGGTCTCGCCATCGTCGACCCTTGAGGAGATGTATCTGCTGAGCCGCATCATCCGGGCCCTCGGCAGCGATCATATCGACGCCCGGCTGCGGCGCGGCGACTTCCGCGACGGGGTGGAAGCGCACGGGTTTGCCGGGCTTGAAACGCCGGTGGCCGAACTCGAAAACCTCGAGGCGGCGCTCATCATCGGCGCCTATCCGCGTCACGAACAGCCGCTGATCAATCATCGCCTGCGCAAAGCCGCCCGCAACGGGGCGTCGGTGATGGCGCTCAACCCGCGGGGATTCGACTGGAATCTGCCGCTTGAGACCGAGCAGGTCGTCCCGGCCGCCGACATGCCACGCGCACTGGCCGCCGTGGCGCGCGCCGTCGCGACCCGCCGCCAGGTCGATGAGCCGCAGGGGCTTTCCGAGTGGCTGGGTGAGAGTACGCCGGATGACTCGGCGCAGCGGATCGCCGCGGCGTTGATCGGCGAGGGACGTCGCGCCGTGCTGCTGGGCGGCATGGCGGATAGTCATCCGGCCGGCGCCGAGCTGCGCTATCTGGCGGCGGCGATCACCCGTTTGACCGGTGCGGAATACGGCGAACTGACACCGGGCGCCAATACCGCAGGCGCCTGGCTCGCCGGTGCCGTGCCCGGGCGGAGCGCCGACGGTGCCCGCACCGGGGGCCTGGACGCAGCGGCGATGCTCGAGCAGCCGCGCCGCGGTTACGTGCTCATGAATGTCGAGCCCGAGCACGACTGCTTTGACGCAGAGGCGGCCAGCCATGCGCTGGATCAGGCCGAGGCGGTGATCGCCCTGAGCGCCTATGACACGCCCGTTCTGCGGGCACAGGCCGATGTGCTGCTGCCCATCGCCACCCTTGGCGAGACCGCCGGGACGCTGGTCAATGCCGAGGGCCGCTGGCAGACGTTTGCCGGGGTGGGCTACCCGCAGGGTGATGCCCGGCCGGCATGGCGGCTGCTGCGCGTCCTTGCCAACGTGCTCGGGATCGAGGGGTTCAGCTACCAGGCTCCGGACGAGATTCATCACGAGCTTCGGAGTCTGGCCGGAGACGCCGGCGTGGCCCGTCCTTCGGAGGCCATCGAGGCTCGGGCGCCGGCGACGGCAACGATGACGCGCATCGGCTCTCCGGCCATGTTCGGGGTCGATGCACTGACCCGACACGCCGATTCGCTGCAGCACAGCGATCATGCCGCCCCGGCTCAGGTGGTCATGAACCCGGCCGATGCCGAGGCACTGGGCGTGGCCGATCAGGCCCAGGTCAGTGTGCGCCAGCGTGGCGAGGCACGCCGGCTGCCGGTGTCGATCAGTCAGGCGGTGCCGGCGGGCAGTGTCTGGATCCCGGCCGGGGTTGAGGGCAGTGAAGGCCTTGGTGCGCTGATGGGCGCCATCGAGGTGAAAGCGGACGGAGCGGCGGTATGAACGCGCTCATCGAACTGAGCTGGATCACCGCCAAGATCGTGGCACTGATCGTGCCGCTTTTTCTGGCGGTGGCCTACATGACCTATGCCGAGCGCAAGGTCATCAGCTCGATGCAGCTGCGGCGCGGGCCCAATCGGGTGGGCTGGCACGGCCTGCTACAGCCGTTTGCCGACGCGCTCAAACTGCTCATGAAAGAGGTGGTGCTGCCGCAGAACGCCAACCGGTTTCTGTTCGTGCTCGCACCCATGCTCTCGATCATGCCGGCGCTGGCCGCCTGGGCGGTGCTGCCGCTGGCCGACGGCCTGGTCATCGCCGATGTCAATGCCGGGTTGCTGTACGTGCTGGCCATGACCTCCATGGGGGTCTACGGGATCATCCTGGCCGGCTGGGCATCCAACTCCAAGTACGCCTTGCTCGGCGCGCTGCGGGCCGGCGCGCAGGTGGTGTCCTACGAAATCGCCATGGGCTTCGCGCTGGTCGGAGTGCTCATGGCGGCGGGCAGCCTCAACATGGGCGAGATCATCCAGGCGCAGCAGGGGCCGATCTGGAACTGGTTCTGGCTGCCGCTGCTGCCGCTTTTCGTGGTGTACTGGATTTCGGGCGTGGCGGAAACCAACCGTCTGCCCTTTGACGTGGCCGAGGGCGAGTCGGAGATCGTCGCCGGGTTCCACGTCGAGTACTCCGGGATGGCCTTTGCCATCTTCTTTCTGGCCGAATATGCGAACATGATCCTCATATCGGGGCTGGCGGCCATTCTGTTTCTAGGCGGCTGGTATTCGCCGTTCGACGGGTTGCCGCTGCTGGGGCCGCTGTTCGACTGGGTACCAGGACTGGTCTGGTTCCTGCTCAAGGTCTGCCTGTTCCTGTTCCTGTATATCTGGTTCCGGGGGACTTTCCCGCGCTATCGCTACGACCAGATCATGCGGCTGGGCTGGAAAGTGCTCATCCCGGTGACCGTGGTCTGGCTGATCGTCGTCGCAGGCCTCAGCCTGGGCGGGGTCGGCCCGTGGTTTTCATAGGTAGGTAGGCAATCATGCAGTCAGTCAAGGAATTCTTCGGCACCTTCATGCTGACCGAGCTGCTCAAGGGGATGCGGCTTACCGGTCGGCATCTGTTCGAGGCGAAGTACACGCTGGAGTATCCCGAGGAAAAGGCCCCGCAGTCGCCGCGCTTTCGTGGCCTGCACGCGCTGCGCCGTTATCCCAACGGCGAGGAGCGCTGCATTGCCTGCAAGCTCTGCGAAGCGGTCTGCCCGGCGCTTGCCATCACCATCGACTCCGAACAGCGCGAGGATGGCACGCGGCGGACCACGCGCTACGACATCGATCTGTTTAAGTGCATCTACTGCGGCTTCTGCGAAGAGTCCTGCCCGGTGGATTCCATCGTCGAGACGCGTCTGCACGAGTATCATTTCGAGGAGCGCGGCGAGCAGATCATGACCAAGCAGGATCTGCTCGCCGTCGGCGACAAATATGAGGGGCAGCTGTTCCAGGACCGCGCCGCGGACGCACCTTATCGATAAGCGCCCGGGGGGCAAGGGCACGACGTGATCGAAAAAGCGATATTCTACTTCTTTGCGGGGATCCTGCTGCTGGCGGCAACGCTGGTGGTGACGGCCCGCAACCCGGTGCACTCGGCGCTGTCGCTGGTACTGGCGTTTTTCAGCAGCGCGGCGCTGTGGCTTCTCATCGAGGCGGAATTCCTCGGCATCGCTCTGGTGCTCGTCTACGTGGGGGCGGTGATGGTGCTGTTCCTGTTCGTGGTCATGATGCTCGACATCAACCTGTCGGTGATGCGCGAGGGGTTCGCGCGCTATCTGCCGCTGGGGGTGCTAGTCGGTCTGGTCATGGTGCTGCAGATGCTGCTGGTGATCGGCGCCGGCGTGGTGGATCTGGTTCCCGATGAGGCAGCGGCCGCGGCCGGCGGTTCGCTGGATGGCAACAACATCCGCTTGCTCGGCAGCGTGCTCTATACCGTCTACGTGTATCCGTTCGAGCTGGCGGCCATTGTGCTGCTGCTCGCGATCATCGCCGCGATCATGCTCACGCATCGGCGCCGGGGTGATACCAAGCATCAGGACATCGCCGCGCAGGTCCGCACGCGCAAGTCGGATCGGCTGCGGATGGTACGGATGCCAAGCGAACGCGATTCCGACTCATAACAACAACCGGGGCTTCCATGTTAGCGCTCTCCGACTATCTGGTCCTCAGCGCACTGCTGTTTTCCATCGGCATGGCGGGCATCTTTCTCAATCGCAAGAACGCGATTGTTCTGCTCATGTCCATCGAGCTGATCCTGCTCGCGGTGAACTTCAACTTCATCGCCTTCTCGCATTTCCTCGGTGATATCCACGGCCAGGTGTTCGTGTTCTTCATCCTCACCGTCGCCGCGGCGGAGTCGGCCATTGGTCTGGCGATTCTCGTGGTGCTGTTCCGTAACCGGGACACCATCAACGTCGCCGATCTGGACACCATGCGGGGCTAGGCCATGAAGTCGATCTATCTGCTCATCGTTCTCGCGCCCATGATCGGCGCCGCCGTCGCCGGGCTCGCCGGCAAGCGCATCGGCTGGAAAAACGCCCACCGGTTGACCGTCGCGGCGGTGGCCGTATCGGCGGTGCTGTCCCTGGTGGTGCTCTATCAGCACGTCTGGGGCGGAGTCGGCGTATTCAACGAAACGCTCTACCAATGGGCCGTGGTCGGCGGGCTCAACCTCGAAATCGGTTTTCTCGTCGACCGCCTCACCGCCCTCATGATGGTGATCGTGACCACGGTCTCGCTGGCGGTCCATGTCTACACCATCGGTTACATGTACGACGACGCCGGCTACGCCCGGTTTTTCAGTTTTATCAACCTGTTCACCTTCGCGATGCTGATGCTCGTGATGGCCAACAACTTCCTGCAGCTTTTCTTTGGCTGGGAAGCGGTCGGGCTCGTGTCGTATCTGCTCATCGGTTTCTACTACCAGAAAGAGACCGCCATCTTTGCCAACCTGAAGGCGTTTCTGGTCAACCGGGTCGGCGATTTCGGCTTCCTGCTGGGGATCGCGGCGGTGCTGGCCTACTACGGCAGCCTCGATTACACCGAGGTGTTCAGTGCTGCGGCGGCGGCGCCGGCGCAGACCATGAGCCTGTTCGGCACCAAGGTGCTGGTGGCAACGGTGGTGGCGGTGTTCATGTTT